>PDWI01000327.1_pt1 | contig 76504 bp, 70 predicted proteins | sample 1430891 | NCBI WGS metagenome assembly PDWI01 (sample SAMN01162508, study PRJNA174530) | Oral metagenome, whole genome shotgun sequencing project. | biome: Marine environment; feature: Marine mammal; material: Swab sample of the gingival sulcus; isolation source: swab sample of gingival sulcus...
TTACGATAACTCCAGACACTGGTTACCACATAAAAGATGTACTGGTAGATGGAGTTAGTGTTGGAAGTGGAGATACTTATACATTTGAAGATATAAATGCTAATCACAAGATAGAGGCATTGTTTGAGAAGACAATAGTTAATTACACCATAGAATCCAGTGCAGGAGACAACGGTAATATTAGTCCAAGCGGAGATGTGACAGTTGCCGAGGGAGATAGTAAAACATTTACGATAACCCCAGACGCTGGCTATCACATAAAAGATGTACTGGTAGATGGAGTTAGTGTTGGAAATGGAGATACCTATACATTTAAAGATATAAATGCTAATCACAAGATAGAGGCATTGTTTGAGAAGACAATAGTTAATTACACCATAGAATCCAGTGCAGGAGACAACGGTAGTATTAGTCCAAGTGGAGATGTGACAGTTAGTGAGGGAGACAGTAAAACATTTACGATAACCCCAGACACTGGTTACCACATAAAAGATGTACTGGTAGATGGAGTTAGTGTTGGAAGTGGAGATACTTATACATTTAAAGATGTTAATGCTAATCACAAGATAGAGGTAGTGTTTGAGAAAGACATATATATCTATACTATAAAATCAAGTGTTAGCGGTGATGGTAGTATCAGCCCTAGTGGAGATATATCAGCTCTTGAAGGGAAAGATAAAAAGTTTGTTATAACCCCGGACGCTGGCTACCACATAAAGGATGTGTTGGTAGACGGAGTTAGTGTTGGTGCAGTTAATACATATACATTTACTAATGTTAGTTCCAACCATAAAATACAGGCCATTTTTGAAAAGGATATAATAGACAGAGTTGATCCCGAAAAGGAAGAAAATCCTGAGCTTCCTGAAACAGGAGATAATTCTAAAAGTTTACACTATAAGGTTTTCGGTTTTCTATATGTAAGTATCTTGCTATTATTTTTCTATGAAGAAAAAGAAAAGAGTTTAGTTTAATCACTAAACTCTTTTATCTATTTTGGTTAATTATTCTACATAAGGAATGAATTCTTTATATCCTTCTTTTTCCATATCTTTGAGTGGTATGAATCTTAGTGAGGCACCATTTATACAATATCTTATGCCTCCTTTTTCTTGAGGACCATCATTAAATACATGCCCTAGATGTGAGTCTCCTATTGTGCTTCTAACTTCGGTTCTTATCATACCGTGTGAGGTGTCTTCATTTAGTTTTGTGCTTCCAGTCACAATTGTCTTTGAAAAACTAGGCCAACCACAGCCGGAATCAAACTTGTCTCTAGAGGAGAAGAGTGGCTCTCCTGTTACGATGTCAACATATATCCCCTTTTCTTTATTATCATTTAAATCACTTGAGAACGGTTTTTCAGTTGCACTATGTTGAGTTACTTCAAACTGCTCTTGTGTAAGACTATTTTTAATTGTTTCTTCATCTGGCTTTTTATATATTTCTTTTTCGTTAAGCGGAGTAGTAGCAAGTGAAATATTTATATGGCAGTATCCATTGGGATTTTTATCAAGATAGTCCTGATGATATTCTTCAGCTGTTATATAGTTTTTCAGTGGTAGAACTTCGACAGCTATTTTTTCATCAAAATCTTCTTGTTTATATTCTATAAATTTTTTTGCCACTTCTGCATCTTCAATGTCCTTGTAGTATATTCCAGTTCTATACTGGGTTCCTATATCATTTCCCTGTCGATTAACTGAAGTAGGTTCAATAACTCTAAATAAGTGAGATAGTAGTTCTTCTAGAGAAACCTCGTTTGAGTTATATTCTATAAAAACAGTTTCTGCATGACCTGTTTGTGGTATCTCATGGTAATTGGTATCTTCGCTTTCACCATTTGCGTATCCCACGTCAGTAGAAAGAACGCCAGGTATCTTTTTGAAATAAGCTTCTACACCCCAAAAACATCCACCAGCTAGGTAGATTTGCTTTTTATTAATTCCGTACATTATATTGTCTTCCTCTCTCTTACTTTCCTGTTTGTTCTCAGTGGCACAAGATACAAGTAGCACAATGAGAACAATAATTGACATTATTTTTTTCATATTAATTATCTACCCTAAAGCAAATATATGTAACAAAGCATGTTATAATGATGTAGAATTATCAACTTGAGGGAAAAACATGAAAATAATACACACATCCGATTGGCATATCGGCAAAAAACTAAATGAAAAAAGTATGTTAGAAGAACAAATATATTTTTTAGAACAGTTAAGAGAATATATTCAAAAAGAAAATGTAGATGTTCTTCTTATTTCAGGTGATATATATGACAAAAAAAATCCAAGCATTTCTGATATAGAAGTGGTTGACAGATATTTGAGTGGTATTGTACTTGAAGACAAATGCAGTGTTATAGCTATTTCAGGTAATCACGATAGTGCTGAAAGATTGAGTTATGGAGCTGAAATATTTAATAAATTAAATCTTCATTTTATTACTCATACCAATGAGTATTGTAATAAGATAACGTATGGGAATGTTGACTTTTACCCACTTCCATTTTGTGAGCTTTCAAATTTAAAGAGGCTGTATGGTTTAGATTTTAAAGATCTAAATGAGGCGTTCAAGCATCAGATTGAGAAGATAAAAGAGAATATGAATCCAGAAACTATCAACATTCTTCTTGCACATGAGTATATTGCAGATGTTCCACAGGAAAAGGGAATATATGAAACCCAGCAGCCTATATACATGGGTGGAGCTGAGTATATAGATGCATCGATTCTGGAACCGTTTTCGTATGTTGCACTTGGACATATACATAGAGCTCATAGTGTCTATAATGATAAAATTAGATATTCAGGTAGCCCAGTAAAGTATTCGGTTCAGGAAAGTGGAATAGAGAAGAGTGTGTACCTGTTAGAATTGGATGATAGTAAAATCAGCAACATAAAAGCGCTTCCCATTAAAAGCATCAGAAATATAGTAAAAATAAAAGGGCTTTTACGTGATTTGCTTGAAAAAAGCAGCGATGATTATGTGTTTTTTGAATTGCTTGATCATTTTGTAGAAGAAGATACCATGAGGAAGTTATTAGTTAAATATCCAAATGCGATAAGTGCCAGGTATATTATGTTGGATGATGAATTTTCTTTTACAGATTTAGAAAGAGATATGGTATATAAAAATGATATGAAGGAATTATTTGCATATTTCTATAACAAAATAACAGGAGAAAAACTATCAGATAAATCAATGGAAAGAATAGAGAGCGTTATTAGAGGAACAGAAGATGAAACCGATATATCTTGAATTTCAAGCATTTGGTCCATATCTTAAAAAACAAAAAATAGATTTTTCATCTCTATATGAGAATAAGCTGTTTTTAATTAGTGGACCAACGGGGAGTGGAAAAACAACAATTTTTGATGCTTTATTTTATGCGCTGTATGATAAGCCTCTTGGTTACAGGAGTTCTGCTAAAATAAAAAGTGATTTTGCTAATTTTGAGGAATGTTATGTAAAACTTGAATTTTCATCTAAAGGTAAAAATTATACTATAATTAGAACACCTAAGCAGAGATTGTTAAAAGGTAAAAAAGTTGTAGAAAGAGATTCAAAAGTAGAACTTCATACGGAAGAGAAAATAATAACAAAGAAGATAGAAGTTAGAAAATTAATAGAGGATATTGTAGGTTTTGATGCTGATCAGTTTAGTAAACTTTTAATAATTCCTCAGGGAGAGGCACATAAGCTATTGTTTTCATCTTCCGATGAAAAAGAAAAATTATTCAGAACTCTTTTTGGGACACTTAAATACAAAAATTTGCAGAATAAGTTAAAAGAGAAAAGCGATGAGTATAAAAAGATCAAAGAAGGCTCAGAGAATGTAATATCAAGATTTTTAAAAAGTCTCAAAGAATATGAAAAAATAAAAGAACATGTTGAAATCGGGAAGTATCAATTAGCACTAGATACACTAAATGAAATACAATCTGAAAATACAAATAAAATTTCTTATTATGACGATAAGCTAGCGAAGTTAAATATTGAAAAGATTACATTTCAAAAAGAATCTTCTTTAGCTGAAGAATACAAATTATATTTTAATAAGTATGAAGAATTAAATAGTGATCTTTCATTTTCTAAGAGAATTAGAAAAGAAAACAGATTATTTGATAAATATAATTATGTCAGCGTATTAAGTGACGATATAAAAAATCTTGAAGAGAAAATTGAAAACAATAAGCTTGCACTAGAAGATAGCTCTGAGAGAAAAAAGAATGTAAAAGAACAACTAGGAGAAACGCAGTCGGATTTAGTTAAACTCAGTAAAATTCATAACAAGAGAAACAACTTTGTAATTTTACTTGATTTGAAGAAAAGGCTATTAGCTATCGATAAGAGTATAGAATCGCTTATTGAAGAAAAAAATGAGATTGAGAAAGTTCTGGATACCCTAGAAAATACTACATCTAAAGTATCTGAATATGAAGAACTTAAGGAAAAAATCTCTTTATTTGATAAGCTTATAAGTATTGAAAAAAGTATATTTGAAACAGATGAAAAACTTAAATCAGCAATGGTATCCAAAGAGAAGTATGTTGATTTAGAGGATGAATATAGAAAGAATATTTTAAGTGAGATTGCTTTTAATCTTGTTGAAGGTGATGAGTGCCCTCTTTGTGGAAGTATACATCATCCTAAGTTGATAACAGTAGATTTCGAATATGAACATTCGGATTATAGAAGTGAACTTATTAAATTGGAAAGAAAAATATCTTCTTATAATACAAAAATCAGCTCTTTGTCTGATGAGTTTTCCAGATTAACCGAAATAAAAATTGGAACTTCAGAGTTAGAACAGCATAAACTTAAAAAACTATCTATTGAAATTGAAGATAATTTAGATGAATTTAAAGATGAATATTTTGATGGTGAGATTTCTTCTCTTAAGCTTATAAGCAATATCTCAGGTAAGAAAGAGAGAATGAAAAATATAAAATCTAAGCGAGAAGAGCTTGAAGAAGAAAGAGAAGAAATATTATCAGATATAAAAAATCTAAAACTTGAAGAAGTTTACATGGATTTGTCGACAGAAAATATTAAAAAATTGATTGATGAAAATGATAGGGATTGGTTTAATTGTAAAAGTAGAGAGAGCGATTTAACAAAAGATATTAAAGTTTTAGAAAATAGTTTAGTGAGCTTAACACGCGATAGTGCCAGTCTATCGTCTGAAATAAATAAAAAGAATAGTTCACTTGAAAAGTATCTACTTGAGAATCATCTTGAGCAGTTTGATGTTTCAAATATTATAAGCGAAGATAAGTATGAAGAAAATCTAAAATGGCTTGAAGAATATGATAAAAACAAGCTTATTATTGAGAATAAACTTGATAATCTTAAGGATTATTCTAATATAGATATCAAAGGAATTAAGGGAAAAATTTCTGATTTAGAGGAAAAAATTGTAGAGCTTAATAAGGAGTATGATGACATAAAATCAAAGAGTTCGGTATTAAAACATTCAATTAATGCAGTTACTTCAGAACTTCCTAAATATATTTCTAGTAAAGAAGATTATGAAATATATTCTCAGCTCTTTCATGTTGCAGAGGGGAAAAATTCTTCAAACATTTCTTTTGAGAGATTTGTACTATCTATGCATTTAGAAGATGTTCTCCTATACGCGAACAAAAGATTGGATGAAATAAGTTCAGGCAGATATCGTTTTAGAAGAAAAATGAATGCCGTTGGCGGTAATAGAAAAGAGGGTTTAGATATTGATATAATGGATTCGAATACGAAAAAAATGAGAGATGTAAAGACACTTTCTGGAGGAGAGCAGTTTAAGGCGGCTCTGTGTTTAGCGCTTGGGATTAGTGATTATGTTTCTAGTTCTAATAGTGAAAGCAATATATCAATATTGTTGATAGATGAAGGTTTTGGAACTCTTTCAAGCGATCATCTTAACAGCGTTATTAATCTAATTAGCAATATAAAAAAGAGTGGAGTACTAGTTGGTATAATATCTCATGTTGAGGAACTTAAAGATTATATAGATGCTAAAATAAATATAGTAAAAGATATAGATGGAAGTAAGATAAATTTATCTATTTAGGGTATATATATTTTTGTACAGAATCGGGATTTTTGTGATACTATATTAAGAGAGGTATAATATGAACAAAAAAAATATTTATGCACTAGTTACTGGTATTATATTGTTTGCAGTAGCTACACTTTGGTTGTATTTGGGTTTTAAGGATAGAAGTGCTGTTGTTTGGACTGGTTATATATTTATCGTTATATCAATAGTAGTATTGGTTGTAGGGTATATGGTAGGTTCTTCTGTTGTTAAGATTAGAGATAGAAGAGGTGTCAATAAAATAAATGTACTATTGGTTTTCTATTTTATTGTTACAACAATTATAAGTTATTATTTTATGACTAGTGGCAAGACTAATTTACTTCCAATAATAGCGATTCAAACTGTATTTTTATTGATAGTATTGATGGTTGCGTTTGTTACACTTGCAGCAGCTAAATCAACACTCGCTGGTGAATTGCCAAAGATTGATCTTGAAAATCCCATGAGAAATATAGAAATCAGAGTTAGGGCAATTAAAAATGATGATTCTAATTCAATGTATAAGGAAGAACTTGACTTGCTATATGATAGGACAATATTTGTTGATCAGACGGTATCTGATGAGAGCGATAGTGATATTGTTTCTAAGCTAGATGAACTTGAATTACTTTTACTTTCAAAAGAAGATGATGAAATTAATAAAATAAAGCCTTTAATTGTATCTCTTACAAAGTTAATCAAGGATAGAGAGTATAATATTATGGAGAAAAATAATATTTAGAAATAAGATATGGAATACATTTTTGACAATTTATTTAATTTGAGAATAGATCAGATTATTATGTGGATTATAGGTGGGATCCTTATTTATCTTGCTATTAAAAAAAATATGGAGCCCACTTTATTGTTACCGATAGGGTTTGGTGCAATTTTAGTAAATTTGCCTGCCTCTGGAGCGGTGACTCAGTTTATAAATGGAACTGAACAGGAAGGGATAATAGATTTACTTTTTAATTCTGGTATTTCTAATGAACTATTTCCTCTACTTTTGTTTATAGGAATAGGAGCCATGATTGATTTCACACCGCTTATTTCCAATCCTAAGATGATTTTTTTTGGTGCTGCAGCTCAGTTTGGCATATTTATCACCTTTAGTTTGGCAATTTTATTTGGATTTGTATTAAAAGATGCAGCTTCAATTGCTATAATAGGTGCTGCAGATGGTCCTACCTCTATATTTGTTGCAAATTTTCTGAACTCAAATTATATAGGGGCGATAATCGTTGCAGCATATTCATATATGGCGGTAGTACCTATAATACAGCCACCGATAATAAAAACGTTAACTACGGTAGAAGAGAGAAAAATACGAATGAAATACTCTTTGAAAAAAGTATCAAAGACAACCAAAATTCTTTTTCCAATAATTATAACAATATTGTCCGGACTTTTTGCACCTAAATCGGTTGCCTTGATAGGGTTTTTAATGTTTGGTAATCTCGTTAGAGAAAGTGGTGTTTTAAATCTTTTATCTCAAAGTGCTCAAAAAGAGCTTCCTAATATTGTAACTTTACTTTTGGGAATAACGATTTCTACTAAAATGCAAGCCGAATACTTTATTAATTTTAATACACTTCTTATACTTGGACTTGGATTATTAGCTTTCGTATTTGATACAGCAGGTGGTGTAATATTTGGTAAAGTATTGAATATTTTTTTGAAAGAGAAGGTGAATCCTATGATAGGAGCTGCTGGTATATCGGCGTTTCCTATGTCTGCTAGGGTAGTACATAAAATGGGACAAAAAGAAGATCCTCAGAATTTTCTTCTTATGCATGCGGTTGGGGCGAATGTAGCTGGACAGATTTCTTCTGTGCTTGCAGGGGGAATGTTACTAAGTCTGATTAGTAATTGGCTGTAGAGGTATATAATGAACGTTAATCTTTTTATTAAGACTCTTGAGATACCTGTATTTGGTATGATTGGAGTTTTTGCAGTAATTTTAATAATATACGTTTTTATTAAGCTAATATCGTATATTTTTGATAAATAGGGAGTTAAATTGAAAGTTGTAGATATATTTACAGATGGTGCATGTAAGGGTAATCAGAAGGAAGAAAACACCGGAGGTTACGGAGGAGTACTTATCTATAAGGGAGTAAAAAAAGAGATATCTGGTTCAAAAGTCAATACTACTAATAATGAGATGGAACTTACCGCTATGATCGAGTCTCTTTCTATGCTTAAAGAGAGTGAACTTGTTGTTAATGTATATTCTGATTCTTCTTATATAGTGAACTGTTTTAAAGAAAAATGGTATTTGAATTGGCAAAAGAATAATTGGAAAACAAAGAAAAAAACTTCTGTTGAAAACAGAGAACTTTGGGAGAGTTTATTAGCTCTCGTTGATAAAATAAAAGAAGTAAATTTTTTTAAGATTAAAGGTCATCTTGGAAATAATGAGAATGAAATTAATAAGTGGTATAATAAATTCATTCAAGAAGAAAAGAATATTAGCATTGATGAGTATAAAAGACTCATTGAATATAATAATTTAGCTGATAAATTAGCTAGTGATAGTGCTATGGATATAAAGGAGTAGTTATGTTATCTAATAATATTAAGGGTGTAATTTATTTTGGTATGTGGTATTTACTTGTTGCTGCATTTTATTTTCTTGATAATTTTAAAGGTTTAGTGGGCAACATAATACCGAAGTCACTTGGACCTACTATTTTTATTTCAATACTTACCATTATATATACAGTATTCTTTACTATGTTGTTTTTGAAAAAACAGTATAGTTTAGCTGCTAATATAAGTTCTTGTGCGACAATAATTATACTCGATATACTTGTTGTTACTGGTGCTGGAATTGCATATATATTTGGTCAAATAAATTCCGTAGAAATTTTATTTGTCTTATTTGCAATTATTTTAAAACAGGTGGTAACACAGTTTATATTATCTGCAAAGAAGGAGTAATTTTTTGAAGAAAAAATTAAAATTGACAGGTATGCACTGTGCAGCCTGCTCAAATAATATAAAGCGAAATTTAGAGAAGTTAGAAGGGGTTAAATCATCTGATATTAACCTCTTGCTTGAAGTTGGAAATATAGAATATGATGAAACGATAGTATCAATTGAAGAAATAATATCTGAGATAGAAAGGTTAGGCTTTGGAGCAAGTGAGTCAGAAGGTGGTTTTATTACAGATGTAATGATAGAAGATATGCACTGTGCGGCTTGCTCTTCAAAAGTAGAAAAGAGTATATCGAAGCTTGAAGGAATTACAAGTGTAAGTGTAAATTTACTCAGTAAGAAGGCTAGGATAGTTTCTGAGTCAAAGCCAAATCTTACAGTAATTAGTGATGCGATTGATAAAGCGGGCTTTACTATGGTATACGAAGAGAAAAAGGAAGAGAAGACTATTACGATTGATTTCTACATAGCAGTGGTATCCACTTTCATCTTACTTTGTATAGCAATGTTGCCAATGGTGGGACTTAGAATTAAATTTTTTGAATCGAATCCTCTCATATTCGCCTTAGTTCAGTTAATTCTCACTTTACCTGCTATTTATGTTGGTAGAAATTTTTATACGGTTGGATACAGATCACTTTTTTCTGGCTCTCCTAATATGGACACTTTAATTGCAGTTGGTACTTCAGCTGCACTTATCTATAGCATATTCGCACTATTTATGATTCTATCTGGAGATAATATGTATGTTCATCAGCTGTATTTTGAAAGTGCAGCTACAATTATAATACTCATAAAGCTCGGGAAAATGTTAGAAGAAATAAGTAAGAAAAAGACACTTTCTGCAGTTGAAAGTTTAATGAAATTAGCTCCTGATGAGGTTACCGTGATAACAGAGAGTGGTGAGAAAGTAATTCCGCTTGAATTTGTTAAAGAAGGTGATAAAGTTCTAGTAAAAACTGGACAGGCAATACCTACGGATGGGGTAATAATTGAAGGTAGTTCAACGGTTGATATGAGTGCTCTAACCGGTGAAATCGTTCCTGAATTTAAAAAAGAAGGTGATGAAGTTCTCGGAGGAAGTGTAAATACAACAGGAAGTTTTATATTTGAGGTAACAAAGAGATTTGAAGACTCGCTCCTTAGAAATATAATAAAACTAGTAGAAGATGCTCAGATGAAAAAGGCACCTATTGCAAAACTGGCTGACAGGATAAGTGCATTTTTTGTGCCGGGAGTAATGTTAATTGCATTTACAGCCGGAATAATATGGCTGGGTCTGGGATATGGAGTGGCGTTCTCTATAAAAATACTAATCTCCGTTCTCGTAATATCTTGTCCCTGTGCACTTGGTCTTGCAACACCAACTGCAATTATGGTAGCAACTGGCAGGGCTGCTAGAAGTGGAATTTTAGTGAAAAGTGCTCAGGCCCTTGAGGAAGTAAATAAAGTCAATAACATTGTTTTAGATAAAACAGGTACGATAACTGAGGGAAGACCAGTAGTTAGTGCTCTTGTCGTGAAAGAAAAAGAAGCATTCAATTTAGTGAAAGAATATTCACCTTCTATCGAGAGATTTGTGGATCACCCTATATCAAAGGCAATAGTGGAATTTAATCCTACGAATTACTCTGTTAAGGATTTTGAGTACATACTGGGTAAGGGTGTTATTGGAACGGTAGAAGGAAACAGTATAAAACTGGGGAACAATAAGCTTATTGATGTACCTGAAGTTGATCTTGAGAGCGATAGTTCAAAAGTGTTTGTAGAATTAAACGGCAAATATGTTGGATACTACGAAATATCAGATGAGATAAGAGAACACTCGAAAGAAGCAGTTGATTATATAAAAAGTAGAGGGATAGATGTTACTATGCTCACAGGAGATAGACAAATATATGCTAAAAAGGTAGCATCTGAAGTCGGAATCGATCATGTTATAAGTGAAGTGCTTCCTGATTCTAAAGCGAGTGAGATAGAAAAATTACTAAAAGAAGATACTAAAATAGCTATGGTAGGAGATGGCATAAACGATTCACCAGCACTTGCTGTTAGTGATGTGGGGATAGCCATGGGTTCGGGTACCGATATAGCAATAGAATCTGCAGATATAGTACTAGTTCGAAATGATCTTAGACTGCTTGCTACTCTAATTGATTTAAGTTCTAAAACGTTTTCGACAATAAAAAGAAATCTATTTTGGGCGTTTTTCTATAATGTAATCTGTATTCCTATTGCAGCAGGAGCTCTATATTTATCATACGGTTTCACATTAAACCCTATGATAGCGGCTGCAGCTATGAGTATGAGCTCAGTGAGTGTTGTCATATCCTCGCTTTTGTTAAGGAGATCTAAATTAGTTTTTGATAAGTAATATTTAAAAACCTTCAGTGATTTTTTACTGAAGGTTTTTTGCTTTATAATCTATGTAGTTATTAATGTATATCCCACTTATAATCATTATTACTCCAAGCATTTTGATGGGGGATAAGTTAAGACCTGAAAAATAATCAATGATAAAAGAGGCTATTATCTGACCGGTAAACATAAGCATACTTCCGACAATAAGGGATATGTTTCTTACTATATAAGCTACTGCAATAACAGAGCATAAACCAAGTATTCCTCCGAAATAGGCGAAGGGGTGCAGTCCTTTAAGTCCCTGTAAATCACTTAATTTTCCAAGGAACAAAAAGAAGATAAATGATGTTGTAATTCCAGTTAGATAATTTAATAGGGTTACATTAATTAGTCCTATTTTTTTAGATAGGCTTGAATTCTGAGACATCGAAAAAATTGTAGTAACTCCAACTCCTATTGCCATTAAGTATATCATGTAACCTCCTTAGAAAAACACGATTAAGGCGACTCCGCCAAGCATAAGCGCTAGCCCAATCAGTTTAGATTTTCTAAAGGGGTACTTATTCATACCGAGAAATCCATAGTGATCGATTATCGTAGAAGTAGTAATTTGACCGAACATAGATAACATAAGGGTTACAGTAGCACCGAGATTTAAAAATGAAACGTTTGCAAAATAAACCGTCAAATAACCTGTTGCTCCTCCAAGAAGGTATATTAGTGGTATTCCCTTTAGAGATTTAAATTTTGTTTTTGTTACTAGGAATAGGAGTACTGCAAAAGATAAGCCAATACAATGGATTAGAAGTGTTCCAGTAAAATTCCCCACAGCTTTTACGAGTAGAGCATTTGAAAGTATCATAATTGAAACAATCATTCCCGTAAACAAAGAATAAGTTTTATACATAATTACCTCTTGAAAATAGTATATAGTGAAACGATTTTGAAGGCTAACGATACCATATACTTATCTATAAGTCAAATAAAACAACCTCATCAATATTGATGAGGTTGTTACTTATTTGTTCTAATGTTTTAGCAGTAGGTTTTTCTCAAGTAGCAATCTGTCTTCCTCTGAGAGAAGATATTCAACTATTTCCAATGCGAAATTCATTGAAAAAGCTGGTCCCATTGCTGTTATTACATTTCCTGACTTCACCACAGGTTTGTTTAAATATTCTTTGAAATTGATATATTTTTCAAAACCTGGATAGCAAGTTCCTTCTATTTCTTTTGATATTTCACATTCTTCTAATACAATAGGTGCTGCACATATAGATGCGACTAGATTATTGCTCTTAAAAATGTCCTTTACTATTTGTACAACTAATGAATTATCTCTTAGATTTGTTGCACCTGGTAGACCGCCAGGAAGAATAACTGCATCGTATTCATTAGTATCAATATCGCTTAAAGATTTTTCAGTTGTTACACTTATAGCGTGTGCACCTCTTACATTAATATTGTCTAGAGTGCATATATCAACTTGTATATCAGCTCTTCTTAAAACGTCGATTACTGTTATTGCTTCAATTTCTTCAAAACCATTTGCTAAAAATATAAGCGCTTTCATATTTATTCCTTAATTAATTCTTTTGCACTAGTTGCAAGACCTGCTAATGATTGGATTTGACTAGGAATAACAAGTTTTGTTGAAGGAGTATTTGCAAGTTTTTCTAGTGATTCCAAACCTTTAAGTGAAACAACTACACTTTCAGGAGCTTTTTCTAGTAATATTTTAAGACCTTCAGCATAGGCTTTTTGAACCAAAAGTATTTTCTCTGAATCCCCCTGAGCTTTTTTAATTGTTGCATCTCTATATGCTTCAGCTTCTAAGATTCTTGATTCCTTTTCACCTTCAGCTATAAGGATAGCACTTCTCTTTTGACCTTCAGCTCTTAGTATGCTCTCTCTTCTTTCCCTCTCTGCTCTCATTTGTTTCTCCATTGCATCTTGGATATCTTTAGGAGGAACAATATTTTTAAGCTCAACTCTGTTTACTTTTATTCCCCATGGGTCAGTAGCTTCGTCAAGAATTGATCTCATTTTTGTGTTGATGATATCTCTACTTGTAAGAGATTCATCTAGTTCTAAATCACCGATAATATTTCTAAGAGTTGTTGCTGTCAAGTTTTCAATTGCTGAAATGGGATTCTCGACACCATAGGTAAATAGTTTAGGATCCGTTATTTGGAAGTATACTACAGTGTCTATCATCATAGTTACATTGTCCTTTGTTATAACTGGTTGTGGTTCAAAGTCGATAACCCTTTCTTTAAGAGAAACTCTGGAAGCAATTCTCTCTATAAAGGGCACCTTTATATGAAGTCCAGTGTCCCAACTCTGCTTATAAGCACCTAATCTTTCTATTACATACGCCTGTGATTGAGGTACAATCCTGATATTTGTGATTACAAGATAAAGTCCCAATAAAAATAATACTATACCAACAATATATCCCGTCATTATTAAATCTCCTTTCTAGTTACGATGAGACGAACTCCTCGCACTTCTACAACGATGAAATTTGTATCCACTTCCAAAGTGGTCTTGTCTTTTGACTCTATAGTCCAAATTTGTCCATTAACTTTTCCTATCCCGGTTTCAAATTCCGTTACTTTTTTTGTGACGATTCCAGTTTCTCCAATTATAGCATTTACATTTGTCTTTGTCGTCTCATTCATTTTTGCCCGTATAATTGGTCTTGTCATAATTAAAAGAAAAGCTGATGAAATTAAGAAAAGTATAACTTGGATGTAAAAAGGCACTTTAAAAATTGACAGAAGTATCGCAAAAAGTGCTCCACCCACAAACCAGATAGTTACTAATGAATAGGTTGCCGCTTCAATTATCACCGCTATAATGGCGACACCTAGCCAAAAGTACGCTGGATTTTCAATCAACCAACTCATAAAAATCTCCTTTACATTTTTATAGGGTAATTATACCCATATACATTTATGAAAAACCCAACATGATAATATATTTATGGTATTTTATTGACAACAAACTTGCTAGAAAGTATATTAGCTATGGAGGCTAATATGAAATTATATGAAGAATTATTAGAAAGAGGATATATAGCTGAATGTACACATGAGAGCGAAATGAAATCGCTCCTTAATGATAAATCAGTAAAGTTCTATATAGGAATAGATGCGACAGCAGATAGTCTTCATGCGGGACATTTTTTAACACTTGTAGTGCTTAAGAGAATGCAAGAAGCAGGACATGTTCCTATTGTACTTATTGGTGGGGGAACGACAATGATTGGTGATCCAACTGGTAAGAATGATATGAGAAGTATTCTTTCAAGTGAAGAAATAGAGAAAAACGCAGTAAAGATAAAAAATCAAATTTCAAAATTTATAGATTTTTCTGATGACAAGGCAATACTTGAGAATAATGCGAAATGGCTTTGCAGTTTAAACTATATCGATTTCCTAAGAACATATGGACATCATTTTAATGTGAATAAAATGATACAAATGGAGACATATAAAAATAGACTTAAATCAGGACTCACTCTCTTAGAATTTAACTACATGCCAATGCAAGCATATGACTTTCTTGAATTATACAGAAAGCATGATTGCACTCTTCAAATGGGAGGATCTGACCAGTGGAGTAATATAATAGGTGGAGTAGAACTTGTCAGAAAAATAGAAAGAGATGAAGTATATGGAATAACGCTTAATCTGATAACAAATTCAGATGGAGAAAAGATGGGAAAAACAGCAAAAGGTGCTGTTTGGCTTGATCCTGAAAAGACATCTCCATACGAGTTCTTCCAGTACTGGAGAAATGTTGAAGATGAAAGCGTTGAAATGCTTTTAAACAGATTCACATTTATTCCTACAGCTGAAATAAGAGCTATGTTTGAAGAAGGTGAGAACATAAATATTGCTAAAGAAGCACTAGCTTATGAGCTTACAAAGATGGTACATGGTGAATCGGAAGCGGACAAATCTCTAGCAAGTGCAAGAGCGCTTTTTAGCGGTGAAGGAGATGCCTCTAATATGCCTACAACTGATTATACAGATGAAATATTTGAGAAAAGCTGGGCTGATGTATTAATTGAAGTCGGTCTAATACAGTCTAAAGGTGAGGGAAGAAGACTGGCTGAACAAAATGGAATCAGCATAAACGATAATAAGTTAAAAGATATATATGCAGCAGTTAACAGTTCCGATTTTATTGATGGAAGCTGTCATATAAGAAAGGGAAAGAAGAAACATCATCGACTTATTTTAAAGTGATTAAGTAGACAATTAACGTTAAAACGGGGAATTAATTTTCCTCGTTTTTTTTATTTTTTATTGATTTCAAATAGGAGTTATAGTATGATAACTTTATTAAAAAAAACAGTATGTTTTTTTTAAGGGGGTTAATGTTGCAAGTTAAGAAAAAGGATATAGAGCTTAAGATACTTAAATGTGCTGAGAAGCTCTTTATGGAAAAATCATATTCATCTGCGTCAATGGATGAAATAGCTTCATGTTCTGGACTGAGCAGAGGTGCACTGTACACCTATTTTTCAGGGAAAGAAGAGCTTTTTAGTAAACTCTGTGAACCTGCTATTTCTATTATTGATTCGTGTATGTTTAAAAATATACACGAGTGTGAATTACCTTTTTATTCGGAGGAAGTAACCATTAAGCAGTTTGGGTTTTATTCAGATAAGCTATTTGAAGAATACACTTCATTTAAACTTTTATTCTTCTCTTCTGCTGGTTCGAAATATGAAAATTTTAGAGAGAGTTTGATTCGCAAATATGAAGAAGGATTTCGATCTTTTCTAGAGTATGATAAAAAGTTCAAGCCGGCTTTTGAGGGTGAATCCGGAGAGATGATAATACACACATTTGCAGCTACTTATATTAGTTTTACTGAAGAACTCTTGCTACATTATCCAAGTGAGGAAGAGAAATCTATATACATAACAAAAATGGCAATGATAATTCACTCGGCCATTAAAAGGTTGTTGAAGGAGGTTTTATGAAAAAAGAGAAAAAAAATTCGGTCTTTAAGAAAATGTCTCCATACATGGGAGATAAAAAAATGTACATTCCGATTGCTATATTATTTTCGGCATTATCGGCTATCATAAATATTCTTCCATTTTATTATGTATGGAAAATAAGCAAGGAGATATTTGCTGGCTCTAGTAACATTTCTTCCGATAATGTAAAGCACTATGCACTTATGGTGTTTATACTTGCTACAGTTGGAATAATATTGTATTTTATAGCACTAATGATGTCTCATTTTGCTGCTTTTGAAGTAGAGATAGGACTTAAGAAAAAAGGATTTGAGAAGATAATGAATATGCCACTTGGATTTTTTAATGTTCATTCAAGTGGAAAAATAAGAAAAGTGATTAATGATGGGGCTGCTCAAACTCACACATTTTTAGCGCATCAACTTCCAGATATGGCTGGATCAATTATATCACCGATTATGATACTAGGTATCTTTTTTATCTTTGATTGGCGATTGGGTCTTGCAGCTTTAGCTCCTGTTGCTCTATCGTTTTTACTTATGTCTATGATGATGACTAAAGAGGGAAAGGCTTTTCAGGACAGGTATCTCACTTCTCTTGAAGAGATGAGTAATGAGTCAGTGGAGTATGTGAGAGCTATACCTGTGGTTAAAACCTTTGGTCAGAGTGTAAAGTCTTTTACAAGGTTTTACAACAGTATAAAGAACTATCAGGAGTTAGTAATTACATATACTAAGATGTGGACTAAGCCTTATTCACTTTATTTAGTAGTGGTTGAATCTACCGCTTTTTTCCTAATACCAGTATCAATACTTCTGATAAATAATAATGGAGACGTTGGAACCATTATAAGTAATTTTATACTTTATATTCTAGTTGCACCATTATTTTCTCTTGTTATGATGAAAAGTATGTATTTTAATCAGCAGAAAATAATAGCTGAACAAGCTATAGACAGATATAACAATATATTTAATTATACAGATATGGAGTATCCTGAAAAAGGAGTTGAGTTTGAAGATCAGACAATAGAATTTAAAGATGTTGTGTTTTCTTATGATGGTCATAAAAATGCCATTGAAAATATAAATTTTACAGTAAAAAAAGGTGAGACACTAGCTTTGGTTGGACCATCTGGAGGTGGTAAAACTACTATAGCAAGATTGACTGCAAGGTTTTGGGATGTAAATGAAGGTGAGGTGTTAATCGGAGGAAAGAACATAAAAGAGTATTCAAAAGAAGAGCTTATGAAAAATATTTCTTTTGTGTTCCAAAATAATAAGCTCTTTAAAACAACGCTTCGTGAAAATATATGTTTTGGAAGAAATGATTTAAGTGAAAAAGAGATTGAAGAAGCACTTGTCAATTCAAGATCAAAAGAAATAATAGATTCACTAGACGAAGGTTTAGATACTGTTATAGGTACAAAGGGAACCTATCTATCAGGTGGTGAGCAGCAGAGAATAGCTCTGGCAAGGGCTTTTATAAAGAATTCACCGATTGTATTACTAGATGAGGCTACAGCATTTGCAGACCCTGAAAATGAGCACTTAATACAGGAAGCACTTAAAGATTTAAGTAACGGAAAAACTACTGTTATGATAGCTCACAGAATGACTACAGTTAGAGATGCTGACAACATAGCAGTGGTTGATTCGGGACAAATAGTAGAGTACGGAAGCCATGATGAACTTATTCAAAAAGATGGTTTATATAAGAAAATGTGGGATGAGTACCAATCTTCTATTGGTTGGAATATAAAGAAAGGAGCGTAGAAATGAAAAAGTATTTACAAAAAAAATATTCACTCAGCGATACAGGTGCTGAGGACGTAATGAAGTCTATTGTAAGTAGTACGCTCGTGAGTCTTTCTGCTATGCTTCCTATGATGATATCTTTTATATTCATAAGACAAAATATAGATCAATTATTCGGCGGTACCATGATTACGGATTTTACTCTTGTACACTTTTTAGCTATGATTGTTGTCGTGTTTGCAGTTATGTACTTTATTGCTAAAAATGATTATCAGAAATCATTTACCAAGATATATGATGAAAGCGCTAGATCTAGAATTAATTTGGCTGAAAAGCTTAAGAAATTACCACTTTCATACTTTGCCAGAAAAGATATAGCAGATTTAAGCGCTACTGTGATGAGTGATGCTACTACATTTGAACATTTATTTTCTCATTCAGTGCCTAAAGTTTATGCCGGAATGATAAGCATAGTGGTTATTTCAGTTATGATGTTTATATTTGATTATCGACTAGCTATTTCGTTATTTTGGGTAGTTCCAATTGCATATCTTGTATTTGCACTCTCTAAAAGTAAAGGAAAAAAAGCGTTTAAAGAAGGATTTGATTTAAATAGAGAGATAATAGATGATTTTCAAGAAGGTCTTAGTTTAGTTCAGGAAATAAAAGCCTATAATAGAGAAGATTACTTCGTGAAAGAAATACATGAAAAATATGATAGAGAAAAAACTCACAAAATAAAAACAGAGGTTTTATTTGGTTCCGTTCTTAACATATCTTTTGTACTTTTAAAACTTGGAATGGCTTCTGTAGCGATATACGGTGCTTATCTCTATGTAGATGGGAGAGTGGATCTATTTACGTATCTTACATTTATCATCATTTCTGGTATGGTTTTTAACCCTATTACAACAGCTTTAGTTAATATGGGGGAAATGATGTATTTAGATAGCATAATAGAAAGAATTAGCGAAATAAACAATATGCCTGCTCAGGAGGGAAGTAAAGACTTCGCTCCAGATGGGTATGATATAGTTTTTGAGAACGTTAAATTCTCTTATGAGGATGGGGTAAGCGTTATCAATGATGTTTCTTTTACTGCAAAACAAGGTGAAGTAACGGCGCTTGTAGGTCCTTCTGGAGGAGGAAAGACAACAGCAACGAAACTTGCTTCAAGATTTTGGGATATAGACTCTGGAAAGATTAGATTAGGAGGTATTGATATATCTAAGATTGATCCTGAGACTCTTCTTAAAAAATTTTCAATTGTTTTTCAAGATGTATCTCTATTCAATTCAAGTGTAATGGAGAATATTAGGCTTGGAAGAAAGGGAGCTACTGATGAGGAAGTAAAAAAAGTTTCAAAACTTGCAAGGTGTGAAGAATTTATAAATAAGCTTCCTGATGGCTATGACACTTTAATAGGTGAAAATGGTGAAAAGCTATCGGGAGGTGAGAGACAGAGGATATCAATCGCCAGAGCTCTACTTAAAGATGCACCGATAATACTTCTAGATGAAGCTACTGCTTCACTGGACGCTGAAAACGAAACGCTCATACAAGCAGCTATTTCTGAACTTGTAAAGGATAAAACAGTTATAATAATAGCCCATAGAATGAGAACGATAATAGATGCTGATCAGATTATCGTTATAAAGGATGGAATAGTAGAAGAAAAAGGGAAATCTTCAGAACTTCTTGAAAAAGATGGAGTTTTTGCTAGAATGTACAAATCTCAAAACGCTTATTAAATATATTTTGATTGTACGACTCTTTAGTGCTAATATGGTACTTGGAGAGTCGTATATTTTTTATTTATAAATGGAGAAGAATAATGAGTAAAACAGTTTTTATAACCGGAGCATCAAGGGGAATAGGAAGAGCGTGTGCTCTAGAATTTGCTAAAAATGGTTACGATATAATAGCGAATTACTTAGAAAGAGATGACGCTGCTGTATCTCTGGAAAAAGAAGTAAAAAAACTCGGAAGAGAAATACTCCTATTAAAGGGAGATGTTGCAGATCCTGAGAGAGTGAAGGAAATGGTAAGGGATGCACGTGTTTATTTTAAAAACATAAGTGTTTTAATCAATAATGCAGGTATTGCATATAGAGAGTTTTTTGATAGGGTCACTATACAAAAAACTAGGAGAATAATAGATACAAATATTCTCGGAGTTGTAAATATTACTAGAGAACTTTTACCGTATTTAAAGAGAGAAGAAAAAAGTTTTATTATCAATATGAGCTCTTGTTGGGGCAGAGCCGGTGGAGCGCTTGAAGTAGATTATTCAATGACGAAAGGGGCTGTAAATGCCTTTACTAAGGCTTTGGCAAAGGAAGTATATTCACTTGGAATAAGAGTTAATGCGATAGCACCTGGAGCTGTAGAGACTGATATGTTAAGTAATTTAACAGAAGAAGACAGAGTTAAGTTAAATAAAACACTGTTCTTTTCAAAGATAGAAAGTCCTGAAAACATAGCTAAACTTGCGAGCTTTTTGGTTAGCCCTGCTGGTGAAAATATAACGGGAGAAATACTTGGAAGCAGTGGAGGATTAGTTATTTAATTGATGAATTAATTAACAATTTGTTCAAATTGCATTCGTTTGTAGATATATATTAATAATAATGTTAGAATAGGCTTGTTGTTATTTATTAACGATTTTTGAAAGGAGATTAAATGAAATTATTAACTTGTGGACCTACTAGCATATCTGAAGAAGTAAAAAAAGCGCTTCTCGGCAAACTTACCAATACAGATTTAGATAAAGATTATGTAGATTTTCATAGAAAAGTAGAGAAAAAATACTCGAATTTTGTCGGTGGAAAAGATGCTAGAAGCTTTTTTATGCTCGGTGAGGCTATAATATCACTTGAGGCGGCATGTAAGAGTTTAATAGCAAAAGATGATAGAGTACTTGTAATACACAATGGTTTCTTTGGTAAAGGCTTTTCCTATTTTGTAGAAATGGCTGGGGGTAAGGTAGTAGAGTTTGAAGGTGATTATAGAAGCGGCATTAATGCTCAAGACTTAAAGTCATTTTTAGAAAAAGATAGTGATTTTGCAGTAGCTACACTTGTCCACTGCGAAACACCATCTGGAATAACAAATGATATCGATTCAATTTGTAAAATACTACACTCATATGGAATTATTTCAATAGTAGATGCCGTATCCGGAGTAGGAGGAGAAGAAGTGAACTTCGACGAATCGAAGATAGATGTCCTTCTCGGTGGAAGTCAAAAATGTTTTTCACTCCCTCCAGGGCTCGGAATGATAACTGTTTCAAAAAAAGCTGAAGAGAAAATAAAAAACAATAGAAAAAATGTAAAATCTCTATATTTAAGTTTTGCAGATTATTTATACAGAGATGGTTTATGGCCTTTTCCATACACTGTAAATGGTTCACTTATAAATGCGCTAAATACATCAATGGATGAATTATTAAAAGAGGACTTTGTAAGTGTTCATAAATTTTATGCCGATAAAGTTAGACATGCTTTTAAGAGTGCTGGATACAAACTGTTTGCAAATGACAGTTATTCAAATACGCTGACTGCAATTGAGCTTGAAGAGGGAAGAAATACTATACTTATGGAAGAATTGTTAGAAAGAGGTTTCTTTATATCTGGAGGCGTTGGAGAATTAGAAAATAAAATCGTAAGAATAGGTCATATGGGAAATAACAATAGAGAGAATTATTTTGGTGAATGCTTTAAAGCGATAGACGAAATAGTAGCGAAAAACAAATGGGAATACGGAAAATTAACTACACATTATACTGATTAAATGAAATCATAAAAGGAAGAAAAATGAAAAGAAAATTGTTCTTAATCGTAACATTAGTATTATTTTTATCTGTTCAATCAGTTTTTGCATATACAAATGAAGTTGGAGTTGTTTCAGTTAGGTATTCTGGTTCTGATAGATATGATACAGCAGTTGAAGTTTCTGAAAGATTTGATTCTCCTAGCGAGTACATACTGGCTTCAGGCGGAAATTTTCCAGATGCACTCTCCGGTGTTGCACTTACCTTTAATAATCGACCTATACTTTTAAGTCGTAAAAATAGTCTTGATAGTGTTACTAAACAAAAGTTAAGAAAAGCCGAACGAGTGTACATTCTTGGAGGAAAAGGAGTAATTAGTGAATCTGTAAAAGAAACTATTGAGTCTTATGGTGTTGAGGTTATTAGAATTAGTGGAAAGAATAGATATGATACTTCTCTTGAAATTGCCAAAAAAGTTACTGGTTCAAATGAGATAAAAACGCTTATTGTTACTGGAGGACATAGCTATCCTGATGCACTTTCTGCTTCAAATTTGGTGAGATATACTGGTGGACCGGTTGTGCTTTTGCAAAAAAATAAAATTCCTGAGAAAACAAAAGAATTTTTAAATAAATTGAAACCAGATAAGATATACATAGTAGGTGGTAAAAGCATTATTAGCAGTAGTGTGGAAGCTCATTTAAGAGAAAATTATTGTGAAAATGTTGAACGCATATCGGGAACTGACCGATATAAAACTAATCAAAAAACTATAGAAGTTGCAGGCGGTTTTGTGGATGAAACTTCAGAACTTGTTATAGCAACTGCTAGAAACTACCCAGACGGGCTTTCAGCTGGAGCATTTTGTACTAATTATAATTCCGTTTTGATGCTTGTTGGAAGCAGTCTACGTTCAGAGCAAAAAGATATTTTACAAAACATTTCTTTTTATGAAGCTAATTTACATATAGTTGGTGGAAGAGGTGCGGTTTCAGAAAAGGTTGAGAATGATATTTTGAATTGTCTGAATGGATTTAAAAAATATATAATTGCTGATGGAACTGCTATTTTTGCCAGAGTTATTACTTCAGAAACGCAAAGAAATCAGTTTCTATCACTTATAAATAACCACAGAGCTGAAAATGGAAGAACTCCCTTGGAATATGAATATTCTTGGATAGAACCATCTAATCTTCGTGCGGTTGAAACATCATATCTCTTTGATCACAAAAGACCAGATGGGACTAATTTCAGCACTGCCTTTTCTAATCCCAAACCAAGGGGAGAAAATATAGCTGCTGGACAGAGGAGTGTCATAGAAGTGTTCAATGCTTGGAAAGGCTCTCCTGGTCATAACGCGAATATGCTTAGAGCGGACGCTACAAAATTAATGTTCAGTGCGGTTGAAGTAGATAACTCAGATTACGGTATTTATTGGGTTACCGTCTTTAGATAGAAATATTGATATCATAAATTTTTGAGGGAGAATTCATTCTCTCTCTTTTTTGTTCGCTAACATAATATTAATGTAATATAAATATAATAATATTATTATATTTTGACATCTAATTATATTAAGTTGATTATATTTTTATGTGGTGATAAACTGTAACTATAGAGTATATTTCTTTGGTTAATAAAAGGGGGCAAATATGAAAAGAAGAACTTTGTTGTTAATTATTTTGGTTGTGATTTTAACTGTAAATACTTCATTTGCAGGTGAAATTTATTCTCTTGCGGATACTTCAAGGATTTCTGGACATGATAGGTATGAAACAGCACTAGCCGTTGCGGCTTCTTTAGGTGTCGGGAATTCAAAAATATTGGTTTCGGGTGAAGACTTTGCTGATGCACTTTCGGGAATACCGCTAACTAGTGTTGATACTCCTATAATTTTATCTAAAAAAGATTATGTACCGCATGTGAGCAATGATTTTTTTAATAATTTTAGGGTTGATATATTAGGCGGTAAGGGTGTAATAAGTGAGGAACTACAAGAAGAGATTGATAATTCTATCAATACAACAACTACTAGAACAAGTGGTAAGGATAGATATGAAACATCTCTCGAGATTGTAAAGAAAAATAATTCTGATATATCTATTAAAAATCTTATTATTGTGAATGGTAGGAGTTATCCTGATGCATTATCTTCTTCAAATTTGGTTGGCTACTATGGTTCGAGAGCCGCTGTTTTACTTGTGAATAAAAATAGTATACCTAAGAATTCCAAAGATTTTATAAGTACTTTAGAACTGGATGGAATATATATAGTGGGAGGCAAAGGTGTGGTAAGCAGTTCAGTAGAGAACGAACTAAAGGCTTACTGCGATAATTTAGTAAGAATTTCTGGGAAGAATAGATACCTTACAAATCTAGCTACTATAGAATTTATAGGAGGAATTAATCCTCTTGTATCTATGGTTATGGTGACTGGTGAGAATTATCCTGATGGACTTTCCGCTGGTGTTTTTAATAACATGGAATTTCCTATAATGCTAGTAGGTAATGAATTAATTGATGAACAAGTTGATGCTTTAAGTGAGATTCCAAATTTTGATGAAACACTTATCGTCGTAGGTGGAAAGGGAGCAGTATCTGAAAGAATTCAGTACGAATCGTTAAATTATCTCAACCTATATAAGTGGTATGAGCTTGCTGATGGCAGTCTGCTATCTGCTAAAGTCGCTACGAAAGAAGATTCAAGAGATAGATTATTATCAAATATCAACAGTTATAGAGCTGAAAATGGATTGGCTCCACTTGAGTATGAATATTCATGGTTACCTTCTTGTAATCTGAGAGCTGTTGAAACAATGGTTAGCCCTTCTCCTACTAGACCAGATGGAAGTGATTTTAGTACTGCGTTTAATGAACCTAAACCTGTTGTTGAAGATACTATAATAATAGGTGAAGGAACTCACGGGCTTTTCCCATCATTAAAATCGAAAGAAGAAACAAATTCACATATGTTAAATCCTAATTTTACAAAAATAATGTTTTGTGGAGTAATTGATAGAAATGTATTTGGTTTCAGATTTGTTTTAGTCTATCGATAGAAACTATGTTAAAGTAAATATGTAAAAGAGAAAGAAATATTTCTTTCTCTTTTTACTTTTATAATAAATCGCTTTCATAATTTATTATGTTGTAATTTGAACATATTTTTTAGCGGTGATAAAATATAATTGTAAAATGTCATATACATTCAATTAGGTTATATTGTAAGGAGGTTAGATTGTGAAAAGAAAAACTTTGTTGATATTAATTTTGGTGGTTTTACTAACTGTTCAAGCAGCATTTGCAGGAGCTAGTCTTGAGCGTGCATGGACTACTAGATTTTCTGGAAAAGATAGGTTTGAGACAGCGTTATCTATTTATAAAGAAATAAACGCTTTCTATGGCGGGAAATCCATTTTGGTTTCTGGAAGAAATTTTCCCGATGCGCTTTCAGGTGTAGTTCTTACTTATGAAAGTAATTCACCAATACTTCTGAGCGAAAAAAATAGTATACCTTATATAAATGAAGATTTTTTTGTAGATTCCTATTTCTATGTTTTAGGTGGTAAAGGTGTCATTAGTGAAAAAGTAGAAGATCTTATTTACAATGGAGGAGGAGAAACAGAGAGAATAGGTGGTAAGGATCGATATGAAACCTCTGTTATGATTGCAGAGAAGGTTATGCTTTCGAGTAATTCAAGAGACGTTATTATTGTAAGTGGCAATAGTTTTCCGGACTCGTTATCTGCATCCAATTTATCTAAATTCCGTTTCGGAGCACCTATTATACTCGTGAATAAAAATAAAATTCCTAAAGTCACAAAAGATTTTCTAAATAAATTTTCTATTGACAATGTATACATAGTAGGTGGTAAAGGTGTTGTTAGCAACTCTGTAGAAGAGGAATTAAAAGGTTACTGTAATAAAGTTACTAGATTGTCTGGTAAGAATAGGTATCTAACCAATTTAGCTGTTATAGATTATGTAGGCGGTATTGAAAGTCTTTATGAAGAATACAGATATATAGTGATTGCTACGGGTAAAGATTTTCCTGATGCTCTTGCGGCTGGAATATTTACTAGTTTTGGAGATCTTATCATGTTAGTAGGTAGCGATTTGAACGATGAACAAAGAGAAGTTTTAGAAAGTGCTGAGAGCTTTGAAAGCTGTGTTATTGTAGTAGGTGGTAAAGGAGCAGTGTCTGAAAAAATCCAATATGAGGCTACCAACTACTTAAATTGTAGAGAAAAAAATTATATACTTGCTGATGGGACTGAGCTAACTGCTAAAATTGGTACCAAGGAAGATTCTAGAGATAGAATCTTAGCCAATATCAATAGTTATAGAGCTGAAAATGGATTAGCTCCACTTGAGTATGAATATTCATGGCTACCAGCTTGTAATCTGAGAGCCGTTGAAACAATGGTTACCCCTTCTCCGTATAGACCTGATGGTAGCTATTTTGACACGGCATTTGTAGGAGATACAGTTGAAATGGATAAACCTGTTGTTGAAGATACTATAATAATAGGTGAAGGAACTCACGGACTTTTTGCATCACTGAAATCGAATGAAGAAACAAATTCACATATGTTAAATCCTAATTTTACAAAAATAATGTTCTGTGGAGTAATTGATAAAAATGTATTTGGTTTCAGATTTGTTTTAGTCTATCGATAGAAACTATGTTAATGTAAATATGTAAAAGAGGAAGAAATATTTCTTCCTCTTTTTTCACTTTGAAAAATTTATTTAATGTAAATTTTGTTTTATTTTTATAAACTGATATATATTTATTTGATAATATTGTTTACTAGTGATAAAATATAACTGTGAAATGTATGTTTTGAATTTGTAGTATTTGATTATGTATGAAGGAGGTCGAAAATGAAAAAGAAAACTTTATTGGTTATAGTTTTAGCACTCTTGTTAACTCTTCAATCAGCATTTGCTGAAGATGTTTTTAATGTTGCTGGAACTGACAGAATTTCAGGGAAAGATAGATATGAAACGGCAATACATGTGGCTGAAAGATTCATAAATTTTTATAGTGATTTAGGGTTTTATGTTGTGTTAGCCTCTGGGAATAATTTTCCTGATGCTCTTTCAGGTGTTCCTCTTACCAGTCCTGACTTACCCATGATACTTAGCAAAAAAAACAGCATACCTCATACAGAAAATTTTACTATTTATGATTCTGTTTTCTTTATTTTAGGTGGTAAAGGTGCAATAGGTGAGCAGGTAGAAAATTCTATTTTTGCTAACGGAGGATCGATTTTAAGAATAAGTGGTAGTGACAGGTATGAAACATCAGTTGAAATTGCAAAATATGTTATGAGTTGGAATGAACCAAAGGATGTGATTATTGTAAGTGGTACAAGTTTTGCTGATTCAATATCGGCATCAAATCTGTATGAGTTTACTGGTGGAGCACCTATTATACTGGTGAAGAAAAATAGTATACCACAGGTTACAAAAGACTTTATGAATGATTATTATATTGATAATATATACATAGTAGGTGGTAAGGGAGTTGTAAGTAATTCTGTAGAAAATGAATTAAAAGGCTACTGTAATAAAGTTACTAGATTGTCTGGAAAAGATAGATATCTAACCAATCTAGCTGTTATAAATTATGTTGGTGGACTTCAAATTTTAACAAATTATAATTACGGTCCTTACAGATACCTTATACTTGTTACAGGGAAGAATTTCCCAGATGGTCTTTCTGCAGGTGTTTTTGCTACAAGAGGAGACTTAATAATGCTAGTAAGTAATAATTTGAAGGAGGAACAGGTAGAAGAGCTAATTAATTATAAGGAGTTTGAAAATAAGGTTACTGTAGTAGGAGGAAAAGGTGCAGTTTCTGAAAGAGTTCAGTATGAGACTACAAACTATTTGAATTATGGATACAAAAAATATATACTTGCTGATGGGACTGAGAAAATTGCTAAAATTGGTACAAAAGAAGATTCAAGAGATAGACTCTTAGCCAATATCAATAGTTATAGAGCTGAAAATGGATTAGCTCCACTTAAGTATGAATATTCATGGCTACCAGCTTGTAATCTGAGAGCCGTTGAAACAATGGTTACCCCTTCTCCTTATAGACCGGATGGTAGCTATTTTGACACAGCATTTGTAGGAGATACATTTGAAATGGATAAACCCGTTGCTGAAGATCATATACGAATAGGTGAAGGTAGTCCTCGTCCACTCTTTGAAGAATTAAAGATAAATAAGGTAACGAATGCAAACCTGCTAAATCCAAATTTCACAAAGATAATGTTCTGTTCAGTATTTGACCCAAGTACGTTTGGATTTCGAAACGTTTTAGTCTATAAATAGAAAGATACATTAATGTACAAATCCAACAAGGGGAAGAAATATTTCTTCCTCTTTTTTGATTACTATCTGTATCAATGTACTATTTCTATGTATTTGTAATTTTGTTAAAACTGTTTTATAATCCGAATAATAAGGAGAAAAAATTGAGAGTTAGAAGAGAAAAAAACATTGATAGAAAGTTAGAATTATATAGAGATACTTATCTTATAGATAAGGATGAAATTAGTAATAAATTATCTGGAAAGAATAATATTTATGTTGAAATAGGAATGGGAAAGGGGGATTTTATTTTAGAGTTAGCCAGAAGGAATCCTGATAATTTATATATTGGGATTGAGAGGAGTGACGCTGTAGTATTAAAGGCTCTTAAAAAAATTGAGAATCAAAAAAATCTACTTTTTGTTATAGCAAATATAGATGATTTGAGAGATCAATTTGAAAATACCTTTGATGGGCTTTATCTAAATTTCAGCGATCCATGGCCTAAAAAGAGACATTATAAGAGAAGATTACTTTATAGAGAATATCTTGATTTGTACGATAAATGGTTAAAAAAAGGAAGCTTAATTCAATTCAAAACAGATAATGATATACTATTTGAATTTACACTTGAAGAACTTGAAGAGACTGGTAGAGAAGCGTTTGATGTAACTAGAGATTTACATGAAGATAGCAGATATTCAGATAATATAGTAACGGAATATGAAAATAAATTTTCTAAAATGGGGTTTACAATAAAAGGTTTGAGGTTTTATTCTAGGTAATATATATGAAGCGAATAGTAGAGAGCACATTTTTCTTTATATTAATAGTTATTTTAGCGTTAGTTTCTTATTTTTTAAGAGATTATGCTAGAATTTTTGCGGTATTCAATTATATATTCAAATTTGGTTTTGTAGTATATATCGCCGGAATCGTTTTGCTTATATTTATAGATAAGAACTCTCCTAGTGCGACTATTAGTTGGTTACTTGTTATGTACTTTATGCCTTATGTCGGACTTGCCTTTTATATATTCATGGGTAGAAATTTTATCAATAAAAGAAGAATAAAAGATTATGAAAAGAAATATTACAGTATAAATAGTCAAGATAAATTTTCTTCTAAAATTTCTGAACTTATTTATCATAAAGAAAGATCTCCTGTTTGTAAAAATAATAAAGTCGAAGTGATAAATTCAGGAACGATAAAATTCGAGAAACTAATAGAGGATATAAGAAAAGCTAAATCGCATATACATATGGAGTACTATATATTCAGAGATGATTTCCTTGGAAAACAGATCGTTGAGGAACTTCTGTTAAAAGTCAGTAAAGGTGTTGATGTCAGAGTTTTAGTGGATGATGTTGGAAGCTGGCAAATGAAGAAAAAGACATATACTATGATGAGAGAAGGCGGAATCGAAATCGAGTTCTTTTCTCCTGTGTTTTTTCCAATACTGACAAGGGAGCTAAATTATCGGAATCATAGAAAAATAGTGGTAATAGATAATATAATTTCCTACATTGGTGGAATAAATATTGGAGATGAATATCTCGGGCTTTCGAAAAAATTTGGCAACTGGGTTGACACTCATCTTAGAATTGAGGGAGTAGCTTCTAATTATCTACAGCTAGTATTTCTCAATGATTGGATGGCAAAGACTGGAAAAGAAATAAATGTAGATGATTATTATAAAGAGTATTCAGGTGAGGGAGAATCTGAAATTCAGATTGTCACAAGCGGTCCAGATGAAGATTCTGATCTGATTAGAGATTCCTATCTTTCTATATTTAACAATGCAAATGATAAGATATGGATTACAACACCTTATTTTGTTCCAGATGACTGCATAATGAATGCATTAAAGCTGGCATCAAGTTCTGGAATAGATGTGAGAATTATATTACCTGAAAAGAAGGATCATTTTTGGGTATACTGGGCTACGAGAGACAATATACAAGAACTCTTGGAGAATGGAATAAGGGTATATTTGTATAGAGATGGCTTTATACATAAGAAGACAATTCTTACAGATAAGGAAGCTTCTGTAGGTACTGCCAATATGGATATTAGATCATTTACTATAAATTATGAGGTAAATGCAGTAATATACGATTGGTCAACAAGAAACGTTTTACAAGAACACTTTGTTCAGGATTTAAAAAAATGCACAGAAATAACTTACGAGTCTTATAAAGAGAGAAGTATATTTGTGAAAATAATAGAATCAGTAGCCAGATTAACGGCTCCGCTTCAATAGGAGGATAGATGATTGAACTAATTACTATTATATCTGTTGTATTAATTGATCAAGCGAGTAAAATACTAGCGATTAATGAATTAACAAAAATTGATACTTTTCCTATAATAAATGGTGTATTTCATCTCACATATGCAACGAATACTGGAGCGGCATTTAGTATATTTTCAAATAAGACTTTTTATTTGGGGATAGTATCACTTATATCTGTCATTTTACTTTCTGTTTTTTTGTACAGTGAAAAAAAGAAAGGAGCTTCCAAGTACATGACTTTTTCTCTTTCACTTATTATAGGCGGTGCAATAGGTAATGGAATAGATAGATTTATAAGGGGTTACGTAGTTGATTTCTTTGATTTTAGACTAATAAACTTTGCTGTTTTTAATGTTGCAGATTCTTTTGTAGTAGTAGGGGTTATATTACTTGCGATCAGTATATTGTTTGAGAAGAAACTGAGTAAATAAATACTAAAATGAATTAATAAATGGCATAGATCATTTTATCTATGCCATTTAATCTTCAGATTTCTATTATTAATCTATCAAGGACTGAGCTGCTGTTAGTACTGCCAGCTTGTAGACATCTTCTTCATTACAACCTCTTGAGAGGTCACTTATCGGTTTATTAAGACCTAAAAGAATCGGGCCTATTGCCTCAAATTTTCCTAGTCTTTGAGCAATTTTATATCCGATGTTTCCAGCTTCTAGTGATGGAAAAATAAACACGTTTGCTTCACCTGCGACGTTTGATCCAGGAGCTTTTGACTTTGCTACACTTGGAACTATAGCAGCATCAAATTGCATTTCACCATCTATTGGATATTTGTCACAAAGTTCTTTTGCGATTTCTAGTGCTTTTTCGACTTTTTTTGCTTCTTCTGCATCTGCGGATCCTTTTGTTGAGAAGCTTAGCATTGCAACTTTTGGATTAATCATAAAGGCTTCTGCAGCCTTTGCTCCTGCAATAGCGATTTCTGCCAGTTCATTTGAGTTAGGAGCGATATTTATTGCACAGTCTGCGAATAGATATTCTTCCCCGTTTGGACCTAACATTAAAAATGCACCAGCTACTCTACTTATTCCCGGTTTAGTTTTAACTATTTGTAGAGCGGGCCTAACTGTGTCACCAGTAGGGTGGATAGCACCACTTATCATCGCATTTACTTTGTTAGTATATGTGAGCATGGTACCAAAATAATTTACATTTTCGGTAAGAAGTTTTTTGGCACCTTCTTCATCAATCTTACCTTTTCTTCTCTCTACAAAAGAGCTAACTAATTCTTCCATATCAGGATAATTTTTGTTATCTAGAATTTCTATTCCTTCTATATTTACATTAAGCTCTTTTGCAGCAGACTTTACTTCTTCACAATTTCCGACTAATACCGGTTCAACAAGTCCGTCTTTTTTCAGTCTAGAAACCGCTTTTAATATTCTAGGGTCCTTTGATTCAGGGAAAACAACACTTATATTTTTTCCTTTAACTGTAGCTTCAATTCTTTCGAAAAGTTTCATTTTTTTCTCCTTATGGTGTTATTTCTTTTTCTTCAACTCCTGAAAATTCAACGCTTTCTTGTGGAGTGAATTCATAGTTAGCTTTTGAGCGTATATATATTAATACTATTATAACCGTAACTAGGGCTGCTATCGCCATAGAAATTAAGAAATATCTAAGTCTTTCTTTTTTGGTCATACTATCACCTTCTTACCCATTTTGAGGAAACTGAAGATTCTGTAAACATCTCCACAACCGATACTAAAAAATACATCTCCTTCTTTTAGATCTCTATACATTGCATCTCTGAGGTCCTCAAAAGTCTTTGTGTATTCCGCTGGTGGAGTTTTTGACTTATTGACGATATCTAGAGAGTGTATTGTTGGATCTAGTTCTTCTCTTGCAGCAAAGATATCCATAACATACATATAGTCTGAGTCTTTGAAACAATTCAAGAAATCTTCAAATAATAATTTAGTTCTCGAATAGGTATGTGGCTGAAAACCTACAACTATCCTTTTTTCCGGAAAGGCCGCTCTTGCAGCTTTTAAGACGCTTCTGATTTCATTTGGATGATGTGCAAAATCATCAAATAACAAGGCTCCGTTTAGTTCCCCGTGGAATTCAAATCTTCTCTGAGCGCCTTTGAAGTTTTTAAGACCTTTTAGTAGAGGTTTTATATTATCTGTGTACTGACTTACACATGATATTGCCGCTAGAGAATTTGTTATGTTGTATTCTCCTCTTACACTTAAAGAAACGTGTCCCAGCAATTCGTCATTTCTATAAACGTCAAATTCTGGAAAACCTTTTTTATTTATGGTTTTATTCTTTGCGGTAAAATCAGCATCTCTCTCAACAGAGAATGTTATGATATCTCTCTCAATGTGTTTCATTATTGATCTAGTGTTTTCATCATCAATGTTCATTATTACTTTTCCATCTAGAGTGGTATCATTTGCGAACTTAACAAATGCTTTTTTAAGATTATCCATATTTTTATAGTAGTCCAAATGATCATTATCTATATTTAAAATAATTCCTATGGAGTGATAAAAATCTAGAAAGCTTGCTTCAAATTCACATGCTTCGTTTACGATAAAATCACTTTTACCGATATAAACGTTTCCGCCGAGTTCTTCAACTCTTGCTCCCACTATTAGAGTAGGGTCTATATCTGTTTCTTTTAGCATTACCGCTATCATTGAGGTAACTGTTGTTTTACCGTGCGCACCAGTGATTGCTACAGAGTTTGTATATTCCCTTGTAAGCTTTTTAAAGAATTCATTTCTTTTCAGAATAGTAATTCCTTTTTTCTTAGCTTCTATTATTTCAGGATTATCATCGTGTACAGCACTAGTGTGTATTATTAAATCAGCATTGTTTATATTTTCTTTACCATGCCCTTTGTATATTTTAATTCCTTTTTTCTTAAGCATTAAAGTATTTCCGTTTTCTGCTATATCCGATCCGGTTATAGTATAACCCTGATGGTGAAGTATCTCTGCTACAGCCACCATACTGGAACCACCTATACCGATCAGATGTATATTATTAATATTATTTGAATATAATTTTTTCATTGACTACACCTCATAAGAAATAGTATAACATAATTAATTGGTAATGTTTAATAAATTATCAAAGTAATATTATAAATTAAAGAGGTTTAAAATGAAACAAAAAATTATAGGAATAACAACATCTGCTTGGGAAGGACAATTTGGGCTTAAAACATATGTTAATGATACTTATATTAGTTCCATTACAAGGACCGGAGCTATTCCCCTGCTTATCCCAAATATTGATCCGGAGACTGCATCTAAGTATGTAGATATGATTGATGGAATATTATTTTCTGGAGGAGTAGATATAGCTCCATTTCTCTATGGACAAGATCCAGATATGGAATGCGATAAATATTTTTTACATAGAGATCATATGGAAATTGCACTTTACAGAGAAGCACGCAAAAAAGGGATAAAAATACTTGGGATATGTAGAGGACATCAATTAATTAATGTGGCCTGTGGGGGAGATCTTATTCAAGACACTAGGTTATTAAAAAATTCTACTGTTCCACATAGACATAAAGATGGTGCGAGAGACTCAGAACATTACTGTGAATTTAATGAAGGAAGTATACTTGCAGATGTAGTCTCTAGTGGAAGGCATATCGTGAACTCACATCACCATCAGTTTATAGACAATTTAGCGAAAGAATTTAAAGCTACAGCACATAGTGACGATGGTGTTATAGAGGGGTATGAGAGTGCCGATAAAAAGGTATTATGTGTTCAGTTTCATCCTGAAAGATTGACACATAGACCGGAGCACTTGGCGATATTTGATTGGTTAGTTAGTGATAAATAATGTAGTTAGAGATTTTAATCTTAAATAATATGGGGTAGTCCTGTTAATATTTATGTTTAATATGGCTACCTTTTATGCTGAATAGAGAAGCAACTTAGATTCCAGTAATATAATTCAACAGACAAATATTATATGAGAATTATTTACTTGATAGGGATATGTATTTATGATAATATTGCATTGGAAAATAAGGGAGAATGTGAAGTGAAAAGGGTAAAAAGACTTTCAATTATAACTAAAATATTGGTTCAAAATCCTGGGAAGAGATTTAAGTTAAATTATTTTACTGATAAATTGAATGCTTCAAAACCTAGCATAAGCGAAGATATAGATATAATCAGAGCTAGTTTTAAAGAAATTGGTGAAGGAGATATAGTTAGTGTTATAGGTGCAGGTGGAGGAGTGATATATTTACCAAAATTGTCACCTGAGTATGCGCTAAAAAAATTAGAGGATTTAAATGTAATTCTAAACAAGAAAGAGAGAATTCTTTTAGATGAATTTTTGTTTTATGCTGATATTCTCTATAGTCCCGATTTTTTAAATGATATTGCAGGCTCTCTATATTTAGCTACCGAGAAATACGATATTGATGGAATTCTAACTATTGAGACCAAAGGTGTTCCCCTAGCAGTTACTCTTTCAAGACTTTTTAATGTTCCTATGATAGTCGCTAGGAAATCAAATACGTTTAGTGATGGAAATACTATTAGTGTTCATTATAAATCGCAGTCCAGAAATGTTTTATCAAGTATGTATGTAAGTAAAGGCCTTATTGAAAAGGGGATGAATTTACTTGTTGTAGATGACTTTTCTAAAGCTGGAGGTACAATAGAGGGTTTGAAAGATTTAGCTAGAAGCTGTGAGGCCAATGTTGTTGCCTCTTGCGTATTTATGAAAATGGGCCCTGAGGATAGATTGAGTAATATTCTTTCACTTTATAACTTTGTAGTTAGAGACAATAAAAGTCAGATAGAAATCAATCAACAATTTAAGGATTTTTTAAAAAAACAATAAATTTTTAAGAATAGAGTTTTTCTAACTTTATTCTTTGTTTAGTTAGAGGAGTAAAAATGACAAATACAATAATTCTTGCTGCTGGAAAGAGCAAGAGAATGAAATCTAAAAAAACAAAAGTACTTCATAAAATACTTGGTAAAACAGTTATAAAGTATTCTGTTGATTTAGCAGATAAAATTAACTCTGAAAAGACAATAGTAGTGATATCTCAGGGGGCTTTTGACATTGAAAATCTATTAAAAGGCGAAGTTGAATTTGCGGTTCAGACTGAGGCGGACGGAACGGGTGGTGCCGTTAAATCGACAATTGACAAGCTAATTCCTGAGGGTAACACATTAATACTATACGGAGATGTTCCATTCTTAAGAGAGAGCACTTTACAATCTTTTATTGAGTTTCATGAGAAAAATGGAAATGATTTATCGGTTATGAGTGGAGTTATAGAAGACCCTTCTGGATATGGTAGAATATACAGAGTTGATGGAAAACTAAACCAAATTGTTGAGCATATAGATGCAGATGAAAATCAGAAAAAAATAAAAGAGATAAATACGGGAATAATTATCGTAAATACTAAACTCCTTATAGAGAACATAGAAAATATAAGGAATGATAACGAAAAAAAAGAATATTATTTAACGGATCTCGTAGAGATATTTGTAAATTCTTCAAAGAAAGTGGATGCATTTATAGTAGATGATTACAGCGAGTGCGAGGGAATAAATGACAGGCACAAACTAATCCAGGGAGAAGAAGAGCTTAGAAAGAGAATAAATTTTGAAATTGCAGAAAAAGGAGTGACGATAAGGTCAAATAGCGTGTATATTGGTCCTGATGTTATCATTGAAAATGACGTTGAGATTTTAGCAAACACACATATATATGGAAACACTATAATTAGAAGTGGAGCTATAATAGGTCCTAATTCATATATTGAGAATTGCGTTATTGATTCAAATTCAAAGATTATCAATTCGACCCTATATGACAGTCAAGTTGGCGAGAATACAACAGTTGGTCCTTATGCATATCTAAGACCAAATTCAAATGTTGGAAAAGACTGCAAAATAGGTGACTTTGTAGAAGTTAAGAATTCCAATGTTGGTGATAGAACTAAAGTAAGTCATTTAAGCTATATAGGTGACTGCGATATAGGAAATAATGTAAATGTTGGATGTGGAGTAGTACTTGTAAACTACGATGGTAAGAATAAATATAGAAGCACTATAGGGAATAATTCCTTTATAGGTTGTAATTCTAATATAATATCTCCTGTTGAAATAGAGGATGAATCTTATATAGCAGCAGGAACTAATGTTACTAAAAAAGTTAAAAAGGGACAGCTTGCAATAGGTAGAGTACGACAGGAAAACCTTAAGAGTTGGAAAGTCTTTAAAAAATAGGAGGACTAATGCTAAGTACAGGAGGAGTTGTAAAGATTTTTGCAGGTAATGGTGGTCTTAAGTTGGCTACTAAGATTTGTGATGAGCTTGGTTTGCCACTTGGACAATCAAAAGTTGGTCAGTTTAGCGATGGTGAAATATCGATCACTATAAGTGAAAGTGTAAGAGGAGCGGATGTATTTGTAATACAATCGACATCTCCACCAAAGGTAAATACCAATGTTATGGAATTATTGATTTTAATTGATGCTCTAAAAAGAGCTTCTGCTGGTAGAATCACTGCCGTTATTCCTTATTATGGATATGCAAGACAGGATAGGAAGGCGAGAGCTAGGGATCCTATTAGTGCAAAACTAATAGCAGACCTTCTTACAACAGCTGGAGCAGATAGAGTGCTCAGTATGGATCTTCACGCTTCACAGATTCAGGGTTATTTCGATATACCTGTTGATCACTTAATAGGTGAACCGATTTTTTCTAAGTATATAAATAGTAAAAAAATAGAAGATTTGATTGTTGTAGCACCTGATTTTGGTTCTGTGACCAGAGCAAGGGATTTTTCCAAGGATTTGGATTGTTCTATAGCAATAATAGAAAAAAGAAGACCTAAGGCGAACGAAAGTGAAATAATGAATGTTATAGGTGATGTTAAGGGCAAAAATGTAGTTCTAATTGATGACATAATTGATACAGCTGGAACGATATGTAAAGCTGCTAACTTGCTAGTTGAAATAGGAGCTAAAAGTGTTATAGCCTGTGCAACTCACGCTGTATTTTCTGGAGCGGCAGTTGAAAGACTTAAGAAGAGTGCTATAGAAGAAGTAATAATACTTGATACCATTGAACTGCCTATTGAAAAGACATTTGATAAACTGACAATTTTGAGTGCGGGAAATTTCTTTGCTGAGGGTATTAGACGTATATATCAAAATAGGTCAATTTCTGAAATTTTCGAGGAGATTTAATTAGTGAAGTTAATTGTGGGACTTGGTAATCCCGGCAAAGATTATGAAATGACAAGACATAATGTCGGATTCATGGCAGTAGATACATTTTCTATTAAAGAGAATATTCGTCTTAAAAAAGTTAAATTTAAATCTGTTGTATATGAGGGACTTATACTAGGGGAAAAATGTGTTTTGATGAAGCCGACCACTTATATGAATAGAAGTGGAGAATCGGTAAGAGAAGCTGTTGACTATTATAACCTTGACTTAAAGGACTTGCTTGTCATATACGATGATATAGACATTGATTTGGGTAGTATAAGGATAAGAAAGTTTGGAAGTGGTGGAACCCATAATGGAATGAAAGACATTATTCTAAAGTTGGGATCCGATAAGTTTAATCGACTCAGAATAGGCATAGGAAATGACCCTAATATAGACCTAAAAAATTATGTGCTACAGAGGTTTCAAAAAACAGAGCTCGATACTTTAAAAGAAGTACTTATCAAATCCTCAGATGCTATTGGATCATTTATTGATAAAGATGTAGATTATATGATGAATAATTATAATGGATAGACTAATTAAAGAAGTAAAAACAATTTTTAATATTGCTGATTATAATAATGTAGAGGGAGTCGTAGAAGGAGCAGACGCCCTCTTATTATCGTGCAATAAAAAAGGCGATAGTAATTTAGTAATTGTTCCGGATATTAGACAAGCTAGAAAACTTTCTCAGAATCTAAATAAACTTGGTGAAAAGGCTTTTGTTTTGGAAGAACTAGATTCTGATAGCAATCTGTATTATCACAGTTCGGGAGATATAGATATGGAAAGGGTCATATCGATATACTCATTTATTGAAAACGAGAAAAGTTTTCTTATCGCCACAGCGAGCTCAATCAAAGAAAAAATACCTTCTCTAATTGATTGGAAAAAGTCAATAATAAAGTATACAGTCGGTGATTCAAAAGACATAAGTGTCTTAATAGAAGACTTATTTAGTTACGGGTATCGAAGAGATTTTCAGATAAATGCTTGGGGAGATTTTTCGGTAAGGGGAAATATAGTTGATATTTTTATACCTGGAGAAAAATATCCGTATAGACTTGAATTTTTTGGAGATGAAATTGAGAGTATAAGAGAATTTGAAGTGGAGTCGCAAAAGTCAATAAACAGACTAACTACTATTTCTATTAAAGCTTCCAATGAAAGATTCTCTGATTTAAAGAGTGAAATTGTAGACTTGGCAGATAATGTTATTATTTTTGAAAGAGAGCAGTGCAATCTCTTAACTGAAGGATCTTTCTTTTCGAAGTACGAAGATAAATGTAGTTTATTTATAAGTAATTTTGGAATGTCCGAAATAAATAGCAGTAAAAAATATGATTTTTCCAGACAAAAAAAATATGATGCTAAACTAGAGGAATTTTTTGATGATCTTGTAAAAAATAGAAATGAGGGTTACAATCAGATTTTACTGTTAAGAGATAAGAAAAAGTTTATAGAAGAGGAACTGGAGTTTCTCAAAATACCTTATGGAGATCATGAAGACATAAAAATAATAGAAGGCGATATTTCTAAGGGTTTCTACAGTGAAGATATTAAGTTTTCACTGTTTAGTGAATCGGATATATTTGATAGACAGAAGCGATATGCTAGAATTGGAAAACCTGAGAATTTTTCACATATAGATTCATTTGACGACTTGAAAAATGGTGATTTAGTTGTACATATATATCATGGTGTTGGAAGATATGTTGGAACTCAGAGGCAGAGCGTTGAAGGAGTAGAAAGGGATTACTTGGCTCTTGAGTACAAGGGAAATGACAAATTGTACATACCCACAGATCAAATAGATCGAATAGGCAAATACACAGGTGGAGCGAGTTCACCTATACACAGCCTTACATCTGGAAGCTGGAAAAGAAAATTAGAATACATAAAAAAGAGTATAGATGATATGAGCAGTGAACTCATTGAACTCTATGCAAATAGAAAAGCTAGAGAGGGATTTGCTTTTTCACCAGACAATGATATGCAAAGGGATTTCGAGAGTGAATTTGAGTTTTTAGAAACTGACGATCAGCTGAGGAGTTCAGAGGAAATAAAAAAAGATATGCAGAGTAGTTATCCCATGGATAGATTGCTCTGTGGTGACGTGGGCTTTGGGAAAACTGAAGTTGCTATCAGAGCTATATTCAAAGCTTCAATGGATTCTAAACAGTCAATAGTTTTGGTTCCTACTACTGTACTTGCTCAGCAGTACTATGACAATTTTAAAAAGAGATTTAACAATTATCCAGTCAATATTGAAATGCTCTCCAGACTTAGAAGTAAAAGCGAAATTGAAAAGACGATAAGAAATATTAGAAATGGCAATGCAGATGTAGTAATTGCAACGCATATGATTTTTTCGGATAAAATAAAATTCAAAAATCTAGGTTTATTAGTTGTAGATGAAGAACAGAGATTTGGCGTGAAGCAAAAGGAAAGCATAAAAATGCTAAAAACAAATGTCGATACATTATCTATGTCTGCAACTCCTATACCGAGAACGATGTACATGTCTATGAATGGGATCAGAGATATATCTTTAATTTCGATTCCTCCTAGCAATAGATATCCAGTTCAGACATATATATTAGAAATGGATGAAGATGTAATTATAAGTGTAATTAAAAAGGAGATTTCAAGGGAAGGTCAGGTCTATTATATTCATAATAATATTTCTTCCATAGAAAGGATTGCGACAAACTTATCAAAAAGGTTAAAAAATGTGCGAATAAAACATATCCACTCTAGGATGAGTAAAAACAGTATAGAAGACATAATGATCGATTTTAGAAGGGGACTTATCGACGTACTCGTATCTACTACGATAATTGAAACAGGAATGGACATATCGAATGTCAATACGATAATAATTGAGAATGCTCATAGACTTGGACTTTCTCAGTTATATCAGCTACGTGGAAGGGTAGGTAGAAGTTCTAGAATTGCATATGCTTATTTGTTTTATCCAAAAGGAAAGGTTCTAAGTGAAAAGTCGATTCAAAGGCTTGAAACTATAAGAGAGTTTACTAAATTTGGCTCGGGTTATCATATTGCGCTCAGAGATGTTGAAATAAGAGGTGGAGGAAATATACTTGGAGCTGAACAGTCGGGATATTTTTATGACATTGGATATGATTTATATATGAAACTCTTATCTGAGTCCATAGACAGAGCTAGAGGTATAGATGTTACTGAAAAACTTGACACAAAAATTAGTGTAGATGTGAGTGCATATATACCAGATGAATATATTTCAGATGAAGGTATAAAGATATCCATGTATAAGAAAATAGACTCTGCAACAAAGAAAGAAGATATAATAAATGTTGAGGATGAACTGCATGATCGCTTTGGAAATATACCTAAGGTGACAAGAGACCTTATTAGAATATCGGTAATAAAAAATTTAGCCTCGCCTTTGGGAATATCATCTGTAGTAATGGAAGGTGAACTATTCAGATTTAATTTTGATGAAAAACATATACCGTCTAATCAGTGGTTTCAAAAAACAATTCTTTTGAAAGATAAAATAAAGTTTTACTTTAAAGGAGTATCTTATTTTGTTATATTTAAAAGCGAAACAAACTATTTAAATCACTGTATAGATATTCTGGAAAAAATGAGGGATTTATAAATTGATATTTATTTAGGAGGTAAATCTTGGAGAAATACATTCTTGCTATAGATGAAGGTACCACCAGCTGTAGGGCAGTAATATTTAATAAATCTGGAGAAATTGTAAATATATCTCAAAGAGAATTTGAGCAGATCTATCCGAAGGCAGGATGGGTTGAGCATGATGCAGTTGAGATTTGGAATACACAACTTAGTGTTTTAAAAGAAGTAATGGAAAAAAGCGCTTTAAAACCTAATGATATAGCAGCTATAGGAATTACCAACCAGAGGGAAACGACAGTAGTATGGGATAAGCTTACAGGTGAGTCAATATACAACGCTATAGTTTGGCAATCAAGGCAAACCACTGAGATATGTGAAAAAATAATATCTGATGGACATGAAGAATATATAAAAGAGGCAACTGGTTTAGTTGTTGATGCTTATTTTTCTGGCACGAAACTAAAGTGGATACTAGACAATATTCCCGGTGCTAGAGATAGAGCCAAAAACGGTGAGATTTTGTTCGGAACAATAGACACTTGGCTTATATGGAATCTGACAAAGGGTAGAGTTCATGTAACGGAGTATTCAAATGCTTCAAGAACTCTTATGTTCAATATAAAGGAACTTAAATGGGATGACAAAATATTGGATATTCTCGACGTTCCTGTAGAAATGTTACCCGCGGTTAGAGATTCATCGCATTTCTATGGATATACCGACAAATCAATTTTGGGTAGTGAAATACCGATTTGCGCTGTAGCAGGAGACCAGCAAGCTTCTCTATTTGGACAATTGTGTTTTGAAGAAGGAATGATAAAAAACACGTATGGTACTGGATGCTTTATGCTAATGCATACAGGAGAAAAATTGGTTAGGTCTGAAAAAGGACTTCTCACTACAATAGCGTGGGGAATAGATGGCAAAATAGAATATGCACTTGAAGGTTCTATATTTGCAGGAGGTGCTGTTGTAAAGTGGTTTAGAGACGAACTTCAAATGTTTGAAAATGCATCAGATAGTGAAAAGTTTGCGGTTTCAGTAAATGACACAAATGGAGTATATTTTGTTCCTGCATTTTCTGGGCTTGGAGCACCTTACTGGGATATGTACGCAAGAGGTATAATAATAGGCATTACTGGCGGAGTAAATAAAAGCCACATTATAAGAGCTGGACTTGAATCCATAGCATATCAGACCAAAGATCTAATAGCTTCAATGGAGGATGATTCAGGTATTAAACTTAAAAATTTAAGAGTTGATGGCGGAGCGACAGCTAATGATTTTCTGATGCAGTTTCAGTCTGATATTTTGGGAGTAGTTGTTGAAAAACCAGGAGTGACTGAGACCACTGCACTTGGAGCAGCTTTTTTAGCTGGGCTTGCGATTGGATTTTGGAAGAGTAAAGAAGAACTTAAATCTACCTGGAGTTTGAAGAAAAAATATATGCCTGAAATGGAAAAAGAAAAAAGAGAGTTTCTTTATTTGAATTGGAAAAAAGCTGTTGATAGATCAAAAAATTGGATTAATAGATAGGATATTGTTATGTATGATGTGACGATAATAGGAGCAGGAGTAGCTGGAACATATATTGCTAGAGAACTCTCTAGATATGAATTGAAGATACTTATACTTGACAAGGAAAACGATGTCGGCAATGGTACTTCAATGGCGAATAGTGCAATAATTCATGCAGGATATGATGCAAAATATTCTACAATGAAGGGGCACTTTAATTCTTTGGGAAGTAGAATGTTTGAAAAAGTATGTTCTCAACTGGATATAGAGTACAGAAAATGTGGTTCTATGGTGGTCGGTTTTGATGAGGATGATTTAATTACAATAAAAAAACTCTTTGAAAATGGAATCAGAAATAATGTTGAAGGAATGAAAATAATAAGCGGTGAAGAGGCTAGAGAGCTTGAACCTAATTTATCTAAGAATATAACATGTGCACTTTTAGCTGAGAGTGCAGCTATTATTTCTCCGTTTGATCTATGTGTAGCAATGGCAGAAAATGCGGTAGACAATGGTGCTATTTTAGAATTAAATCAACTTGTTATAGAAATAGAGGAAAACGAGAAATACTACAAAGTTAAAACCGAGAATAGAGAATATGATACTAAATATATAATAAACTGTGCTGGAGTTTATGCTGATGAAATAAATAATATGCTTTCCAATAAAAAAATTGATATTCAACCTAGAAAAGGAAGCTACTTTGTTATGGATTTAAGTGAGGGAAATTTAATAAGTAGAGTGATTTTTCAATGTCCAACTAATAAAGGAAAAGGTGTATTAATAACTCCTACAGTGCACGGTAATTTGCTTATAGGTCCGGATTCGGTTTTTGTTGACGATAAAGAAAATACATCAACTGCTGTAGAAAATCTTGAAATTATAAAAAACACAGCATTAAAAAGTGTTGAAAAATTAGATTTTTCAAAAGTTATAAGAGTTTTTTCTGGTCTGAGAGCAAGCAGCAAAAAGGGTGATTTTATAATAGAAAGAGCTACGGGAACAAGGGGACTTATAAATATTGCTGGATATGATTCTCCTGGTCTTTCTTCAATACCTGCTGTTTCTGAATATGTATTAGATATATTTAAAGAAATGGTTGGAGAATTGAAAGAGAATAAAAATTTTCGTCCTACTAGGAGACCTTTAATCAGGTTCGCTCATCTCAGTAAAGAGGAAAAAAAAGAAGCTATAAAATCAAATCCTAACAATGCAAATATAATCTGTCGTTGTGAAACGGTAACAGAAGGTGAAATACTTGATTCTATAAACAGAAGTGTTGGCGCGACGACTCTACAAGGAATAAAAAAAAGGGTTAGACCTGGATCTGGAAGATGTCAGGGAAGTTTCTGTTCTCCGAAAGTCCAAGAGATACTTTCAAGAGAGCTAAAGGTTGAGATGGAAGATATAAGATACAATTCTAAAGATTCTTATATTATTGTTTCTAGTACAAAGGAAGAAATAAATTAATGCTATATGATTTGATTGTAATTGGCGGTGGACCTGCTGGGTTAGCAGCTGCTATAGAGGCAAAGAAAAAAGGAATCAATTCTATACTTTTAATAGAAAGAGACAGAGAACTTGGTGGAATACTGCAACAGTGTGTACACAGTGGTTTTGGCCTTCATATTTTCGGTGAGGAATTAACTGGACCAGAGTATGCTCAGCGCTTTATAGACGAATTTAATTCTCTGGGGATTGAGTATAAACTAAATACTATGGTTTTAAATATTGAAGATGAAAACATTGTAAACTGTGTCAGCAGAGAAGAAGGATATCTTGAACTGAAATCAAAAGCTATTATACTGGCTATGGGATGTAGAGAGAGAACTGCCGGAGCTATATCGATGCCTGGGCTTCGTCCTTCTGGTATATTTACTGCTGGAACGGCTCAGAGATACATAAATATAGAAGGATATATGGTCGGAAAGAAAATATTGATACTGGGATCTGGTGATATAGGTTTAATTATGGCAAGAAGACTAACTCTAGAGGGAGCTGAAGTAGTGTGTGTAGCTGAGATAATGCCTCACCCAAATGGGTTAGCTAGAAATATTGCTCAGTGTTTAGATGACTTTGGAATACCACTGTTAGTAAATCATACAGTTACCAATGTCTTTGGTAAGGATAGGGTTGAGGGGATAGAATTAAGCGAAGTTGACGATGAGAGAAAACTTATTTTAGGTACGCAGAAGAGATATGAATGTGATACGCTACTTCTGTCTGTTGGACTTATACCTGAAAATGAAGTTTCTAAAAGTATAGATGTTAATCTGGACAGCAGGACTAGAGGACCTGTTGTAAATGAATTGATGCATACAAGCGTAGAAGGTATTTTTGCTTGTGGAAATGTAGTTCACGTTCATGATTTAGTCGATTATGTTACTGAGGAGAGCTATAGAGCTGCAGATGGTGTATCAAAGTATTTAAAATCAGAAATTTTATCAGGGGATTATGTCGATGTAAAAAGTGGAAACGGCATATCGTACGTTGTTCCTCAAAGGATAAATATTAAAGATGTAAATAAAGACCTCAATTTATTGATGAGAGTGAAAGAGATATATGAGAATTCATATATAGAATTAAAAATTAATGATAATCTTATAAAAAAGGTGTATAGAAGTAAACTTTTACCAAGTGAAATGATAAATATTGATTTGAATTATAAAGAGTTGGACTTTATCAACGGAAACTGTTTAGAAGTGTCAGTTTTGGAGAAAGAAGATGATTAATCGAAATATTGTATGTACAGTCTGTCCTGTTGGATGTGAAATACATGTATTTGGAAAAGATAAAAATGATTTAAGTGTTGAGGGAAATAAGTGTAAGAGGGGAAAGGCTTACTCTATAAATGAAGTAATACAGCCAAAAAGAGTACTTACAAGTACGGTTGTAGTAAAAAACGGGAAGTTAAAAAGACTACCTGTTAAATCAAAAGGATATATTCCAAAGAAATACATATTCGACGCTATGAGAATTATAAATGACATTACTGTTACTGCTCCTGTTTCGATGGGGGATGTAATAATAAATAATATTTTAGGCTTAGGAATCGATGTAATATCATGTAGAAATATTGAAGCTGAATAACTGAACGTGTTATATATTTTGGACAAAGGGTATAATTCAAACTGTCATAGATGGAGGGAATATGAAAAAAATACTAATTATGATTTTGGTTCTTGCTACAATATTTTTGGTTTCATGCAGCACAAAGGAAAGTGATAAGAGTGTAGAGAGTGAAGCTGAGACTAAAACGGAAGAACTGAGTACTGATACAGTAGTCAAGATTACTATTGACGGCGAGGAATTAAGTGAAGAGTATTTTAAAAAGCAACTTGCACTAAACATTTATAATACCAACGTTCAGTTAGGTGAAGATTATTTAAAAGAAAAAAAGAATGTTGAAAAATTGATTTCTGATACTACTAATGCTCTCATTCAGTTTAAAGTTTACGAGATTATGGCGAATGAAGCTGGTTTTAAAATAGATAAAGATGCAGCGATGCTGAGCTATAATCAATTTATAGCTTCTGTTGATGAAAAAATGAAAAATTATCTGGATGAAAATGAAATAGGCGAAGAGTATTTACTTTCACTTTTCGAAACTCAAATTATGATAAATGAATATTTGAATTCAGAGCTTGAAAAAATATTTGAAACGGATGAATTCAAAGAAAAATACAAAGATATAGAACTTGCAAAAGCTAGTCACATACTTATACCAGCTAATCAAGAGGAAAAAGCGAATGAAATTTATGAAAAGATAAATGAGAATCCTGAGCTGTTTGAAAGTATTGCAGAACAAGAATCGACAGATACCGCTTCTGGAAGTATGGGTGGAAATTTAGGATATTTTTCAAAAGGTACAATGGTGAAAGAGTTTTCTGATGCGGTTTTTAATGCTGAAATAGGAGAATTATTAAAACCTGTCAGAAGTGAGTTTGGCTGGCATATAATAAGGGTTGATGACAAGGGCCTTATGGGCGAAATTGAAAGTAAACTTGAAAATGGAGTAGAGTTAGAAAAAGAAAAAAATAAAATAGCGTATGATATTTATTATAAAAAAATTGAAGAAATGTATCAGTCTAAGAAGGAAACTTTGAAGATTGAAACTGCAATAATAGGTGAGTGATGATTACGGTAGTTGGACTTGGTCCGGGAAGTATAGATTATTTAGGAGTTAAAGCATTAGAGGCTATTGAGTCTGCTGATGAAGTTATTTTTAGAACGTTAAAACATCCTGTTATAGAGGATTTAAATTTATCTGAATTTAAATCCTTTGATTATTTGTATGAGAGTATTGATGACTACGATACTTTATACAAAACAATGGCTGAAAAACTTGTTGAAAAACAAGATTTGAATATTGTTTACGCTGTCCCTGGGAGTCCCTATGTGGCAGAAACTGCAGTTAGACATCTTTTTTCTATAACAGAAGTAAAAGTGATTAATGCCCCGAGTTTTCTTGACGCTATAACAGAGACTTTAAAACTTGATATCAGTAGAGGGATTATCGTCGAAGATGTTCTTGATGACATAAAAGTTGTTCCTGAAATTAATACGCTATTTGTTCAGACGTATTCAAGAGAAGTTGTTTCTGATTTAAAACTTGAACTTCAAAAATATTATGATGATGAAATTGAAGTTATGATACTTAGAGCTTGTGGTACGGACAAAGAAGAAGTACACATTAAAAAACTATACGAAATTGACCGATATGATGTGTACGATCATTTGACCAGTGTTTTTGTACATGCGAATCAGAAGAGAAGAGGAGCCAATATTTCTGAGCTTACTGATTTGATGAAGTTTTTAAGATCTCCAAAAGGATGCCCTTGGGACAGAGAACAGACTCACGAGTCGCTTAAAAAATATCTTATAGAAGAGTCGTATGAGGTTATAGATGCAATAGATAGTGGAGATTTTGAGTCTCTTGAAGAGGAACTGGGCGATTTACTTCTCCAGATAGTTTTTCACAGTGAGTTAGCTGAAGAAGAAGGATATTTTGATTTAAGTGATGTGATAAAAAGACTCATTGATAAACTAATAGACAGACACAGTCATATTTTTGGCGAAGACAGTGCTGAGACGAGTAGCGATGTCAGAGAAATTTGGAATAAAAATAAATCTAAGGAAAAAACAAAGGATGATAAATTAAACAGTATCCCTAAGTGCAGCATGTTATTTTATGCTCAGAAAGTATTTGAACTTTACGGCATAGAAAAGCTTGAAAACACTAAAGAATATGGAAATTTACTTGATGATATATTAAACGCTGTAATCAGAGCTAACAGGGAGAAAATAGTAATTGATGAGTTAATTAATAGTTATATTAAAGATAAATTAATAAAAATATCTAAAAACACTTGAAATTCTAAATAGAAAAGTGTACTATAGCTTTAGCATAGTTTAAGGAGGAAAATAATGAATAAAACAGAACTTGTTGCTAAACTTGCTGATAAATCAGGAAGAACTAAGAAAGAATCTCAGGAATTTTTATCTTATGTGTTAGAAAGTATTGAAGAGGCGCTTGTAAAAGGTGATAAGGTTCAGCTTGTTGGATTTGGAACTTTTGAAGTTAGAAAGCGTAAAGCTAGAAAAGGAAGAAATCCACAGCAGCCTGATAAAGTTATAAACATACCTGCTTCTAAAGCACCTGTTTTCAAGGCTGGTAAAGGGCTAAAAGATCTAGTGAACAAAAAGAAATAAGAGTAGCCTAGCTACTCTTTCTTTTTAGTGTTATGAGAATTGATAAGTTTTTAAAGTTATCTAGGATAATAAAGCGTCGACAGGTGGCTAAAGCTTTTTGTGAGAAACAAAAAGTTTCTGTCAATGGAAAATTTGTTAAACCGGGATACAGTGTTTGCGTAGATGATGTAATTGAAGTACAATTTGGTTCTAAGGTGGTTAAGTTTAAGGTTAAGCAGTTGTTAAACTCTCCCTCAAAGGAGGATTCGAAAAAAATGTTTGAAGAGGTTGTGTTATGAAAAATTTTTTTGGGAATAGATTTTTTTTAATTCTTCTTGTTTTGCTTGTACTTTTTGGTGTTTACACTGTATATTTACAGGGAATTGAGAAAGATAAATTAAAAAGAGAAAAGTTGGTTTTAGAAAAAGAAATAGAAAGACTTGAAAAAGTAAAAAAAGAATTGATTAAAGAAATCGATAATTCTAACTCGGCAGAGTACATGGAGAGAGCGGCAAGAACAAAGCTCAATATGGTTAAGCCTGACGAGATATTATTTTATGTAAGTGAGTGATATATATTTTGCGAGGATAATTTGATCAAAACAGTTACAGATATCATATTGAATAATGAATTGATTATAAAGGATGAAAAAGTCCTTTTATCTTTTTCTGGAGGAGTAGATTCTTCAGTTATGCTAGATATCTTGCTTAAATTGAGACAAAAATTTAAGTTCGAATTATCTCTTTTTCATCTCAACCATAATCTTAGAATTGAGTCGAAGTCAGATCAAATTTTCTGTGAAGAACAAGCCCGAAAATACGGTTTGAAGATATTCTCTTGCAGCGAAAATGTAGGTGAGTTTGCTAAAAAGAAATCGCTTAGTATTGAAGAGGCGGCGAGAAATATAAGATATTCTATTATAGATAGTATTGTAGAAAAAGAGGGAATTCAAAAAGTTGTACTTGCTCATCATTTAGATGATAATGTTGAGACTTTTTTTCTGAATCTTTTTAGGGGAAGTGCTCTAAAAGGTCTAGGTGGAATGAGAATAAAAAACGGTATTTTTGTAAGACCGTTACTTAAAACGACAAAATCTAGTATTTATGAATATGCGAATAAACATAATTTGCAGTTTGTTGAAGACAAGACCAATGAGGATAATGTATACTCTAGGAATAAAATCAGAAATATATTTATAGAGCAAATAAAAGAAGAGTATGGCAGTGATATAATTAAGAGAATTTCTAACACTATGAACCTACTCAGAAATGATGAAAAATTTTTCGATAAATATATTTGTGATAATATTGATTTAGATAAATCGTTCTATATGAAAGATGAACTCAGATTATTGGATGATGTAATACTTAATCGATTAATTTTAAAGAAAGTGTTATCTAGAAAGGATGTTACTTTTAAACAGATAATGTCAGCTAATAGATTCATTAGAGAGAGTGATACTGGCAAAGTTTTTATTGGAAACATCTGGATATTAAATCAACAGGATAAAATATTTTTTTTGGATAAACTACCCGAAAATACTGAGGTTTTATATAAACTCAAATTGGGTAATAATCACTCGTTGGGATTAAAAATTAATTACAGAATATCGGATGATGCTGTATTTGACGAAAATACTATATCCATTCCTATTGAACAAATAAATGGTGACTTGATTATACGAAGTAGAAGGAATGGAGATAAGCTTTTTCCTTACAATATGAGTGGTACGAAAAAAGTCAAAGATTTATTGATTGATGAAAAAATACCATTAATTTATAGAGATGAAATACCTATATTAGCAGATGATGTTAGAATATACTGGGTATACAACATTCGCAAAGCTCATATTAAGGATTTAAAAGGTCCGTTTGCTGTAATATCCATTTTAAAAGATTAATTTTTTAATATACTATTCAGGAGGATTTTGTGAAGAAAATACAAAGAAGTATGTTTTTCTATTTAATTATTTTTTTAGTTGCCGTATTTTTTATTTGGGATATGGTTTCTCCGGCTACTAAAACAGAAGAACTAAACTTTTCAGAAGTACTATCTAAAATAGAAAATAATCAGGTTACACAAATCAATGTTGAAGACAATGTTATCAGCGGTAAATTAAAAGGTGACAAGGATTTCAATGTATACGTTCCTAATATGTTCTTATACGATTATGGTGTTAAAGTTATGGATTATGCTAAGAAAAATAATATTCCGATAACAACAGAGGCACCTTCTGGCGAATCGATATGGATTTCTATACTACCGACTTTACTTCTAATAGGAGCGTTAATATTTATTTGGTTCTTCTTTATAAATAGTGCTCAGGGCGGAGCAAATAAGGCTATGAATTTTGGTAAGAATAAGGCTAAACTTCATAAGCAAGATAATTCTAAGAAAATAACATTTGCAGATGTTGCCGGACTAAAAGAAGAAAAAGAAGAAATGGAAGAAATAGTAGACTTCTTAAAGAAACCTAAGAAATATATTGATCTTGGAGCTAGAATACCAAAAGGAATTTTGATGGTAGGACTACCTGGAACCGGAAAGACATATCTTTCAAGAGCGGTTGCAGGAGAAGCAGGAGTGCCATTTTACTCCATAAGTGGTTCTGATTTTGTGGAAATGTTTGTGGGGGTAGGAGCTTCTAGAGTAAGAAATTTGTTTAATGACGCTAAAAAAGATTCTCCTTGTATCGTATTTATAGATGAGATAGATGCTGTTGGACGTAGAAGAGGAGCTGGTCTAGGCGGTGGAAATGACGAGAGAGAACAAACTCTAAATCAACTTTTAGTTGAGATGGATGGATTTAAAGATAATCAGGGAATTATAATAATTGCAGCTACCAATAGACCTGATATATTGGATCCGGCTCTTTTAAGACCTGGAAGATTTGATAGGCAAATACACGTTGGTATTCCGGATGTAAGGGAAAGAGAAGCTATATTAAAGGTACATTCTAGAACTAAAAAACTTTCGGATGATGTTAAATTTGATGTTTTAGCAAAAAGAACTCCGGGGTTTACACCTGCTGATTTAGAGAATGTGCTAAACGAAGCAGCGCTTATGAGTGCTAGAGATAACCGAGATATTATCGATATGGCGACGATTGAATCTGCAGCTACAAAAGTTATGGTTGGTGTAGAGAAGAAGAGTAAGATTGTTTCTCCGAAAGAGAAGAGACTTGTTTCTGTACACGAGGCCGGACATGCAATTGTCAGATATTATCTTCCGGATGTTGACCCTGTTCATCAGGTTACTATTGTACCTAGAGGTGGGGCTGGAGGATTTACGATGCATCTACCTAGTGAAGAAAGAAACTACATGAGAAAATCTCAGATGCTCAATGATATAAAGATCTTGTTGGGTGGTAGAGCCGCTGAGCAAGTGGTATTCAAGGATGTTAGTACAGGTGCTTCAAACGATCTTGAGAGAGTTGCCAAACTAGCGAAAGCTATGGTTACAAAATACGCTATGGGAGATGGACTATCTCAGATGACATATGGAGAAAATGACAATGTATTTCTTGGAAGAGATCTTACTACCAAGAGTGACCATTCTGAAAATGTAGCATCTCAGGTCGATAAGGAAATACGAAGTATTGTCGATGGTTGCTATACTGAAACACTAGAGATACTCTCTTCACATATGGATAAGCTTGAAAAAGTAGCTCAAGCTTTAAATGAAAGAGAGACAATTGATGCAGAAGAGTTTAAGAATCTTATGGAAGATAGCGAATTAGAAGATGTTGAATAGTGATAAGCGGTGTATTTTTGATACACCGTTTTTTTATACTTAAATTTTCCTTATAATTTAGAGGAAAATTAAACTGGTTATAAAAAATATGTACGATAAAGTGTACAAATTAATTAAAATATGATATCATGTCTTTGAAAATACCACTTACTAATTGAAGTAGATGAACTCTGCTTTAAACGTTGGCAAAGAAACGGTTATATGTATTACGTGCATAAAACCGTTTTTTATTTGTATTTAGGACTTAATAATGACTGCTTATAAGTGGTTAAAAAATTGTTAAGTGCCAAGTTTTTTTGAACAGAATAGAAAGGGGATAGAGAGGAATTTAATATGGAAGAAAAAACAAAGTCGGAATCAAATGAGCTGCTCTTCTCGGAATTCACCATTCCTAGTTATGAAGAATGGAAAGAAGAAGCAACCCGTCTATTAAAGGGTAAGCCTTTTGAAAAGGCAATGTATACCAAGACGGCTGAGGGTATAACTATTGAACCAATTTACAGAAAAGAAGACTTAGAAAAGCTAATACACATTGAAACGCTACCTGGCTATGCACCTTATGTACGTGGTACAAAGGTTGATAGCTGTATCGAAAAACCTTGGCAAATGGCACAGATTATTTATGAAGGGCTACCAAAAAGTTTTAATGAAGCTCTCATTCATGATCTATATAAAGGTCAAACTTCTCTGGCAATTGCCTTTGATGAAAACACATTAAAAGGGATTGACGCAGATGACGCGAATGCCAAGAACATAGGTTTTAGAGGGTTATCTTTATCATCTTTGAAGGATATAAATTGCGCTTTGAATGATATTGTAATTGATGTATTACCTCTTCACATTGATGTAGGTCATGATCCAGTTGCGTTAACTGCTGTTATTGGTGCATACGCTGAGAGCCATAACATTAATTTAAAGGATTTGAGTGGAGTTCTCGGCTATGATCCGCTTGCTTATGCCGCTAAAAATGGAGATTTGACAATTTCTTTAAAGAGCGCTTATGAAAAGATGGAGAAAGTAATTTCTTGGTGTCAGAAAAACGATTGTCCACTTAGAACAATTTTAGTACAGGGACATCCTTATCACGATGGTGGAATAGACTCTGTTCAAGAATTGGCTTTTGTTCTTGCTACTGCTGCTGAGTACATTCAGGAGCTCCTAGATTTAGGGCTAACAATAAAGCAAATAAGTAAGAGAATAGCAATTAGTATTTCAATAGGATCTAATTATTTTATGGAAATTGCAAAAATTAGAGCACTGAGAATGTTATATTCAACATTGATAGAGTCATTTGGCGGTGATGAAGAAGACCAGAAAGTTTTCATTCATGCGAAAACTTCTTCTTGGACTAAAACAGTTTATGACCCTTATGTTAACATGCTTAGAAATGCATCAGAAGCTTTTTCTGCAGCAGTTGGAAATGTTGACAGCTTGACAGTTGTTCCTTTTGATGAACCTATCCGTGAAGCAGATAGTTTTTCAAGGAGAGTTTCAAGAAATGTACAATATTTTTTAACAGATGAGTGTCATTTAACTCAACCTATTGATCCATCAGGAGGATCTTGGTACATTGAGACATTGACCGCTCAAATTTCTGAAAAAGCATGGGAGAACTTCAAATCAATAATTAATGAAGGCGGAATGTCAACATTATTATCGAATGGAGAAATCGCACAACGTGTAATTTCTAAATACGATGAGAGATTTGTGAATATGGCTAAGCGTAAGAAAGTATGGGTTGGTGTTAATAATTACGCGAATATGACTGAAATAAAATTAGAGCCAAGAGAAATTGATCGAGACACTATAGTAAATACACGTATTAATTCAGTGAAAGAATATAAAGCAAATGCGAAAAAAAGTGATTTATCTGAAAAACTGGAAACATATGCTAATGAATCTTCTCTTGAAAATGCGATTGCAGCTATATTAAGCGGAGCTACCATTGGTGAACTTAATAAAGCGATTAAAAAAGACGATGAAACTTATAAGGCTGTCGCTGTGAAGATGCGAAGAGGAGGAGAAAAATTCGAGCAGTTACGTGATAAAACCGAATCTATGGCAGACAATGGAAAGAGACCGAAAGTTTTCTCTATAAACTTAGGACCTATTCCACAGCATAAGCCAAGAGCTGATTTTTCAAGAGGCTTTTTTGAAGTTGGTGCTTTTGAAGTGATAGGAAATGACGGTTTTAAAACAGATGAAGAAGCAATTAAGGCTGCACTTGAATCAAATGCAGATGTTGGTATAATATGTTCAACAGATGCAACATATCCAGAAAGTGTTCCGGTTATAGCTAAGGGAATCAAACAGAAGAATCCGAATATGATAGTTATGCTTGCTGGTAGACCTACAAAAGAACTGGAACCTGTGTATCGCGAAGCAGGGGTTGACTATTTTATTTACATGGGTGCTAATTGTTATGATTTACTAAGCACAATACAAAAGGAGGTAGAAAATGCCTAAGTATCCAAATTTTTCATCAGTTGATCTTAAATTAAAAGGTCTTAACAAGACATATAATGAATGGCAACGTGATTTTGAAAATAAAACTGGTCACAGTGTAGATGATTTTGAGTGGATGACAAACGAGCAAATTCCAGTTAGTCCTTTATATACATTAAAAGATTATCAAAATTTAGAACATCTTAATTTTACTGCTGGTATTTCACCAAATTTACGTGGACCATATGCTACAATGTATGTAACTCGTCCTTGGACAGTTAGACAATATGCAGGTTTTTCTACTGCAGAAGAATCAAATGCATTTTATAAGAGAAATCTTGCAGCGGGACAAAAGGGTCTATCTATCGCTTTTGATTTAGCTACTCACCGTGGATATGACTCAGATCATCCAAGAGTTGTAGGTGATGTTGGTAAAGCGGGAGTTGCTGTTGATTCCATGTTAGACATGAATATTTTATTCTCGGGTATTCCACTAGACAAAATGTCTGTGTCTATGACTATGAATGGTGCGGTTCTACCTGTTTTGGCATTTTATATTGTCGCTGCAGAAGAACAAGGTGTGCCAAAAGAAAAAATGGCAGGAACCATTCAAAATGATATATTAAAAGAATATATGGTGCGTAACACTTATATTTATCCACCAGAAATTTCAATGAAAATAATCGCAGATATTTTTGAATACACTTCACAAAATATGCCTAAATTCAATTCAATTTCAATTTCTGGTTACCATATGCAAGAGGCTGGTGCTACTAATGATATCGAGCTAGCGTATACTTTAGCTGATGGATTGGATTATATCCGTGCAGGTATAAAAGCTGGAATTGATATAGACGCTTTTGCTCCGAGATTATCATTCTTCTGGGCAATTGGTACCAACTATTTTATGGAAGTTGCGAAAATGAGAGCAGGCAGAATGCTTTGGGCTAAAATAGTAAACCAATTTAACCCTAAGAATCCTAAGTCTCTAGCACTTCGTACACACTCTCAAACTTCTGGTTGGTCACTAACAGAACAAGATCCTTTTAACAATGTAACGCGTACATTAGTTGAAGCGATGGGTGCAGCACTTGGTCATACTCAATCATTACACACTAATGCGCTAGATGAGGCTATTGCTCTACCAACTGATTTCTCTGCTCGTATTGCTCGTAATACTCAGCTTTACTTGCAAGATGAAACAATGATTTGTAAGGCGATTGATCCATGGGGTGGTTCATACTATGTAGAGAAACTCACTCATGAAATTGCACACCGTGCTTGGGGACACATTCAAGAAGTTGAATCACTTGGTGGAATGGCAAAAGCTATCGAGACTGGACTACCTAAGATGAGAATAGAAGAGGGTTCTGCACGTAGACAAGCGAGAATTGACTCTGGTAAAGAACCTATTATAGGTGTTAATAAGTTTAGACTTGATCATGAAGATCCAGTAGAGGTACTTGAGATTGATAACCAAGCAGTGCGACGCGCACAAATTGAGCGACTTAAGAAACTCAAGGCAAATCGTGATAATAAAGCGGTTGAAGCAGCGTTAAACGCTATTACTGAAGCTACAGCAAGTGGTGAAGGAAATCTACTAGCGCTTGCGATTGAAGCTGCTCGTGTACGTGCTTCACTCGGTGAAATATCATACGCTATTGAAAAAGTTAGTGGTAGACATAAGGCGGTTATCAGAAGTATTTCTGGAGTTTATTCATCAGAGTATGCTAAGAAGAATGATATGGATAAAGTAAGAGAATTAACTGATAAGTTTGAAGAAAATGACGGTCGTCGTCCACGTATATACATAGCAAAAATGGGACAAGACGGACATGATCGTGGAGCTAAAGTAGTTGCAACCGGTCTTGCGGATATGGGATTTGATATTGATGTTGGTCCATTATTCCAAACACCAGAAGAGGTTGCAAGAGACGCGGTTGAAAACGACGTGCACGCTGTAGGAATGAGCTCATTAGCAGCTGGACATAAAACTTTATTGCCTCAGCTAATTGAAGAACTCAAAAAGCGTGGTCGAGATGATATAATGGTATTTGCAGGAGGAGTTATACCTGCACAAGATTATGATTTCTTATATGATAATGGGGCTGAACTGATATTTGGTCCAGGAACTGTAATCACTGATAGTGGAGAGAAGATTATGCATGCGCTAAATAAGCGCTTAGGATATGAGGCATAAAATGACAAAAACTAAAAAGCGACCTGAATGGGTACCAGAGGATGGCGGCGACGGCTTCACAACTGAAGTTCGAGATGGTGTTGCTAGTGTTCATGATGGCTTTGCCACAACAAAAATGAGAGCGCCTTCAGAGAAAAGAAGATCTGTTTTATCAACAGAAGATTATTATAACGGTGTCATTAATGGGGATCGTGCTATTTTAGCTCGCGCTATTACCTTGATAGAAAGTAATGCAAGGAGACATTTTTTGCAGGCACAGGACCTCATTCAGATGCTTTTACCTCATGCTAATAAATCTTTAAGGATTGGCGTTTCGGGCGTTCCTGGAGCAGGAAAAAGTACGTTCATTGAAGCATTTGGAGTGATGCTATGTGAAATGGGTCATAAAGTAGCTGTACTCGCTGTTGATCCAAGTAGTAGTATTACAAAGGGTTCTATACTAGGAGATAAGACTAGAATGGAACAGCTGTCAAATCAAGAGAATGCTTTTATTAGACCTTCTCCTTCAGGTGGAATGCTTGGAGGTGTTGCTAGGAAAAGTCGTGAGACAATTTTGCTTTGTGAAGCTGCCGGTTATGACATAATATTAGTTGAAACTGTGGGGGTAGGACAGAATGAAATTACTGTCCGCTCCATGGTTGACTTCTTCTTACTAGTTTTAATAACAGGAGCTGGTGACGAACTACAGGGAATGAAAAAAGGTGTAATGGAAATCTGTGATGCTATTTTGGTAAATAAGGCAGATGGAGATAATTTACTAAGAGCTAAGGCTGCAAGAGCAGATTTTGAAAACATGTTACATTATCTAAGGCCAGCTACAAAGGGTTGGCAATCAAAGGCATATATATGTTCGGCACTTAAGAAAACTGGAATTAAAGAGATTTGGGAAGTTATGTTAGAGTTCGATAAAATAACTAAGGAATCTGGAGTTTTTAACGAGCGAAGAAACCATCAACAATTAGAATGGGTAAAAACAATGGTAGTTGAACAACTTAAGTCAAAGTTTTTCAATCATCCTCAAATAAAAACTCGATATGTCGAATTGGCAAAAAAAATAGAAGCTTCTGAGGTGTCTCCTACGAAGGCAGCAACAGAATTGCTTGAAATATTTGATAATGCTTAAAGAAATTACTACTGTTCAACTATTAAATATTAAATATTTTTAATGAAAAAAAAGTTGTATTATAATAATCAATTTTAATGGCATGTAATTAGTATATAATCTTACTTGTTTTATATACATGAGTAACAGGAATGGTTTAGATATAGGAATATAGAGAAAAAAACAATCATTCGTTAATTGTGGTCATCCATGTCAGAGGTATAAAAAAATATTTATAAAACTAAAAAAGTTCTGGTAATCTTGCCTAGTCTATGTTAAAATGTAAACGAATTAGAAATGCAATTGAATTTCTAGTAGTTTGAAAAAATGAATAGAATGATTAAAGGCAGATTACTTATTATTTGAGCAGTAGGTGAATGCTACATCTATGTCCCTCGGAGAATGCGCGGTAACCCAGTTTTTGTGGTTCCGCGTTTTTTACAGCTCATTGTACTAACAGAAAGGGGTTTTTTATGAAGTTCAATTTAGTCGCGTGGATGTTGAATCCATATATCTTAATGTTTGTTGCCGTATTTACCGGTTTTTTATTTGGTAAGATTAAATTCGGCAAGTTTAATTTTGGTGTTTCTGGAACGCTTTTTACAGGCCTGGTTCTTGGATGGCTTGCTCTGGGATATGCCAAAGGAGTACCACAAGATGCAGCAGAGGCAAGTCTGAAAGCTGCTGAAAAATCAATTAAAATCGGTGTGGTACAGAAGGAATTCTTTTATATTTTTCTCATTTTCTTTGTTGTTGCCGTAGGGCTTCTAGCGGCCAAGGATATGGCTGTAGTTATCAAAAAATACGGTACAAAATTTATTCTTCTCGGATTTATTATTACATTTATAGGTGCAGCTGCTACATATGGAATGACTTTTGTATTTAGTGGCTCTAATCCGTATGAAGTTTCTGGTGTTTACACTGGTGCTTTGACTTCATCTCCGGGACTTGCAGCAGCGATTGAAACCGCACAGGGACATGCGACTAATGCTGTTGCTAAGTACGACACACTTGATGATGATGAAAAAAATGTAATGCTAGGTCGTTTAACTGAGTCAGATGGTTTAAACGCAGAAAATACACCAACACTTTCAGAGGAACAAAAGGAAGATTATATCAACAACGCCAAAGCGGGAATAGGTGTAGGACACGCAATAGGTTATCCGTTCGGAGTATTGATTGTTATTCTTGCAGTAAACTTCTTCCCTAGAATATTTAAAATTGATGTTGATAAAGAACAATTAGAGTTGAGAGAAGAACTTGAAAAAGCTAGAAGTGATTCTGGCGTTAAACAAATTGAAGAAGTTCCATTTGATATGATCGCTTTTTCACTTGCTTGTTTCTTTGGTTATTCTATAGGAAAAATTCAAGTATTTTTGGGACCACTTGGTTACTTTAGTTTAGGTTCAACTGGTGGAGCACTAATAGGTTCTTTGATACTTGGATATATCGGAAAAATAGGTTTTATCACCTTTAGAATGAATTCTAAGATATTAGGTACAGTTAGACAGCTAGCCTTGGCATTTTTCTTGGCGATTGTAGGTCTTAGATATGGATTTAAAGTGTTTGATACCATAGCTAGTGGTGGTATGAGTATGGCAATCGTGTCACTTGTAGTAGGAACTGTGGCTATGATGATCGGCTTCTTTATTGGTCGATACGCTTTCAAAATCAACTGGATTATGTTGTCTGGAGCAATCTGCGGTGGTATGACTTCTACACCTGGTTTGGGTGCTGCAATTGATGCCGTTGGTAGTGATGATCCGGCTGCGGGTTATGGTGCTACCTATCCATTTGCACTTTTAGGAATGGTATTGTTTACAATTATTTTACATAAATTACCTCTTTAATCTAAATACTTCCAATTGTCCGATTGATTTGTTAAAATAATAATGTTAGATTTGTTAAAAAATTTGGAGTATCAAAATGAAGGAAGAGTTAATATTTGTAACAGGATATGCAAAGTTACCACAAGGGATAACGGCAGCTGAATTATATTCTATTATTGTAGTAGGTGTTATTGTAGATAAAAATACGTCTATTATTAAAGATGTCGATTGTTCTCTTGTGACGTCGGTAGCGCGCTCTTTTGTAAAAGAACTATATGTTGGACAGAGTATTTTGGACTATGATAATCTCGCTAAACTACTCAATGATTCTTATTATGGTTCTGCTAGAAAAGCGCTATTATCCGCTTTTAAGAGCGCCAATGAAAAGTATAAGATTATAATGGAACAGGAAACTTAGGTCTAGAAGAACTTAATGGAACGATTATATTAGAAAGGAGAGTATGTGTATTAGATTATCAATACATCATACGACAATGTTATGGAATTTAAAGATCGAATTCGTAGCGAAGTGTTGAAAACTAAGATTAAAACAGCTGAAGAAGCTGCCGCTTTGATTAAAGATGGTATGGTGGTTGCAACTTCAGGTTTTACACCGTCAGGGTATCCTAAAGCAGTACCTCTTGCTCTAGCTAAGAGAGCAGAAAATGGAGAAAAAGTAGGTATAACCTTAATTACTGGAGCGTCAGTTGGTGATGAGCTTGATGGAGCTTTAGCTAGATCGGGAGTTTTAAAAAGACGCTTTGCTTATCAGACAAATAAATTTAGTCGTAACGGTATAAATGATGGAAGCATTAAATATGCTGATATGCACTTGTCACATGTTCCGCAATTTGTAGATTATGGATTTTTTGGAAACATAGATGTTGCAATTGTAGAAGCATTGGCAATCAACGAAGATGGAGGAATTATACCAACAACTTCGGTTGGTGTGGCACCTCAAGCTGTAGCGAATGCAGATATTGTAATTGTAGAAGTTAATACTTCTCAACCTATGGCACTTGAGGGAGTTCATGATATATACATGACAGAGAAGCCTCCTCATAGAAAGCCTATCCCAATTGAACATCCTGGAGATAGAGTAGGAACACCTTATATTCCTTGCAATCCTGAAAAAATAGTAGCTATTGTAGAAAGCGACATTATAGACAATGTGAGAGAACTTGGTTCAATAGATGATGATTCAAGAGCTATTTCAAATCACATTATTAAATTCTTAAAAAATGAAGTTGCTGCTGGAAGGTTACCAGAGAATTTACTTCCTTTACAATCTGGTGTTGGTTCAGTTGCAAACGCTGTGTTGGGTGGTTTAGTTGAGTCCGATTTTTCTAATCTTACTTGTTACACAGAAGTAATTCAAGACTCAATGTTTGATTTAATAGATGCAGGCAAGGTAACAGTTGCATCTGGAACTTCATTCACTCCTTCTGCAGAAGGCTTAGTTCGATTAAAAGAAAACATTGATTTTTACTCAAAACATTGTATTTTAAGACCTATGGAAATATCAAACAATCCTGAGGTTGCAAGAAGACTTGGTGTCATTGCAATGAATACAGCTATTGAATTTGATATTTATGGACATGTTAATTCAACAAACATCATGGGTTCTAGAATGATGAATGGTATTGGTGGTTCTGGTGATTTTACTAGAAATGCTTATATATCAATTTTCACAACTGTTTCTACAGCTAAAAACGGAGCGATTTCTTCTATCGTTCCTAAAGTTTCACACGTTGATCACACTGAGCATGACGTTTGTGTTGTAGTTACAGAAAGAGGACTTGTCGATTTGAGAGGTCTTGCTCCTGTTGAAAGAGCTGAAAAAATTATTGAAGTTTGTGCTCATCCAGATTATCAACCTATGTTACGCGAATATTTAGAAAAAGCGAAAAAAGGTAAGTTCCAGCATGAACCACATGTTATAGGCGAAGCACTATCTTGGCATGAAAGATTTTTAAAAACTGGTAGTATGAAAAAATAAAGAATAAAAAATAAAAAAAGGAGAATGTTATGAAAGTTACACAAGTAGATCACGTAGGTATTGCTGTAAAAGACCTTGATGAAGCTATTAAGTTTTGGGGAGAAATTTTACAACTTGGAGAAGCTGAAAAAGAAGTTGTAGAACAGCAAAAAGTTAAAGTTGGTATGTTAAAGTGTGGAGAAACTAGAATTGAACTTTTAGAATCAACAACTCCAGATGGTCCGATAGGACGTTTTATTGAAAGAAACGGCGAAGGTATGCAACAACTTGCTATAAGAGTTGATAATATTGAAGAAACTATTAAACATCTTTTAGACTGCGGAGTAAGAATGATTGATGAAACTCCTAAAATTGGTGCTGGTGGAATTAAAATGGCATTCGTTCATCCTAAAAGCACAGGTGGAGTGCTAGTTGAGTTAACGCAGAGATAAATGGAGGAATTTGATGAGTGAAAAGTTAAAGCTTCTTAATGAAATGAGAAAAAAAATTGAAGAGGGTGGCGGTCAAAAAAGAATTGATAAGCAACATTCCCTTGGAAAGAAAACTGCTAGAGAGAGACTTGAAATGCTTTTCGACGAAGATACATTTGTTGAATTAGATGCATTTGTTACTCATAGATGCACTAATTTTGGAATGGAAAAAGTTGAAGGACCTGGGGATGGAGTTGTTACAGGATACGGATATGTAGATGATAGACTTGTATATGCTTATTCTCAAGACTTCACAGTAATTGGTGGTTCTCTTGGAGAGAAACATGCCGATAAAATTATTAAAGCAATTCAAAGTGCACTTAAAGTAGGAGCTCCAGTTGTAGGTATCAATGATTCTGGTGGAGCTAGAATACAAGAAGGAGTAGATGCTTTAAGTGGTTATGGTAAGATTTTTTATAACAATACAATAGCATCAGGAGTAATTCCACAGATAACTGCTATAATGGGTCCTTGTGCTGGTGGAGCTGTTTATTCACCTGCTATAACAGATTTTGTGTTCATGGTTGATGGAACTTCAAAAATGTTTATTACAGGGCCTCAAGTTATTGAAACAGTAACTGGTGAAAAAGTTAGTGCTGAGGAGTTAGGTGGAAGTATGACTCATAACAGTGTTAGTGGTGTTGCTCATTATCACTGTGAAAGTGAAGAAGATGCTATACTTAAAATAAGAAAATTACTTAGCTATTTACCTTCAAACAATTATTCAAAGGCACCTATGTATGATGTTGGAGAAATACCTTTGGTTGATGAGAGCATAAGTAGTATTGTGCCTGAGAGTAATAAGAAATCTTATGATATGTATGAAATTATAGATAAAATAATTGACGATGATTTCCTTGAATATCAGAGATATTTTGCAAAAAATATAATAACAGGTTTTGCAAGAATAGGTGGAAGAAGTGTTGGAATAGTAGCTAATCAGCCTGTTTTCAAATCAGGTTGTTTGGATGTTGATGCTTCAGATAAAGCTGCAAGATTTATTAGAACTTGTGACGCTTTCCAGATACCTCTGTTAAATTTAGTAGATGTTCCTGGATTTTTACCTGGAACTGATCAGGAATATAACGGAATTATAAGACATGGAGCTAAAATGTTGTTTGCTTATTCTGAAGCTACTGTGTCTAAAGTTACAATGATAGTTAGAAAAGCATATGGTGGAGCATATATAGCTATGTGTAATAAAGATTTAGGGGCAGATATTGTTCTAGCTTGGCCAAGTTCTGAGATTGCTGTTATGGGACCTCAAGGTGCTGCCAATATAATCTTTAGAAAGGATATAGCAAATTCGGATGATCCAGTTAAGACAAGAAAAGAAAAAATTGAAGAATATGAAAAAGAATTTGCTACTCCATATAAAGCTGCAATGAGAGGATATGTTGATGATGTAATTGATCCATCTCATTCAAGGGCAAGAATAATTGATGCTTTTACAATGTTAGAGACAAAACAACAGTCTTTACCTAAGAAAAAACATGGTAATATTCCACTTTAGGAGGTAGCTTTATGAAGAATTTTGCGAATCCTGAAATGCTTGCTCAAATGGGTATAGGAGAGAGACTTATTAATTCTCTTATGGTTACTGTGCTTGGTATGGGTATCACTTTCCTCGTTCTTATAATACTTTATCTAGTGATAAAAGTAATTGGATTATTCTTTCAAAATAAGAGTGTGAAAACGACGAAAGAAGCACCTACTAAAAAACAGGTTTTACCTGTTGAAGAGGAATATGTAGAAGAAGATAAAAGTGAAATAATTGCTGTTATAACTTCTGCTATTATAGCATATGAGGGAATTGGAAAAAAATTAAGAATAAAATCTGTAAGAAAAATAGATTCTTCTCTATCTCAGTGGTCTAAGTTGGGAATTGAGGATACTATCAATAGGAATTTTGGAGGATAATAAATATGAAAAAGTATAATATAGTAGTTAATGGAGCTTCATACGAAGTAGAAGTTGAAGAACTATCATCAGAAGGTGCGGTTAAGAGTGCACCAGCTGCAAAGGCACCAGTAAGCAAGCCGGCTAAAAAAGTAAGTAAGCCAGCGCCAGCTGCAGCTAAGCCTAAAAAAGCTGCTCCATCAGGAGGTGGAAGCGTTATTGAGGCACCTATGCCTGGTACTATTCTTAGCATAGAAGTTAAGCAAGGTGATAGTGTTAGCGAAGGTGATGTAATTCTAGTTCTAGAAGCTATGAAAATGGAAAATGAAATTAAGTCCGCTGTAAGTGGAACTGTAAAGAGTGTAGATACAACTGTTGGTGCTAGTGTAAATCCAGGAGAGGTACTAGTAGTTATAGAATAGGGAGGTATATAGTGTTAGATGTATTTGTAAATTTTTTCAGTACAACCGGTTTTACATCTCTTAATATATCTACAATAATAATGATGATAATTTCTTTCGTTCTTTTTTATTTAGCAATTGTGAAGAAATTTGAACCTTTACTATTATTGCCGATCGCTTTTGGTATGTTCCTGACAAATTTACCTCTTGCAGGTCTTAAAGCAGAGCCGATTTTAGATGAGTTAGGTCATACTGTTCAAAACGGCGGAGTATTATATTATATATATCAAGGTGTTAAACTAGGTATTTTTCCTCCTCTAATTTTTATGGGAGTTGGGGCTATGACCGATTTTGGACCACTTATAGCTAACCCTAAAAGTTTATTTTTAGGAGCTGCTGCTCAGTTTGGTATTTTTGTTACGTTCTTTGGTGCTATAGCATCTGGAATGTTCAATGCTCAAGAAGCTGCTTCTATAGCTATAATAGGAGGTGCTGATGGTCCGACTGCGTTGTATCTTACCGCAACACTTGCTCCTAAACTGTTAGGACCTATAGCCGTAGCCGCTTATTCATATATGGCACTAGTTCCGGTTATACAACCGCCTATTATGAAGGCGCTTACAACTCAGAAGGAAAGAAAAATTAAGATGGAGCAATTAAGACCAGTTAGTAAAGTAGAAAAAGTTATTTTCCCTGTAGCTGTTACATTAGTAGTTTCACTTATTATTCCAGCAGCAACCCCTCTAATAGGTTTGCTGATGCTTGGAAATATGTTTAGGGAGAGTATGGTAGTAGATAAGCTTAGAGAAACTGCATCAAATGCTCTAATGTACATTGTTACAATAGGACTTGGAGTTTCAGTAGGTGCTACAGCTACCGCAGAGAGCTTTTTAGATCCTAAAACTTTGCTTGTGTTAATGCTTGGAGTTATAGCATTCTCTTTTGGAACGGCTGCAGGTGTAATTTTAGCAAAAATTATGAATAAGCTTTCCAAAGTTCCTGTTAATCCACTTATTGGCGCGGCTGGAGTTTCTGCTGTTCCTATGGCTGCAAGGGTTTGCCAAGTTCAAGGTCAAAAGGAAGATCCTTCTAACTTTTTACTTATGCATGCGATGGGACCTAATGTTGCAGGTGTAATTGGATCGGCAGTTGCGGCTGGTGTTCTGTTATCATTATTTGGATAAATTATTCCATAATGAAAATATAAGTTATTTATTAAAAAAAATGAGTTATATGTATTAGTATCATATCTATGGATATGATACTTTTCTTATTATTTATTTGTATATTTGTGGTTGATGTATATGACAAAATAATACCAGATATTCTTATAATTCTTGTCGTTATGATTCTTTTTTATTGTACTGATGATGTTTATCATTCAATAAGAACTGTTATTTTAACGTTTCTAATTCTAAACGCTATATATTTCTTGCTTAAAATTATCTATGGTAAGGTAATGTTTGGCTATGGCGATGTAAAACTTTTATCTGGTATTTCGATTAATTTACATATAAACATTACAGAGATTGTATTCTTTGCCTTCTTTACCTCTTTGATTTATATCGTATTGTTATTCTTAATAAAAAAAAGAATTTCTCTCGAAGAAGAAATTCCTTTTGCTCCATTTATATTAATTTCTTATTATATTGTTTTATGGAAATAGTACTCCTAAAGCTTCATCATCTGTCATATTAGTTTTAAAAGTATATTCTCCCAGTTGTAGTAGACTTGCATATCCTCCATCTATTATAGCTTGAACAAAAGTTGAACGATCTTTTATAACGCCCGCTTCTTCTAACTTTTCAGCTATATCTGTTGGGAATTCTCCCTCTACCACTTCAATAAAAACATCTTTGGTTTCTTCTGCTACCGTATTTTCTGGTTTGTCTGTTTCTGTAGGTGTTTGAGTAGCTATTTCTGTTTTTGTCTCTGGTTGAGATGGAGTTTCAGTTGGTGTCTTATTCTGTTTAGGTTTTATTGGGGTTATAGTTTCATTCTTTTCTTTGTTGTTATTAACTTTGTTGTCTTTTACATCTGAGTCAGAAACATTGGTTTCTACTTCAGATAGGGAATTCATAATTCCGTACTTTGCAAAGTCAAAACCGAAAGATTTATTCATTACAAAAGTAATTGATGCAACCACTATAAAGACAACAATTATGGTAACAAGAAAGTCGCTAATATCATAAATAAAATTCTTAAATTTCTCAAACATATTTATCACCTCTATTAAATCTATCATAATATTGATTATATTGCAACATGATGTATATTGTTTATTAAATTACTTTTTGATTTTTATCACATATGTTAAAATACTACTAGAGGTGATACATGCTAATCTACGTTGATGATAAAATTAGTGGTCAAAGAGTAGATCGATATTTGAGAAAAAAGTTTAAAAAAGCTAAATTATCAGAAATTTATGCTCTTTTTAAGAAAAAAGATGTAAAAGTAAATAATAAGAGGATAAAGTACGATTATATTTTAAAAAATGGAGATGAATTAGATATATATTTGAAAGAACCATATATATCTCTGTGGACTGAAAAAAAGAAAGTAGCGTATTCTGGTTCTTTAGATATATTGTATGAAGACGATAAATATTTAATTGCCTATAAACCCAGTGGGCTTAAAGTTACTCCAGATTATAAAGGGGAGGACTCCTTAACTTTAAGAGTTCAGGCATATTTAAGACATATAATAACAGAAACATATAGGCCTTCACCTGTAAGTAGACTTGACTATGAGACTTCTGGAATGGTTTTGTATATTAAAGATTACAAGAATATGAGAATATTTCAGAAAAACAAAGATATCAAAAAAAAGTACCTAGCTCTCAGCAGTGGAAAGTTAGATATTTCTGAAAAAGTAGAGTTAAACATACAGGCGAATAGTAAAGATAGAGTTACTGAAAGTCTTGAAGGGAAAAAGGCGATAACTTTTTTTCGTTCTATTTGCTATAATGAGAATATAACTCTTTTAGACGTTGAGCTTGTCACAGGCAGAAAACATCAAATAAGATTTAGTCTTTCAAATATGGGTTATCCTATAGTCGGAGATAGGAAATACTCTGGACAGAATTTTGGTAGATTAATGTTAGAAGCTTATAGTATAACCTTTGAAGGGAAAGATTATATATTTGTTAGTAGAGGATTTAGAGAAAAAGCGAAGGATTTAGGTTTAAATATAAGTATAAAAAATAATTGTGAAATTAATAGAGTGAATATAGATAATTAATACTGGAGGGAAGAAATGAAAACCTTGATAGAATTGGCTGAAAAGAAAAAGATTACTAATGGTGTGCTGGCTGCTTATGTTAATAATAAGCTCAGACCTTTAGATTATGAATACAAGAAAAATGATAAAATAGAGTTCGTCGATATATCAAACGAAGATGGTAAAAAGATATATCAAAGAGGTTTACTTTTTGTTTTTTATATTGCGCTCAAAAAACTTTTTCCAAATAAAAAAATGAATGTACAGCATTCTCTTAGTAAAGGTATATACATTACATTCGAACCTTCCGGAATAACAAATGAACAAATTGCTCTTATAAAAGAAGAAATGAAGTTGATAATTGATAAAAAATTTACGTTTGATAAGAAAGAAACGGATCTTGAATCATGCATAAATGTTTTTGAAAAAGAAGGTCTGGATTTTAAAAAAGAGATTCTCAATTACAAGAAAGATGATAAGTGTACGTATTATGACTGTATGGGTTATTCACATTATTTTTACGGACAAATGCCTCTTAATACAGGGTATGTAAAAGTATTTAATCTTATAAATTATGAGCCTGGAGTAATTCTAATGCCTCCTAGTGCTGATAACCCAGATAGAGTTCCAACTTTTAGTGAACAAGCGAAAATTCATGAAGCACATATGGAAACTGAAAATTGGGGTAATATAATGAGGGTTTCTACGACCAGTGAGCTTAATAAGACAATAGAAGAAGGCAGGATAAAGGATTTAATAGAAGTTCAAGAGGCGCTTCAAGAGAAGAAAATATCTGATATTGCTCTAGATATAGTAAAAAGGAAAAAGAGAATAGTTCTCGTCTCTGGGCCTTCGTCTTCTGGTAAAACAACTTTTACACACAGACTTAAAGTATATTTACAGGCACTTGGAATATTTGCTAAAACCGTATCTTTAGATAATTATTTTGTTAATAGAGATAAGACTCCTTTAGATGAAAATGGAGATCTTGATTATGAGTCACTTAAAGCTATGAACCTAAAAAAATTAAACTCCGATATTGGAAAATTATTGGACGGTGAAGAAATATATATGCCTGAATTTGATTTTCAAAAAGGACTTAGAAATGACAAGGCCTATAAGATGAAATTAAATAAAGATGAGGTAATAATATTTGAAGGAATTCATGCTATAAATAACAAGTTGACGCCTGATATATACAATAAAGATAAGTATAAAATATATGTTAGTGCTCTTACTCAGTTAAATCTAGACAGACATAATAGAATACAAACTACGGATAATAGGCTGATAAGAAGGATTGTAAGAGATGCTAGGACTAGAGGTCATAATGCTGAGGATACTTTAAATATGTGGGAGAGTGTTAGAAAAGGTGAAAGAAAGCATATATTTCCGTTTCAAGAGAATGCAGACAGTATTTTTAATTCTGCGCTTTGTTATGAACTTGCAGTACTCAAAAAATATGCTTTGCCTTTACTTGACAAAATAACTAGTAAAAGTGAAGCATATCCACAGGCTATTAGACTTAAAAAGTTTTTGCTGTATTTTGAGTCTATAGACGATGACAGTATAATTCCTAGTACATCAATATTAAAAGAATTTACCGGAGGTTAGATTATTGCCTACAAGAGCTACATCTGATTTTAAAGATAGAATTATTACTATACTTATATATATTGCGACAGGTACACTATATGTTTCCCTTGCCGGATCTAAATTATTTGGAGATATATATATAAATAATTTAGGCTCCAATAATTTTCTTATATCTATATTGTTACACCTAGTTATGCTAACGACTGCAACGGGTATTTTTATCGTTAACCTGTACAGCTTTTCTATATTTAGGAGGTTCAGCAACATACTCTATACGCTGATATCTTTTCTATTAATAGCATTGGTGTTTATTCAATTAATGATAGAAATATCTAAAGATAGTTCTTTTGTAAAGATGTTTAACGATTCACTTGGAGCACCAATTTCGCAGATGCTTTTTATACTATTACTTGTTCTTCTATCTGTCGAAGTATTTATGCACAAGCAGAGTATAAAAGTAGGACTTTCTCTTAAAAAAATTATACTTATTTTTCTACTATCTCTCTTAGGCTTTATTTTGGTTTATCAGATTACAATAGGACTTTCTGCTTTTAGCTGGAAATCACTTAAAATAGTCGTTTTTGCGCTTTCGTTTTTGAACTTTATCGCATTTATTCTTTTATTTTTAATAGATGGAGATCATATTTCTAGAAATATAGTTTGTGTTACCGTAATATTTGCTTCTACTTATATATTTGGAGAAACTTTTTTTGTAGAAAATATATTTTCTCGCACACTTGCTTTAGCTTTCAGATCTTATGCTCTTATAATGCTGTTAAAGGGTTTTTATAGTGAGCTTTTAACTTCACATATTAAAGAAATAGACTATTTATGCGAACAAAATGATGATTTAAATAGAGATACCATAAAGTCCTTTAAGCAGAGAAATAAATATTTACTGGATGCTAGAAAAGCGCTTGATAATGAAATTGATAATGCAAAGAAACTACAAAATGCTCTATTGCTGGATAGTGAAATAACATTTCCAGGTTGTTCTTTTATATTTGAAAATTATGCGTGTGAAAGGCTTAGCGGAGACTTTTATGATGTTTATAGCATAGATGATGACAGAGTTGGTATGTACATACTTGACGTTTCAGGTCATGGTGTAGGAGCTGCTCTACTGAATGTATACTGTTATCACTACATTAGGTCAACTTCTCCTCTTATAAGAAGGTATATGGCTGATAATCCACATAAGATTTTATCGAATTTGTATTCTGAATTTAATCGGTTGGATTTTCCAGATGAGATGCATATCGTTATATTTATAGCGACTTATGATTACAAAATTGGTAAGTTAACTTACTCCAGTGGTGGACTTAATTCACCGCCTATACTAGTTAGGAATGATGGAGAGATAAGGCAACTTGATGATGCAAAAGGTTTTCCTATTTGCAAAATGGGAGATTATTTTACTCCAGAGTATAATTATGTCGATATTCAGTTGTTCAAAGGTGATAGAATACTCTTCTATACAGACGGCTTGTTAGATGGCGGGAGAGATAAAATTATTTCTAAAGAGGATATATTTATAATACTACTTGAGAGCATTTCTGAGCCTCTAGAAGTTTTAAAACAGAGAATTAACGATTTAATTGATATAGATAATAACAAGTTAGAAGATGATATAAGTTACTTTATTTTGCAGGTTGAGTGATGGAAAAACATGATATAATAGATTTGGCATACGAACTCGGAGCCGACTTTATTGGTTTTACAAGAGCTGAGAAATTAGTTGAAAGAAGTGCCCTTCTTTTAAAAAGAAAGTCTACAGAGTTTGAAGAAGTTGATATCGAAAAAAGAGTAGATCCCAGTAAACATTTTGAAGCGAGTAAAAGTATAATTACTATAGCTGTTTCATATGTACTTGCTAAGAATGTTTTAACAAATAATGAAATAAAATCTAGCAGTGCAGCTGAAGAAGATTATCATTTAATTGTAGGAAGAATACTTGATAAACTCCAGGAAATTTTAGAAAAAAATGGTATCAACTGTTTTGTGGTTTGCGATACTCAGGGGCTTCTTGACAGGGAAATAGCGTATAGAAGTGGACTGGGTTTCTATGGTAAAAACACATTTATCATAAATCCTAAAATAGGTTCTAACCATAACATAGGCTATCTTTTAGTTGACAAATATTATGAGGAAGACGAACCCGTAGTGATGGACTGTGGGGATTGCCAAAGATGTGTTAAAGCTTGTCCTACGGGCGCCATAAGAGGTGATTATACTATGGATGCGACTAAATGTGTTTCATATTTATCACAGAGCAAAAAAAGCGAATTTGTTAGCTTAAGAGGATGTTTTTATGGCTGTGACATTTGTCAGCTTGTATGTCCTTACAATAAAGTAGTTGATAGAAATGATAACAATATATTTTCGTATAGTGATTTTGAGGGGTTGAGTAATAGAGGCTTTAAAAGAAAGTTTGGAAATAGAGATTTTGCATGGGTTGGTAAAAAAATAATACTCAGAAATATAGAATGGATAAAAAAGGAGAGGGAAGATGAATAACATTCATGATTTAAAGTACTTACAAGAGAAAATTAAAGGTTTAAAAGATTCTGGAGTTTATAGAGAACTGCCGGTTTTTGATGGTCCAAACTCTAGAAGAATTAATTTAAACGGTAAAGAAGTAATTAACCTTTGCTCTAATAATTATCTTGGTTTTGCAAATCATCCTAGACTTAAAGAAGCTGCTATTGAAGCGGTAAAAAAATATGGTGTGGGAAGTGGAGCAGTTAGAACCATAGTAGGCAATATGGATCTTCATGAAGAATTGGAGAAAAAGCTTGCTAAATTTAAAAGGGAAGAAGCTGTTATGCTATACCAATCAGGTTTTAACTGTAATGCAGGAACTATTCAAGCTATTGCAGATAAAGGAGATTTAATTATTTCTGATGAACTGAATCATGCTTCAATAATTGATGGGGTTCGACTTTCTAAAGCGGATAAAAAAGTTTTTAAACATTCAAACATGGATGAATTAGAGAGCATTTTGAAGGAAACTCATGGCAAATACAATACTACACTTATTATAACTGATGGTGTTTTCAGCATGGATGGTGACCTAGCTAAACTACCTGAAATAGTAGAACTTGCAGAAAAATATGGAGCGCTTACTTATGTTGATGACGCTCATGGCTCAGGAGTGCTCGGAGAAAACGGAAGGGGAACTGTAGATCACTTTTCTCTTCATGGAAGAGTGGATTTTATAATTGGTACTCTTTCAAAAGCGTTCGGAGTTATAGGTGGCTATGTAGCTGGTAAAATGACAATGAAAAAATGGCTTTCCCACAGAGGAAGACCTATACTATTTTCTACGTCTCTTCCTCCAGCTGTGCTTGGCGCACTTATAGAAGCTGTTGAGCTGTTGAGTTCAACAGATGAGTTCACATTAAAAATGTGGGATAATGCTAATTATTTTAAAGACAAAATAGCTAAGTTAGGACTGAATATAGGTGACAGTAAAACGCCTATCACACCAGTTATAATTGGTGATGAAGCCAAATCAGTTGAGTTCTCGAATAAACTACTTGAAAAAGGAGTGTTTGTATCAGCTATCGTTTTCCCTACAGTTCCAAAGGGAACAGGAAGACTTAGATGTATGATAACAGCAGAGCATACGAAAGAAGATTTGGATATTGCGGTTGCAAAATTCGAAGAAGTTGCTAAGGAGTTAGATGTATTATAAAAAAAGAGTTTTAGATTTGATTGCAGCACTAGGGGATGTGTATCCAGAAGCAAAAGCTGAGCTTAATTTCAGCAATGATTTTGAGCTTTTAGTTGCTGTAATCTTATCTGCTCAGTGTACTGATAAAAGAGTGAATATAATAACGGAGGATCTATTTCGATTTGCTAGTACACCTGAAAAAATGGTTGCATTAGGTGAAGAAAGAATAAGAGATATAATAATGAGCTGTGGTATGTACAAGCAAAAAGCGAAAAACATATATAATACTTCGAGAATTCTTTTCGAAAATTATGAAAGTCGTGTTCCTGACAATATGGAAGAACTTATAGAACTTCCTGGAGTAGGGAGAAAGACTGCTAATGTTGTTATGTCTGTTGCTTTTGATAAACCTGCAATTGCTGTTGACACGCATGTTAAGCGCCTAAGCAATAGGCTGGGTTTATCAAAAAGTAATAATCCTCTCGTTGTAGAACAAGATTTAATGAAAATTATTCCTAAAGATAAATGGACTGTAATGCACCATAGACTTATATTTCACGGAAGAAGAAGGTGTAAAGCTCGAAAACCAGATTGTGCTAATTGTGAAATAAGTAGGCTATGTCCAAAAATAGGAGTTTGAAATGATTGTATCAAAAAATAATTATCCGAGTGATGCAAAATTAGTATCGCATTTGTTTGCTAATGTTATTATCAATTCATCCCTTAAAAAAGATGTGATGGTAATGTTTGAAAGTGTCAGAGGAAAAGAAGTTGATAATTATCAAGAGCTGATGCAAAGTGGATATGAAAAAGTCAAGGCTAAGATAATAAAAATGGCTGAAGAGCTCGGTTGTAATGCGATATATAATTTAGACTTAAAAGTTTCATCGCTTTATGCCGGCACTTGGCTATTTATAATTGATGGAGATGGGGTGATACTAGGTTGATTCATATAGTTTTATTTGAACCTGACATACCCCAAAATACTGGCAATATAGCAAGAACATGTGCACTAACCGGAGCGAGACTTCACCTAATAAAACCATTTGGCTTTGTTCTCAATTCTAAAAAGGTTAAGAGATCCGGACTTGATTACTGGGATAAACTTGACTTGGAGATTCACGACTGTATTGAAGACTATTATTCTAAATATGGAGATGTTGAGACATATATTGTTACCACTAAGGGAGAAAAGATATATACCGATATAAAGTACAAGGAAGATGTAGCACTTATATTTGGAAGTGAGACAAAGGGTCTGAAGGCAGAAATTCACAATAGGTTTAAAAACAGAAGAATAACGATACCTATGCTTAAAAATGAAGGACTTAGATCGCTAAATCTATCAAATAGTGTTGCGATAGTTCTTTACGAGGTTATAAGACAGAATAAATTCTTATAAATTGATATGAATAGAAGAAATTTGAAGAATCAAAGAAGAAAAATAAAGATGTATACGTTTGGATAAAAGTAGAGGGAACAAGAATTGATTATTCAGTTGTTCAATTCGAACCGGATGATATGTATTATTTAAATCATGATAGTGAAAAAGTAAAACAATATATGTAACTATATAATAGTAGAGGGGAAAATGAAAAAGATTTTAGATTATTTTTTTATAGTTATAGTGGCTGTAATTATATTGGTTTGCATATTTTCAATTAGAAAAAAAGAAGAGAATTATATAAATAATGAATTAACTATAAATGAATCTGAAGATTTACTATATAGTAATGATGTTTTGCCTATAGGTACGGTTGTTTTGTTAAAAGGCGGCTCAAAAAAAATAATGATTAATGGTCATTTACAGGTAAAAGTAAGTGATAAAGAAGTTGTTTACGACTATTCGGGTGTTGACTATCCAGAAGGGCAATTAAATACTGAAACCAGTTATTTGTTTAATAAGTCTATAATTGAAAGAATATTATATTTAGGCTACAATAGCGATGAGCAGTCTCAGTTACAAAAAAAAATAAATGAGATAAAGAAAAAACAAAACAAAAACTAGTTTGAAAAGATGTCTTCTGATTTCTTCAGTGCTTTTTGTTTTGATGCTTATCGTTATTATCATTAGTATTTTATTAAATCTCTAAATGTTATCTTAATAAGTTACAAATATTATTTAAGTAAAACCAATGTTGAATTTTGTATTTTAGTTTTTTTAACAAAAAGTATTGACTAAGGAGTTTTTTTTGTTATATAATCCTTATTGCGTATCGGGGTGTAGCGCAGTTTGGTAGCGCATCTGGTTTGGGACCAGAGGGTCGCGGGTTCAAATCCTGCCACCCCGACCATATGGCGGTTATAGTCAAGTGGTTAAGACACAGGATTGTGGCTCCTGCATTCAAGGGTTCGAATCCCTTTAACCGCCCCACTTATAACCAACTATTGATTGGTTATTTTTTTTGCACCATTAGCTCAGCTGGATAGAGCGTACGCCTCCTAAGCGTAAGGTCGTTGGTTCGACTCCAACATGGTGCGCCACAATTTATTGAAGCACTAAATTTATTATTGAATGAAGTGCTTTTTTATTTTACAGGATTATATTTCTATAAAAAAATAAATAGCAGAATTTTTTTCAATACTGCTATTTATCACTTATATATTATTAAATTAATAATAATGGCGAGAGATAGAGGATTCGAACCCCTGACACCTAGATCCGAAGTCTAGTGCTCTGTCCAGCTGAGCTAATCTCCCTGAATAAGCAGATTATATATTTTTTTGAATATAATTGCAACATCAAAAAAATAATTAAAAAAGCTTTACATTTTGTTAAAAATGTACTATACTGTGAGGGATGTTTCAAGGGAGTAAAGCAATAATTTTTTATTATAAATTTAGCCAATAATGCCGTGAAATGTATTATTTATAAGGAGGTTTCTTTAATGAACAAAGGAACAGTTAAATGGTTTAATGCTGACAAAGGATATGGATTTATATCTAATGACGAAGGTGGAGACGATGTTTTTGTACATTTCTCAGCAATAGTTTGTGAGGGATTTAAAACTTTACAAGAAGGACAGAAAGTTACATTTGATGTAGAGGAAGACCCAAAAAACAGTAAAGGGCTAAGAGCAGCGAATGTTACTCCAGTAAAGTAATTTTATATAACTATTGGAGACTTTCTTTCAAATTAATTTTTGAAAGAAAGTTTTTTATTTTAAATAATGCTAAAAAAGGGAAAAAAGTACTTGACCTTAGGGTATAAATGTTATATATTAAAGAGGCCACGAAAAAAGGGTCGTGGTTGACAGCGAAATGAAAGTATGATAGAGTAG
>PDWI01000432.1_pt1 | contig 76473 bp, 81 predicted proteins | sample 1430891 | NCBI WGS metagenome assembly PDWI01 (sample SAMN01162508, study PRJNA174530) | Oral metagenome, whole genome shotgun sequencing project. | biome: Marine environment; feature: Marine mammal; material: Swab sample of the gingival sulcus; isolation source: swab sample of gingival sulcus...
CCCCCCTGCAGTTAAAGATAAAACATCCAATAAACCTGTCGGCTGTAAATATTCTAAAGCTGTTTTGGGAATAGAAGTTTTACCCGATTCTTTTTGTGAAAATTTCCCCTGAACAACAACACTTTGAAGTTTATAAGTAGAAGGAATTAACCAAAGCGTATCTACTTTATTTGGGTAAATAGTCCTTTTTGATTGAAAAAGCTGATAGCCCATACAACGAACCTGTACTTCTTGCTCTTTTGCTTCTGGAACTGATAAAAAAATCTCCCCCTTCTCATTGCTATATTGATAAAGCTTAGCATCTTGCAAGTATACTAAAGCAAATGAAATCGGACTTCGATCTTCTTTATCCAAAATTATAGCTCTATAAACTCTTACTTTTCTATTTTGAGCTATGCAAGGAGATGATGTTATTATGAGTACTAATAGTAAATAACGAAAGATCTTCATTACTTTTTTCAATTAAGGTGCAAAGATAAGCTCTAGCCAAAGAATGTCAAATACCTATTGTTTAGTAAAATTTTAATTCTACATCATTTTAGCATTTATTTTTCTAATTTATTGTGCTTTTTTTATTAAGTTTGTTCAAATAGTTAATAAAAACAAGTGTTATGAAAAAAATGTTATTCTTTTTCTTTTGCTTATTCTCATTACAAATGGGGATGTTTGCACAAGAAAATTCCGTACAACTTAATGTAAAAAGTGGATCTACAAAAATCAAATTTGTATATCGTCTTAATGCTGTTAATGCTGAAGCTACTATAGATTTTGGAAATGGAGAAACAGCAACTCTAAAACAAACTGAAGCTGACAAGCTAATGACCTTGGAACATACATTTCAAGCAGAAACAACAAAAGACAATGTAATGAAAATCAATGCTGACAAGCTTGTTCTTCTTCGTTTAGCTGCATGTAGAGAGGTCAACCAAGTTGTTTCTTTATCCTCACAAACTCTAGAGACGCTAAATTTGGATTATTCTCCAATGACAGAGTCTCCTGAATTAGATCTTACAAAATGTCCTAATCTAAAAATCTTAACTCTTAATGAATCGGAAATTCAAAGTGTCAAACTTCCTGAAAATTGTAAGCTTGAGAATTTCCAAATCGGTCTTCGTCTCTTCTCTTTTAAGATTATGAATGAATTGGACTTTAGTAAATTGACAAATCTTAAAACTTTGGGGCTTAATGGGGTGGCTATTCCTACAATAGACCTAACTCAATGTCCTAATCTAGAAAGTCTTGTTATTAAAGGAGCTTCTACTAAAAAATGTCCTACTGCAATACTTGGTGCTAAAAAACTAAAGAAACTAAAATTTGTTAACATCTCTATGTGTGCTGTCGGATACGATATGCTTCCTGACCTTAACGAAACAGATGTGAATAAATTTACAATCAAACAAATTTTATCTCCCACTGTTCCTAAAGAAAAAATTGAAGACTTAACAGTAGACCTTGCTTATCTTGACAATCAAACAGGAATTGCTGAAACTCCTCAAAAGACTACTTATACTTGGAAAGAATGGGATTCTACAAACCGAAAATATATTCCTATTGATAAAAGTAAATACACTGAAAAAGATGGAGTTTTCACCTTTGATGCTTCTGTATTAAAAGGTAAATCCGCTATTTATATTCGTGCTTACCTTTTTAATGCAGGTTACAACTCTCTTGAAAAATTCAATTATTATGGATCTGGATATGCTACTAAAGCTTTTAAGATAAATGCACCTCAACCCATAGCTGAATTTAAAACAACAGCTCTTTCTCCAGGGAAAGATGAAGATGGTTATGATATTGAAGAAATTTATATCACAATGCATCTAGGAGCTGAAAAAGACACTCCTATCCAAATTGATTGGGGAAATGGACCTAAAGATTATACCGTTAAAGCTGGAGACCCTATGAAAGTTTCTCAAACGGTTGATCTTGAATCTCGTATTAAGATTTTTGGAAAAATCAATCACTTAGAAGTTGCTGGATGTAAATTTGTTGAAGCTGTATTCAATAAAGCTAAAAGCTTAAAAGTTCTTCGTTTGAGTAACAATCAAATTACAACTATTGACTTATCTTCTCTTGTTAACCTAAAAGAATTGGCTGTAACAAATAATAAATTAAACGTATTAGATATTTCTAAGCTTCCTCTTCTTGAAGAACTTTATTGTGGTTACAACAATCTTTCAGAGCTCAATTTTGCATCAAATCCTAAATTAAACCTTGTAAATTGTAACAACAATAAATTAAAAACTATAGATGTTTCAATGTTGCCTGAGCTACTTATCTTTACCCCATCTGAAAATACTATTGAAGGGGAGACTTTAGATCTTACGGCAAACACTAAATTAAAAACACTTGATGTTTCTAATTGCGGTCTTAAAGAAATCAAACTACAATCTGACAATCTTAACAGACTTGTACTTTACAACAATAAGTTAGAAGTTCTTCCTCTTGAATTTGGAAAAACTTATCCCTCTCTATACTACCTTGACATTCGTAAGAATAATGTTTCTGCTTGTACTATTAATGACGCTCTATTTACTTTACCAAGCAACCCTGCTACAGTCGTTACTGAAAATCCTATGTTATTTGTAAAAGATAATCCAGGAGCTACAACTTATGATACAGAATTACTTCCTCTAGAAGGTGCTAAAACTAAATGGGTCGTTGACGTAAAAGGTGACAGCAAAGGTTGTGCTACTGCAAAAGTTATTGATCGTACTGACGCTGAAAAGAAAACTGGACTTGTTTCTATTATGAAAGGTACTGATATGATTGCCTTTGGAACAGCGATTGACAAAGACTCTGAACTTACTTTTAAAGTTGTTCCTAACGCTGGATATAAAATCAAAGAAATTAAGCTAAACAGTAATAATCTTAACGAAAAAGAGAAAAATGTATATACTCATACGCTTAAACACAATTCTATTTTAACTTATCTCTTTGAGAAAGATACAAATATCAATGATGTTTTTGCTCAAGAATTCTCTATCCGAATAGCTGGAGATCAAGTAATTATAGAAGGGCTACATACAAATAATACAACTTTTGCTCTATACAACATTACTGGAGTTTTACTACAAAGTGGTACTGTTAAAGACCATAGAATTGAACTTAGTATTGGAGCTAAAGGGGTTTATATACTTAAAGTTGGACAAGAAACCCTTCGCTTTGTAAAATAAAGCAACTCACTCTATTAAAGAATAGAGACGAACTAGAACTACCTTGTTGAGATATAAACTCTTCAAGGTAGTTTTTATTTATAGACTATCCTCTATGAATTCTGCCTATTTATAAGAAAATTCTTACTTTTGAACTAGGAATGAAAGGAAATAAAAACAAAATGAAACCTATTATATCGCCCTCTTTACTTAGTGCAGACTTCTTACACTTAGAAGAATCCATTCAAATGATTAACAATAGTAACGCTGATTGGCTACATATTGATATAATGGATGGTGTTTTTGTTCCCAATATATCCTTTGGCTTTCCTATCCTAGAAGCAATTCAACCAATTTGCAAAAAACCTTTAGATGTACATTTAATGATTGTAGAGCCTCTCAAATTTATTGATCAATTTGCTCAATTAAAAGTAGAGATTATGAATGTACATTACGAGACAAGTACCCATTTACATCGTTCTCTGACAGCCATACGCAAAGCTGGAATGAAATCTGGAGTTACGCTTAATCCTCATACTCCCGTAGAACTTCTACAAGATGTACTCGAAGAATGCGACCTTGTTCTTCTGATGAGTGTAAACCCCGGTTTTGGTGGACAAAAATTTATTCATCAAGCAATCAATAAAACGCAACGCCTTAGAGAAATGATTGACAAAAAAGGACTATCTACAATTATTGAAGTCGATGGAGGCGTAAATCAAGAAACAGGGAAGTTACTTGTTGAAGCTGGAGCTGATGCCCTTGTTGCTGGAAGTTATATATTTGGAAATAGCAATCCTTTAGGGGCTATTAATGGACTAAAGCAACTACAAAGATAAATACCAAAAAAAGCTTTGTGGAGAAATCTAAGTTTTCTATTCCTCCTGCTTTAATTTCATTTATCCCTTTTTGCATTGGTGTTTTTGGGGGCTATCAATACTACAATTATACGCTCATTAAGGTAGTTACACTATTAACTCTTGTGTCTATTATAAAACAAGCTTATGATTTGTTTTTCTCTACTAAAATAAAGTCCCTATCCCCTCTTTTTCATTTCCTTTTTATATTTTTCTCTTTTGGATATATTGTTAGTTCCTCCCACTATAATTCTCTCTCCTCTATTCCAAATAAAAAGGCTAAAGAACGAGTCTTCACAATATCTTCAATTATTTCCAATAATGACAAAGGAATAAGTCTTGTTGCAACTGAAGTAGATACGAGCAAAAAAGAACAAGAAAAAAGTCTACTACTATTAGCTCCTTCTAGCAACAATATTAAAATTGATGATAAAATCTATCTAAAGAAATATCAAGAGAAATTTTTATCTGATATTCACGCTCCTTTCCAAAAACACAAACTCCTACGTCTAAACTCAAAAAGTCATATAAAGGTTATACAATACACACATCAAGCTACTTTAAAAAAGAAAAGTGTAAAAGCTTATGCTGAGATGGCTCGGGATTATTGTGCCTCACAAATCCAATCTATGGGTCTAACTGAGCTACAAAAAGAAATTCTTCTCGCTATGACTCTTGGGATAAAATCTTCTTATAATTCTCAATCATCCTTACTTTTTAGGAAAACAGGAGCAGCACACCTTTTGTCCGTTAGTGGATTTCATCTATTTACCTTAAGCATCTTCTTAAGCCTTCTTTTATCCCCTCTTCTTTTATTTAAAAGCTCGTCTTATTTACGTCCCATCATTCTTATCCTTATGGCTTGGATTTTTTGCTTTATTTCTGGGCTTAATACTGCGACTATTCGTGCGGCTTTTATGCTAAGTATCTATGAATTATCTCAATTTTTGGAACGCCCTAACCATTCTCTTAATACGCTTTCTTTTACAGCCTTGATTCTACTGCTTTTTCACCCTGCATTTATTTTTGACATCGGATTTTGGATGAGCTTTCTTGCATTAGGATCTATAATCCTTTTTTTTCCTCTTTTTTTACAAACAGCTACTTGGATTCGCATCCCTTTTCTCAATTGGTTTTATCAATCCCTAAGTATGACTCTAGCAGCTCAATTTCTTATTATCCCTTTACTCTTCTATCTTTTTGGAAATAGCTCTCTTACATTTCTTTGGAGTAGTATCCCCTTACTCCTCTTTGCATCCATACTAATTCCTCTGACACTTTTATATATTGTTCTTTCCCTATTTATAGGTTCTCTTTCTTTTCTTGAGCAAACTATAATTAAGCTCTCAAGTGCTATGGAAACTTGTTTGCATTTCTTCGAAAAACACTTTCAACTATCTATCAATATAAAGTTTTCAAGTTTCGAACTTTTGGGAGCCTATCTTCTTGTTGCTGCATTCTACATGTTTTGGAAACTTTATCTCAACAGACGAATTTCTATATAAAAAAGAAGAGTCAAACAAACTTAATTTGTTTAACTCTTACTTTATAAAAAAGGATTCTTTTAAGAAAGTATGCCTATTTGTTGTAGAATTACATCTATAACGCTTCTATCATTTTTTAATCTAGGCACTTTATGCTGCCCCCCTAATTTTCCCTCTTTTGCTAGATACGTTTCGAATGTATGAGGGGGGGCAAAATATATTTTTAGAGGAAGAAGGGTACTCCCTTTTTTACTTTTAGCATCATAATCTGAATTTTCTTTGCATAGCTCTTCTTGTAGCATCGCCGCAAAAGCAAGCTTATCCTCTGGCTCTTTTTCACATTCTATAACCCATTCGTGACGACCTTTACCAATATCATTTAAGAAAAGAGGAGCTACAGTATAATCTTTTACTCTTACTGAAAAATAATCAGCCGTACGACTCAATGTTTGATCTGCATCATAGACCATTAATTCTTCGCCAAAACTATTAATAAAAGAACTTGTTCGCCCAACAATCTTTATTTTATAAGGACTTTTAGATGTGAAAATTATGGTGTCACCAATCATATAACGATACAAACCGCCTAATGTAGAAATTATTAAAGCATACACTTTCCCTACCTCTACACCCTCCAAAGGAATAGCCTCTGCTTGAGGATTTTCTAATTCTGACAAAGGTAGAAACTCATAATATACCCCATAATCTAACATCAACAACATAGAATCATCTTTGGGCTCATCTTGTATCGCAAAAAATCCTTCTGATGCATTATAAGTTTCTCTATACTGCATTCGAGAAGAAGGTATCAATTTTTTATACTCCTCTCTATAGGGTGAGAAACTTATCCCTCCATGGAAGAAGACTTCTAAATTGGGCCAAATGGAAGAAAAATCATTCTCTCCTCTTAATGCTAGAATTCCTTTTAGCAAACCTAAAATCCAAGATGGAACTCCTGCCAAACTTCCGACATTAGCTTGATGCGTTTCTGCTATAACATTTTTTATTTTTAAACTCCAATCAGATTGTAATAGGGTTTTCTTAGAAGGAACTCTCAAGATTTCTCCTAAAAAAGGCATTTGCTCAATTAGTATGGAACTTAAATCTCCTCTACAAATCTTTTTATTCATCTCTGTTGGAGCATGTACGCCTCCTAAAACTAGACTTTTCGTTTGAAATAAACGACTATCAGGACGAGTCGATAAATAAAGCCATACCGTATCTGAGCCTCCTTTAAAATGACAAGCTCTCAAATGCTTTTTATTTACAGGAAGGTACTTGCTCCGCCCTGCTGAAGTTCCACTTGATACAGCAAATCTATTACAAGGAGAAGGAAATAATATATTCCTCTTCCCCTCAATCATACGCTCCGTAAATGGGGCAAGACTATCATAATTGATAATAGGAACTATCTTACTGTAAGATGCAGAACAAAGCTTATTCATCCCATTTTGTTCCCCATAGGCAGTCCCTCTTGCTTGTTTTAAAATGGATTGTAATTGTTGTTTTTGTATTTCTTCTGCCTTTGTCTCATAACGCTCAATTGCACGTAAGCGAAAAGACATCATTGCATATATGCTCCGAGTAAAAAAATCCATATTTTAATTTTGTTTTCTTTTTGTACAAATTCCGAGCAAACGATCCTGACCACTTACTCTATCCTTACAATAGACCCAAGCTGTATAGGTGTTTGAACTTTGATAATAAGAGCCTTCTGAAGGAAAAAAGGTAAAAATCCCCTCTGCATCCCTAACAATATAACTATAGGATACGTAACCTCCTTTAACAAGTTGTGCTATTGTATAAGCCCCAAGACTTGCATCATAAGATAATTCTCTTTCCTCTAAAGGTAAATACTCAAAAGCTTCGCCTACTAAATAAATCTTTTGTGAAGGGGGAAGTTCTTCGGAAAAATAGGTAAAATAAGCCCAATAATATTCAATGGTGTGTGCTGTATCTTCTAATTTGTTAGAACGTATAATATAACGACCATCAGCATCATTTTCTTCTACATAATGGCCTTCAGAACGATTTCTCTGGGAATAGAGGTATAACAAATATTCATTATTTACACAAGATGTTTTTTCTACTCCCATAGGAGTATATAAATCATGAAGTACTTCAAAAGCATAATATTCATTTCCACCCTCAAAAACGGCGGCAGCGGCATACTTATACTCTAAACGAGAAGATGTTTTTATTGAAGGTCTAAGGAGTTCTTTTATATTATCTCTTCGTCCATTTTGTCCAACATAAACACTCCAAGTATCTTGTAAATAGGACTTTTCTATTGATTCTAAATCTTTGATAGAGACACTTACTTCTTGCCAACTATCATAAAGACCTTTTTGAGTAATAGCTCTAAAAGATAAATCTACATCCACATTTTCTTTTTCCATTAAAGCAAAAGATATCTCTACAATTGCTTGATTGGGATAAGACGATTCTCGGTAAATTCGTAAGATATAATTCCCTGACAAACATGGTCTCGGCGAAGCCTTTTCATTCAATAAAAGACGATAATGCCTATAATTTGTGCGTACTCCTTGAGAAAGAATAGAAGTAGAAATTACCCCTTTCTGAAAACCTTTTACCGCCTCTGTTTGCAAATAACGACATTCCTTCCAATCAGCTGTGCAATAAGTTAATGTATAACATAAAGCTTCTTCTTCGCCCCTAAGGAGATCAAATTCAACAAGCAATTGTTCATCCGTCCCCTTTTGTATATAGGGATAAGGACGCCATTCTTTACTTCCTGCAACCTTGACTTCCAATGCAGCAACTAAAGGATCTAATAAACGACTTGGAAAGGGCGTTTGTGATAGTAAAGCTAAACTAAAAAAACAATAAATTAGAAGAAAGACAATCCGTTTCATATCATATAGTATTGCAACAAAAGTATCTAATCTTAGAAAACAGAATTTCTAAAATTACCTATTCTTCTGTTTAGTCCAAGCTATACTAAAAACAAAAAAGAGGAATAAAAAAAGTTTCCAACTATTGTTAAAATATAGCTCTATGACAAAGATAATTATTATTTCGTGTCAAGATTCTTTGCATTTCAAAAATAATCTCTTAAAAATAAGTTTATCTCTTTTTATATTTGTAGTATATAGTGCTACATTTTATCGAATTTATGAATATAGAAGATAATAGAGAGGAAGGAGTAAGACTTGAAAGTATTAAAGAAATAATGTCTTGGGCTAAAAAATTTCAAGAAGAAACACCTGACAAAATTCTTTTTGGGAAAAATGATATTCCTAAAGAGTTACAAAAAGATGTAGTACGACAAATCTCTTATCAAAAGAAATTAAAAAGCAAATATCCTCTCTTTTATCAAGAGCTCTTTCTTCCTGCAAATATTTCATTTGAACAATCCTCTAGTGAAATAACAGCTAGATACAAACAAGGCTATATTTCTGAGCAAGATATTGTTACAGATGGAACAGGGGGCTTAGGAATAGATTTTTCTCTACTTTCTGAAAAAAGTAAAGCGGGAATTTATATGGATAAGGAAAAACTTTTTGTTCAAGCTGCTACTTATAACGTCCCTCAAATAGTTAATTCTAATGCATGTCTAGAATTTATTCATGGCAAACTGGAAGAAAACATTACTAAAATTGTACAAAAAGGCACGACATTACTCTACTTTGACCCCGCAAGAAGAGATACTCAAGGACAAAAAACTTATCTTCTCTCCGATATATATCCTAATCCTCTCTCCATATTAGAGTCTCTACAAAAAGAAAAATACCAAGGTCGCATACTCATCAAACTATCTCCAATGCTTGATATTACTGCTACTCTTCGTCAAATTCCCTGCATCGACTCCCTTGAAATTATATCTCTTGGAGGAGAAGTCAAAGAATTGTTAGCCTACTCTTATAACATATACCAAAGAAAAGATTTTCAAGAAATCCCTATAAAGGTTACAGATTTAGATAGCTCCTCTCAAAACGTCACATCTCATTTTGAAGGAACTTTAAAAAAAGAAAGTAATACTCCTCTTAATATAGCTACAGAACTCAAAAAGTATTTGTTCCTCCCTCATAGTGGTATCTTTAAAAGCGGACTATATAAAACTCTTGCCTCTGAACTTCAATTACAAATACTTCATAGAGACTCCCATCTTTATACAAGTGATACTATCCCTCCTCTTTTCCCTGGCAAAAGCTATGAAATTATTGAAATCATTCCTTTTTCATCCTCCGTTCTTAAACGTCTTTCAAAACGTTTTCCTAAAGCTGATTTCTCAGCTCGAAACTTTCCCATACGACCCGAAGAATTTTATAGACGAAGTAAGATCAAAAGAGGAGACGATAAGCGTATTCTAGGAACAACAATTGCCCCCAATCAAGCTGTACTACTTATCCTTAATAAAATCTAATCTTTATTTTGTGGTGTTGAGTGAAAAATAATACGTAATGCTTCCTCTACATTACTGCAACTATGAATACGTATTTTAAACTTTTGATTTGCCAAAGATGAAAGATTGCCTGAAGGTATAACAATATCTAGAAAACCAATACGCTCTGCCTCTAATATACGTTGTTCTATCCTACTTACAGCTCTCAATTCACCAGACAAGCCCACTTCTCCTGTAAAACAAATATTCCCTGAAACACTCTTGTCTAATACCGAAGATAGTACGGATACCAAAACAGACAAATCTACAGCTGGATCATTGATGCGAATACCCCCTGCAATGTTCAAAAAAACATCTTGCTTAATCAACTTAAAGCCGACTCGCTTCTCTAGCACAGCTAAAAGCATATTCATTCGCCTCAAATCAAAGCCTGTTGCTGAACGCTGTGGATTAGCATAAATAGCTGTACTAACTAAGGCCTGCGTCTCTATTAATAAAGGACGAACACCTTCCAAAGCAACTGCAACAGTTCGTCCACTAAGACCTTCCACATTCTTTGATATTAATAGTTCTGAAGGATTATCAACCATTTTGAGTCCTTCACGACGCATCTCATAAATTCCTATTTCATTTGTACTTCCAAAACGATTTTTTGATGCACGTAAGACTCTAAACAAGAAATGTTCATCTCCCTCAAACTGTAATACTGTATCAACGGTATGCTCTAAAACTTTAGGACCTGCAATTGAGCCTTCTTTATTTATATGACCGATAACTATAACAGCTGTATCTTGCACTTTTGCATAACGTAAAAGTAAATTTGCCGACTCCCGTATCTGTGTTGGACTACCGGGAGAAGACTCCGTCAATTGAGTAAATACTGTTTGTATTGAATCTATAACCAATAAATCGGGTTCAATTTTCTGAGCAACTTCTATGATTTCTTCCAAAGAAGTCGCACAATAAATTAGAGTATCACTCTCCTTTCCCCCCAATCTATCGGCTCTCATTTTGAGTTGATACTCACTCTCTTCTCCCGAGACATAAAGCGTTTTCAGATGAGGAATGCGGATTACCGTTTGTAGAATTAGAGTTGATTTCCCAATCCCTGGTTCACCTCCCAACAAGGTAAAAGAACCTTTTACAAGACCTCCTCCCAAGACTCTATTAAATTCCACATCAAGCATATCAATGCGTTCTTCTGCCTGAGCCTCTAAACTCTTTAATGCTTTGGGTGAAGATGTTTTTTCCTTTTTTCCTACGATTTGATTGACAGCTTGTCCTCCTTTAGTCGCTTTTGAAACAGCCTCAATCCTCTCTTCTGAAAGAGTATTCCACTCTTTACAAAAAGAGCATTGACCTTGCCATTTTGAATAATTCGCTCCACAAGAGGAACAAGAATAGATTGTCTTCTCTTTGGCTGCCACTTTAAATACGAATCAATGGACATGTAGAACAACGAAGCAAACCTCCTTGCTTGGAGACCTCTTGATAAGGAACGGTCGTAACTTCCATTCCCCACTCTGTTGTTAAGAAATGATTTAACCTTATAAAATGGTCTGCTGTAAGCACTGTTTCGGGAGAAATTGAGAAAAAGTTAGTTGATAAAGCACAAGCTTCTTCTTGAGTTACTCTAAATAAATTTTCTTTTCCAAACAAGGATTCTATAAATTCATAGTCTTCTCTTCGTGCAAAAGCCTCTGGATAAATTACAGCCTTCCCCTCTGCAATAGGTTGAAATGCACAATCTAAATGTAAAACAGATTGTAAAGGGTCTTGATCATGTTTTATAAGAGGTAGAGGAACAATCTTCTTAGAAGGGAAATAGTTTCTAAAAAATTCTATTGCAGCTTTATTCGTACGTGCTGTTTTATAGGTGTCAAAATCTTCCTCAAAACAAGTTCCCATAAATATGTAGTCATTATATAACAACATATCACCTCCTTCAACTTGCAAACCTTCTGGAAGATAAACTATATTTTCCTTAGGAATACGATCCAAAATGGGTTGAAATGCCTTAATCTCTTCCTGTCTATCATCAATCATATTTGCAACAAAAAGCTTATCGCTAATTGTGAATGCAACATCTCTTGCAAATATCTGATTACAATCTTTTATTAACTCTGGACGAAGCACCTCTATATCATAACGAAGCAAAGCCTTATGTAGGGCGTTCATCTCCACTTCTATATCTTCTTCTAAAGGATATTTTCCTTGTTGCAAAGATTGATAGCTCGTAGCATCATAAGTTTCTTCAAGAGTAGGTGTACCCCCTTGTGATTGAGGTAAACCTAAAATTACCATTTTCAATTGAGATGTCTCATTTTCTACATGAGGATGTATAGCTTTCATTATTGTATTGTTTAAATGTTTGTTTTGTTATTTATTGTTTAGTCTAACGTTCTTTTTAGATAAGATAGTAGAGACGCTGCATCTATATCTTTTCCGATTACCAAACCTTCTTGATCTAAGAGATAAATAGTCGGACTTGCCTTTAAGTCATAAAGTGGAACTTCTGTTACTCTTGCATCTTCATTAAATCCAACAAGACCTAGATTAGGTAGTTCTTTGATGGAATTTAAAAATTCCTCGTAATCTTGTTCTGCATCTATCATTAAGAAAGAGATGCGTTCCTTCTTTACGCTATTTTGGAAGAAAATATCAGAAGATAATAAAGACAAAGCTGATTCACAAGAATGACAACCTGGGGTAAAGAAGAATAATACCGTTAATTTGCCCTTAAAATCGTTTAAGCTCTTTTTTTCTCCTTGGGATGTTATAAAGCTGAAATTCTCCGCTTTTTTACCTATTCTATTCTTTTGTAATAATTTGAGTTGAAATTTGGATCTTTCTTTAGTCGCAATATCTACTCGAGAAGCTGTTGCTAGATACTCTACTATTGGCAAATACAACTCTTCATTAAAAAATGGAGAATTAGGCTCATACAAATAATGTTTATATTGCTTAGAAAAATAAAGTAACAAACTATCTGAAGAATGTTGTAAAGGGTACAATAATGCAGGAATATTCTTTGATGATGGGAAACTCGCAACAATCCCTAACAAATTAGCTAAAGATTGTTCTAATCGTGCTTTCTCCTTTAATAATTCTTTAGAATCAAAAGAACAATTATCCCAAAAATGCTCTATAAAATAATTTGCTCGTCCTTCTGGAGTCTGAATGGTTGTAGGTATAGATGGTGGAGGAAAAGCTGGAGGTAAATCCACCTGCTTTTGCTCTTGTGTTTGCCGTTTTGCTTTATTTCCCTTCTCTTTATTTTCCGTTCCACAAGCTGTAGCTACTAATAAAAAAACGAGTTCTACAAAGAACAATAAACTTATCTTTCTACAATATCTTCCCATTTGTTTTTTCTCTAAAAAAGAAGACCTTAAAGCCTACTCTACTTCAAGGTCTTTCTTTTCTTTGATTACTTTTTATTTGAAAAATATTTCATAAACTGCATACGTGTATACTGAGAACTATCATTCTCCTCAGCTTTTAACTTTCCCCTTAAATCAGATAAGGAGGAATATTGTTTTTGCTTCATCCATTCTTCTAATTCCTCTAAAGATTGACGAATTCTTTCTGCTCCATTTTGATAAATCTCTGAACACATTTGTACAGAAGAAGCTCCTGCTAAAAGACATTTTATAAGGTCTTTTCCAGAATGAACCCCTGTAGATGCCGATATAGGTAAACGCTCAACCTTACGGGCTATAATACCTGTATAGCGTAACGTATCTGAAAGATCTGCCGAACTTGTATATACATCTCCTGATGTTATAGACTCTGTTTCAATATTAATATCCATTTGAAATGAACGATTAAACAAAGTGATCCCTGATGCTCCTGCTTGAGCCAATTTCTCAACCAATGCAGGAATACAAGAAAAATATTTTGAAATCTTGACTTGAATAGGGATACTTACATTCTTCTTAATTGAATGAATTATCTCAAAATACTCCTTAAAGAGCTCATTGGGATTTATTTCTAAATCACTTTCTAATCGCATTATATTTAACTCTAAAGCATCTGCCCCAGCTTGAGCCATTTGAACTGCATATTCTGTCCAAGCCCCCATTTTATAACAATTTATACTTGCTATAACAGGAACATTCACAGCCTTCTTTACGGATTGAATTAATTCAAGATACTTCCCAATTTCATTTGCTCGTACATACTCGGCCATATAATCTGCCGCTTCTGGATAACTATTGTCTTGCTCCATTGAAGATGTCAAGGCTACAATTTGTTCTTCAAACAATGATTTAAGGATAACAGCACTTGCTCCAGCTTCTACTAGTTCTTCTATTTTTTTTACGGAATTTGTCAAACCCGAACTTCCTGCTACAATAGGATTTTGAAGGGTTATACCCGCATAATTAGACTTTAGATTTGCCATATTTTTATTTTCTTATTCGTTTCTATATCGTTCTTTCTCCCATTATTGCTGTTCCAACTCTCACGATTGTACTGCCTTCTTCTACAGCAATAGGCCAATCTCCACTCATACCCATAGAAAGAGTGTCAAACGTAGGAAAATCTTGCATTACGTCCCTCTTCAAGGTGTCAAAGAGCTGCTTTACTTCTTGAAATTCTTTTCGAATAGCTTCTTCTTCTTCTGTATGTGTTGCCATTGTCATAAGTCCTCTAATTTGAATATACTTATGCTCTTCGACTCTTTGACAATAAGCTTTAAGAAAAGGCTCTACTTCTTGATAGGGAAAACCTCCTTTAGAATGCTCCTCTGCGATATGCACCTCTAAAAGTATATCAAGAGAGCGATCTACAAGTTTTGCCCTTTTCAAGACTTCTTCATAAAGACTTTGTGAATCGACACTCTGAATAGACGAAATAAATGGGATAATATATTTGACTTTATTGCGTTGCAAACTCCCTATTAAGTGCCAACGAATATCTTTAGGCAATAGGTCTACCTTGCTCATCAATTCTTGCACTCTATTCTCTCCAAAATCTCTAGCTCCTGCATCATAAACTTGTTGAATTTCTTCTACTGTATGATTTTTTGTAACAACGCAAAGTGTAACAGAAGATGGGAGTTTTGATAAGATTTGGGCGTAACGCTTTTGAATCATAATTAAAATTAGTCTGCTTTAAGGATATCTATTATTGGGCTTTCAGTTACAGTTACAATATCATAATCCATCATAGAACTTCCCAACTCTTTATCTATTCTTTCTACAGCTCGTAATAAACTAGACGATTGAACAAGCATAGATAAAAGTGCCCTTTTTTCTTTTCCCGTCTCTCCATCAACAAAATTCATTATTACCTTACAACGAAAGTACCTATCTTCTTCATCCTCGTCTTCACTTAAAAAAAGCTCTGCAAACTTTACTCTTTTTATACTTCTAATTTCTACATCTCCTGTAGAAGATTGTTTTGACACATTTTCAACAAGTCTACTTTCTGCTTCAGTAACGGTATAAGCATCAATCAAATAACTCTCTAAGACTTTTTTTAAGCCAAGACCTTCTGTAGTTTGACGTTCATAACCTACTTTACATTCATACCATATATTCATAATACTTCTTTTTCTGTTTTATACAAAGATAAAAAAAACAGCACGACCTATTTTTTACACTTTTCTGTAGGTGTTAATTCTAAGATATAACAGTTATCCATATCAAAATGCTTACCCTCTTCATTCAAAAGGTATAATTTACCGTCCTCATAAGAGAATACATAATCTTGTATATATAATAGATTATTCTTATAGGAATAAACAACGTTTTTTAAATCTTCTCTTAATCCTAAAAGATCACAATGAAAATCATTCTTTATAACAACATAAAATTCATGGAATGTTGCTCCATTTTCATCTGAATCAGCATAAGGTACAAATCCTTTCCATACTCCTTCTATAAAAGGCACTTCTATATCACAAGTCTCTACAATACTATCTTTTACAGACTGATTATCTTTCTTATCTTCCGTAAATAGTGAACAGGAAGTTAACAGAAGTACAAAACTTAAAAAATAAAAACACTTATTCATCTCCTACTATTTTTTAATTATCCTAATAACAAAGATAAAAGAAAAGATAGCTTATCTTATACATTTCTCACAAAATAATTCGCACTCAAAAAACAAACTCTAAATAATTGTACCTTTGTTTAAAAGATAAAATAAATAATGCTATTAGCTCCACCTCTTACCAATCCTAAAGTTGTTCTTCATTCTTGTTGTGCCCCTTGTTCTTCTGCCATTGTAGAAGTTCTTTTACAAAACAATATTCGTCCTATTATATTTTTTTTCAATCCAAATATTTTCCCCATTGAAGAATATATAATTCGAAAAAATGAAGCCAAACGATATGCAAATCAACTTGGTCTAGAATATATTGATGGAGATTATAACCATCAACAATGGAGAGAAGATATAAAAGGGCTTGAAAATGAACCTGAAAGAGGGAAAAGATGCTCGGAATGTTTTGTCTTACGAATGAGAGAAACTGCTCGTATAACTAAAGAAGTCGGATGTAATTTATTCACAACTACTCTAGCTTCCTCTAGATGGAAAAATCTAGATCAAATCTTTCTTGCAGGAAATAAAGCAGCTGAACTATTTGATGGAGTCTCTTTTTGGGAACAAAACTGGAGAAAAGGTGGACTTCAACAACGCCGTAACGAAATTATCAAAGAACTAAACTTCTACAACCAAACGTATTGTGGCTGTGAATTTAGTTTAGCCTCTTCTCTTAAAAGACAAAAAGAAATCGAGGAACTTGCCTCAAAGTCTTAATTCATCCTTTAACATCAGAATAGCAATCGTCTTTTTCAAAAACTTTCGCTACATAAGAACATTCTGCTACAATTTTCTCTCCCTTTTCTCTAGCCCTATCTACAAGGACATCTAGGAGTAAACGTGCAAGTCCTTTTCCTTGAGCTTGAGGATGAACCACTGTGTGATCAATCGTTATCTCTCTTTCTCCTGTCACTTGATAGCTAATATAAGCTTGTTCTTCTCCATTCTCTAGGGCGATACAACGTCCCCCTTTTTCATCTTCTATTTGTTGAAAATCCATATCTTTCTATTTTAAAGTAAACGAATACTTTTATAACGTACCCCTTTGTTTTTCTTCTTTTTAAACGGTATTAAATAAGAGACAAGCAATTCATGACTTCCCCAATTGCCCCGAACAATCTCTGTTATGGGCATCTCAAAAGCGTAACCTACAAAAACTTTATCCCATCTCATCCCCAAATTAAAACCTGCGGCATTTATAGGACGGAATAATAAACCTGCAAAAAACTTCTCATACAATCCTATAGTTAAATTAACATCTACACGATACGACTGTAGATCTGTCATAGCAAGGAAGGAAGGATACCAAGTAACAGCACTTCCTAAAGATTTTATTGTAACTCCTCCTTGTAAAATATAATTTCTCGGAAGAGATAAGTAATGCATTTCTTTAAATCTTATTTTAGGATGGAAAAGATGACGAGTTGCAAATCCTACAAAAAATTTAGGATGTGAATACATTATACCAACTGACGCATCAAAAGCTTTACCTCCTACTCTGGTCAAAGGAATTGCTGGATCATTCGGAGACAAACCTTCTCCATCAGGGATATACACCTTTGTCCCATCAAAAGTACTCGTTAACAATGTTCCCTGAAAAGCCAAAGAAAAACAGCCCCCCCACAAGGGCAATAGAAAGGAATAAACCCCACTTATTTCAGTTTGCAAGAAAAGCCCCTTTTTCTGCCCTGAAGCTGAAAATCCAAATCCATGTTCCCAGTTTAAAAATTTAACTCTACTATTTCCTGATATATGAAAATTTGCAGGTGCCCCTTTGACACCAATCCACTGCTGATGATAAGCTGCAGTTAATAACAAGCCCTTTTGCTGCCCTACCGCAGCGGGATTATAAAAAGAAGACATCTTATTATACTGTGAATAGATAGCATCATACTGCCCTTGTAGAGTAAATACAAAGGTCAATAAAAAAAGCCCTAAAGCATAAATTTTCTTTTTATTCTGAAATAGATTCATTGTCTTCTATTAACGATTATAGAAAGTAGATTAGTATATTTTTCTACAAATATAAGTCTAATTTGTAGCCTTTCTATTTATATTTGCACTATGAATATCGCAGTTGTTGGAATAGGTTATGTAGGTTTGGTTAGTGCAAGTTGCTTTGCTGAGATGGGAAGTACCGTTTTTTGTGTTGACCAAGACGAAAAAAAGATTGCTCAATTACAAGCGGGGCAAATTCCTATTTATGAAACAGGTCTAGAAAATCTCGTTCAAAGGAATATCTCCGAAAATCGTTTGTATTTCCATACAAAGCTAGAAGAAGTTTTAGACCAAGTAGAAATTGTCTTTATTGCTGTAGGGACGCCATCTAATAAAGATGGAAGTGCTGATCTGCAACAAGTGATTTCTGTTGCTCAAGTATTTGGAAAAAACATTTCTAAGTTTACCCTTCTTGTAACCAAATCAACAGTTCCTGTAGGGACTTCTTCCTTACTAAAAGAAACAATTCAAAAAGAACTTCTAAAAAGAGGAGAAAGTATAGAATTCGAACTCGCTTCTAATCCAGAATTTCTAAAAGAAGGTGTTGCTATTCAAGATTTTATGTCTCCTGACAGAGTCGTTGTCGGAGTAGAGAGTGAAAGAGCAAAAAAATTGATGACCAAGTTATATCGTCCTTTTTTAATCAATAACTTTAGAGTTCTTTTTATGGATATTCCTTCTGCTGAAATGACCAAATATGCAGCCAATACAATGTTAGCTACTCGCATTAGCTTTATGAATGAAATCGCAAACTTATGTGATCAAGTAGGTGCTAATATTGATATGGTACGCAAAGGCATAGGTACTGATTTACGTATCGGACAAAAGTTTCTTTACGCAGGTTGTGGATACGGAGGTTCTTGTTTCCCAAAAGATGTTAAAGCTCTTATCCACTTAGGCAAAAAAAATGGACTTAAAATGTCGGTTATAGAAGCCGTAGAAGAGGTTAATGAAAGGCAAAAAAAGATTTTATTCCAAAAACTACAAGAACTTTTCCCCGAAGGATTACAAGATAAAAAGATTGCCATTTGGGGTTGCTCATTTAAGCCTGAAACGGATGATATGCGTCAAGCTCCTTCTCTCATACTTATCCAACTTCTTCTTGATGCTGGAGCTCAAATATCTCTCTTCGATCCAATTGCTATGCCTGAATGCAAGAATTTATTTCAGAATAAAAGTATAAGTTTTTGCAACGAGATGTATGAAGCAAGTCATAACGCTAATGCTCTTGTTTTACTTACCGAATGGAAACAATTCCGAATGCCCTCTTGGAAAATACTCAAAAAATTAATGAAAAATCCTATTATCCTTGATGGCCGCAACATTTATAACAAAGAAGAGGTCTTAGAAGAGGGCTTTATCTACAAAGGAATAGGTAAATAGAACATCCATATTCCTCTTTCTTTTATTAGGCAATAAAACGAAGATAATTTTCTGTCGTTCTCTTAGCTAAAAGCTCTAAAGAAATCCCATAAACATTTGCTATCTCCCTAGCTGTATAAATAAGGAAACTAGGTTCATTTCTTTTCCCTCGTTTAGGGACAGGAGCTAAATAAGGTGCATCTGTTTCTAACAAAAGGCGATCAAGAGGTATATGAGCAATAAAATCTCTTAAAGTTGAATTTTTGAACGTAACAACTCCATTTAAACCTATGTAGAAATTCTCTATTTCAATCAGCTCTAATAGTTCTTCTTCTGTCCCTGTAAAACTATGAAAAACTCCTTTTAAAGGTGTCTGTTTATATTTTCTTATAATTGAAAGCATCTCTTGATGAGCATCTCTTGTATGTAATACAACGGGCTTCTTATAGCATAAAGCCCACGCTATTTGTTCTTCAAGAACCTGCTTTTGCTCTTCATAATAGGTTTTATCCCAATAATAATCTAAACCTATTTCTCCTATAGCTTTAACCGTATCTTCTTGACTTCTCAATAAGTCACTTAATTGATTGAGCTCTTCTCTCCAATTTTCCTTTACCGATGTTGGATGTAAGCCAACTGCAATATCTACTACATTTTTATATTGTAAATAAGTATGCCACAAAGACTCCCAAGTAGAAATGTCTATATTGGGTAAAAGCATTCTCTCAATACCTTCAGACTTTGCTCTTTCTATTACAGCTTCCCTGTCTTCATCAAAACTTGCATCAAAAATATGGGTATGAGAATCTACAAAATACATTGAAAATCTTTCTATTTTTATACAATTCTTTGAGCCATTTTTTTTATCAAGTGAACAAGTTCTTTCTGTGAATTTGTGGGCTCTAGATCTAATGAACTTAATAAACTCAAAGCTTTTTGAGAATAATTTTCTATTTCTTTTTCTATTAAATTGGGAAGATTATAACGATTATAAATTTCCTTTACTCGCTTTATTTTTTCTTCTTTGTCTTGTATCAAGAGTAATTCCTTCAAAGAATTTTCTTCGCCCCTTTCCATAGCAAAGTGACGAGCTTGAATGAGAAGCCATGTTTGTTTATTCTCCTCAATATCACCTCCTATAGGTTTGCCAAAAGTTGCTTCTTCACCATAAACATCCAAAAAATCATCTTTTAACTGAAAAGCCAATCCCATTGCAATACCAATCTCATAAAAAACTTGAGCTAGCTCTTCTTTTGCCCCTCCTATTAAAGCTCCTATTTTTAATGAGGCGGCAAGTAAAACGGCTGTTTTTTTTGTAATCATCCTTGTGTATTCCTCTAGAGATACGTCTTCCCTTAATTCAAAATCCATATCCATTTGTTGCCCCTCCATTATTTCCACAGACATACGAGCAAAAACCGTATTGACTTTTGCCAAACTTTCTATAGGACTTTGTGAAAGGAGTTCATAAGCAAGGGCAAACATCGCATCTCCAGAAAGAATTGCCCGTGTTAGACCAAATTTTTTAGGCACAGAAAGGCGTCCTCTCCTTAAATCCGAATGATCCATCACATCATCATGAAGTAGGGTGAAATTATGAAAGACTTCTAGCGACAAAGCACTATGTATTGCCTTTTTATAATCTGCTCCTAGCATATCACAAGATAAGAGGGCTAAAATAGGACGAAGTCGTTTTCCCCCACCTTGCAAAGCATAATGTATAGGTTCATACAAGGATTGGGGAGTCGTATACTTTGATACTTCTGCTAAGAGCTGCTCATTTACCCAAAGTGTTAATTCTTGAAGAGATTGCAACATTTAAAGCTTAATTAAAAAAGGGAAAACAACCTTATCTGGATGTTCTCCCTTTTATTTTTCATTTTATTTTATGTCAAATTTATTTCAACTTAAACATAATAGGTAGGGTAAATTTACTACGCACAGGTTGCCCTAATTGTTTTCCTGGCTTCCATTTTCCCATTTTATTCACTACACGCATAGCCTCTCTATCCAAAGAAGGGTCTACACCTCGAACAACTTTTGCTTGAGAAATTGTTCCATTCTTCTCTACAACGAACTGAACAATTACACGTCCTTGTATCTGATTTTCAATTGCGATTTCTGGATAAACAATAGTACGAGCAATCCACTTAAGTAAAGCGGGGAAGCTTCCTCCGGGAGGTACTGGTTGATCCTCTACAATATCAAAAATCTTTTCCTCTTCCTCTTCTGGAGCTGGAGGTAAAACTACGGGTTTTGGAGGTAATTTCTTTTGATCTGCAGAAACTAATTCTACCTTTACAACTTTCTTCTCATTGTCAACAACCTTAAACTCTTCAGGTAGCTGAATTTCAATCTTTTGCTCTGGTTTAGGTGGCTCTGGTTTAGGTGGCTCTGGTTCTTTAGCATCTGGTATAAATAGCGCATCTTCCATATCAGCAACATTTGCTTTTGCAGCAATGTCCTCATACTTATCTTGTGAACGCCATTCTATAGCCACATATACCAAAGATAAAGCAACCACTAAGCCCATTAAAAGAGAAAATCCTTTTCCCTTTTCCAAATTTGCTTTGGGTGATTTTTTAATTTCCATATCTCTATCTATTTAGTACTATACTTTTACTTCTATACTTTTCACAAATATAATAAATCTTTCCACAAATAATATTCATTTAATATCAAAAAATAGAATTTAAACAATTATAAATCTGTATATGCTTTTAGTAAAAGTCTAATATTCTTTTTACTGTTTCTAAAGTTACTTTTTTAACATATCCTTTTAGTATACGTATCTTTGCTTAATAAAGAGATAACTACTATTTACACAAGATGTCTGTATCTTCATTCCAACCCCTCGCAGAAAGAATGCGACCTACGACTCTAGACGAATATGTTGGTCAAGAGCACCTTATTGCAAAAGAGTCCCCTTTGTCTAAAATGCTAGAACAGGGACATATACCCTCCCTCATTTTATGGGGGCCTCCAGGAGTTGGGAAAACAAGTCTTGCCGAAATAATGGCAATGCAAACAAAGGCTCATTTCTTCAAATTAAGTGCTGTTGGCAGTGGTGTTTCTGAAGTTAGAAAAGTCCTAGAACAAGCCGAAGAAATGGTTAGTTCTTTCTTCCACTCAACAGCTCGACCTATTCTTTTTATTGATGAAATCCATCGCTTTTCAAAGAGTCAACAAGATTCTTTACTCTCTGCTGTTGAACGAGGTATTATAAGCCTTATTGGAGCAACTACAGAAAATCCTTCTTTTGAAGTCATTCGCCCTTTACTCTCCCGATGTCAAGTCTTTGTTCTTCATCCTATCGAGAAAAAGGATCTCCAAAAACTCCTACAAAGAGCTATTAATACGGATCCTCTTCTCAAAGAAAAAGATGTACAAATTAAAGAAGACGAACGACTCATCTTATCTTCAGGAGGAGATGCTCGAAAGCTCCTTAATTTACTTGAAGTTATCGTTGCAACCCATACTCAAAAGCCTCTTATTATAGACAATGAATTAGTTGCACAAACCATCAACAAACAACCTTTAGCTTTTGACAAAGGGGGAGAAATGCACTACGACATCGCTTCTGCTTTCATTAAGAGTATACGTGGTAGTGATCCTGATGCTGCTCTTTACTGGTTAGCTCGTTTGATTGAAGGAGGTGAGTCGCCTAGCTTTATTGCTAGAAGAATTGTCCTATCTGCTTCCGAAGATATAGGACTTGCAAACCCTAACGCTCTACTTATAGCAAATGCAGCAGCCCAAGCAGTACAAATAATTGGCTGGCCTGAAGGTAGGATTCCTCTTGCTCAAGCCGTTGTATATCTTGCTACTTCACCAAAAAGTAATTCCGCATATAATGGAATCAATAAGGCTCTTGATTTTGTAAGAAAAACGGGAAATCTTCCTGTCCCCTTACACCTTCGTAATGCTCCTACAAAATTGATGAATGAACTAAATTATGGAGTAGATTACAAGTATCCTCATAATTACAACAAACATTATATTGAACAAGAATACTTACCAAAAGAAATTCAAAATACTCAATTTTACTATCCTCAAAACGTTGGACAAGCTGAACGTAATATTATTGAATACCTAAAGTATATTCATCCTCAAAATGATAACAAAAAAACAAAATAATAACTTCTTTTATTAATGAAGACTTATCAAATTTTATCCGCATTACTTCCTATCATTAAAGATTTTGAAGAAACCATTCCTAATAATGAAGACTTTTCAATTTCTACTTTTTCTTCGTTTTTAAGTTCTTACTCAAGTACTAATTCTGTAAAAAATGTAGAAATAAACGATATAAATATTCCTCCTCATCCTGAAAGAACGGATGCTATAATTGCCCAAAATATCAATTTTGTATATCGATATATGAAAAGATATTTCAAAAAAGCACTTAATAATTCTCCTCTTATTTCTCTCGATGAATATACCTACTTAATTTGTCTTCTTAGAGTAGAGAAAATGACTAAAACTGAACTTAATAACATCAATATTATGGAAAAAACCTCAGGTACTGAAGTTATTAATCGGCTTCTGAAAAATAAACTGATAGACCAAGCTGAGAATCCTGCGGATCGACGTAGCTTATTTGTATTCATTACCGAAAAAGGGAAAAAGATGTTATATGAATTAATGCCCGAATTAGTCCTTGCTGTAGAAATACTCTTAAATCCTCTTTCTTTAGATCAAAAGAATCTACTTAAAGGACTTTTATTATCTTTAGATAAACACAATCGTAATCTTTTTCTAAATGAACATGATACATCTCTATTAGAACTAAATAAACAAATCAATTAAATAAAATTATGCTTACAATTAACGAAAAAAAAACAATAGAACTTATTGTTGAAGACAAACACTCAGCTATTAATGTTGGATCTGGAGACTTACCTGTTTTTGGCACTCCTGCTATGATTGCTCTTATGGAAAATGCATCTATTGATCTTGTTCGCCCTCATCTTGAAGAAGGTAGCACAACAGTAGGAATACATATAGCTGTTGATCATGTACGTGCAACCCCTATAGGAGCTAAAGTCAAAGCAACGGCAGAACTTATTGCTATTGATGGAAGAAAACTTTCTTTCACCATCAAAGCGGAAGATGAAAAAGGAATTATTGGAGAGGGGACTCTTGACAGATTTATTGTTTTTAATGATAAGTTTATGGCAAAATTATCCTAAATCTATTCTTAGGATAAAATAGCTTTCGCTATACAAAAACACTCATCTTTTTAAGAAAAAAACAACAATCCGAAGTATTTCTCGAATTGTTGTTTTTCTTTTATTTTATAAGAACAATTAATACACTATTCGTATTGTGTCCAAACATTCGGAAAATATTGTTCAAACACTTCCATTATTTCTCGAATTTGATCATAAGAAGGCTCTTCCACCCCCTTTAATTTATATTCTATATTTAACTCTTCATACTTATGTAAACCAAAAGTATGATAAGGTAAGACTTCAACTCTATCAATATTTGTAAAAGATGAAAAATCTTTACATAAAGCCTCTACATCTTCTTTAAAATTAGAATAACCTGGAACCAAAACATAACGAAGACGAACTGGCTTAGCTATCTCATTGAGATAATGTGCTGTTTCAATCGTTTTTTTATTTTCTACTCCAGTAATTGTTTTGTGCCTTATATTATTGTATTCCTTACAATCTAAAAGCACCATATCTACAAGCTTGAATAATTCTTTTGTCGTATCATCCAATCTTCCCCCATTCGAATCTATGCAGATATGTACATTATTTTCCTTTAAAATCTTGCACATCTCTAACAATTCTTTTGCCTGCATTGTGGGTTCTCCTCCACTAAAAGTAATTCCTCCTTTTTTGCCAAAAAATGGCTTTTCATTAAGTGCTCTACGAAGAATTTCTTCATAAGGAACTAACTTTCCCCCTTTCCCAATAGGGATTGTATCTGGATTTGCACAATATAAGCATGAAAAGTTACAACCTTGGAGGAATACGACGAGCCTTAATCCTGGCCCGTCGTAAACTCCTAGGGATTCATAAGAGTGAACTCTTAACATTTAGTTTTAGTTATCTGTTCTCTCTTTTATTATCTCATACGCTTGTGGAATGAGCGAGAAATAACCTCTAACTGATGCTCTCTACTCAAACGAGTAAAGTTTACAGCATAACCCGATACACGGATTGTTAATTGAGGATAATTTTCTGGGTGAATCATTGCATCTTGCAATGTTTCTCTGTTAAGAACATTTACATTAAGGTGATGTGCATTCTTTCCAAAATATCCATCCATCATACCCACAAGATTTTCTATTTGATCATCTTTATTAGCTCCTAAAGAGTGAGGAATAATAGAGAAAGTATTACTAATACCATCTTCTGAGTCTCTATAATCAATCTTAGAAACTGAACTTAAAGAAGCGATAGCTCCATCTTTGTCACGTCCGTGCATTGGATTTGCTCCAGGAGCAAAAGCCATACCTTTTTCACGACCATCAGGAGTTGCTCCTGTTTTTGTTCCATACATCACATTACTTGTAATTGTAAGAACAGAAAGTGTTGGATAAGCATTCTTGTAAACAGGAAGTTCTTTTAACATAGAGCTAAATACGTGAGTAACTTCTTTTGCAAGGAAATCTACACGGTCGTCATCATTTCCATAGCATGGGAATTCACCATCAGTAAAGAAGCTTTCTGTTAATCCATCTTCGTTACGAACTGCTTTTACTTTTGCGTATTTGATAGCAGAAAGAGAGTCCGCTACAATCGAAAGTCCTGCAACACCATAAGCTAGGTTAATCTTTGGATCTGTATCAATGAAAGCCATTTGAGCTCTTTCATAATAATACTTATCATGCATATAATGAATAATGTTCATTGATTCATTATAAACTCTAGCTACTTCTTTAAGAACGAGAAGATAATTAGCCCATACTTCTTCAAAGTCTAAGTTGTCACTCTTCAATTTAGGAATTCCTTTTACAATTGTTGTTCCTGTAAACTCACAACGTCCTTCATTAAGAGCTAGAAGAAGAGCTTTTGCAAGATTGGTACGAGCTCCGAAGAATTGGATTTGTCTTCCGATTTCTTGGAAAGAAACACAACAAGCGATACCATAGTCATCACTACATCTTGTAGCACGCATAAGGTCATCATTTTCATATTGAATTGAAGAAGTATCAATTGAAACTTGTGCACAGAATTTCTTAAATCCTTGAGGAAGATCTTGTCCCCATAACACTGTTAAGTTAGGTTCTGGAGAGGGGCCAAGGTTGTATAAGGTTTGAAGGAAACGGAATGATGTCTTAGTCACTTTATGACGACCATCAGCTAAACGTCCACCAATAGACTCAGTTACCCAAGTTGGGTCTCCTGCAAAGATTTCGTTATAAGAATTCATACGAAGGTGACGTACCATACGTAGTTTCATCACAAATTGGTCAACCAATTCTTGAACTTCATCTTCTGTAATTAAACCTCTTGTTAAATCATATTCAAAATAAATATCAAGGAAAGAAGAAACGTTACCCATAGACATCGCTGCTCCATCTTGATCTTTAATTGCAGCAAGATATGCAAAGTATACCCATTGAACAGCCTCACGAGCACTTGTAGCTGGTTTTGAAACATCAAATCCGTGTTTTTGAGCCATTTGTTGGATTTCTTTCAATGCTTTAACTTGCTCACTAATTTCTTCACGAAGACGAATCTTGTGTTCTGTCATAGGACCTTGAACAGCTTTCAAATCTGCTAATTTAGCCTCAACAAGACGATCCACCCCATAAAGAGCAAGACGACGATAATCTCCAATCACACGTCCACGAGCATAGTTGTCAGGAAGTCCTGTTAAGAATCCTCTTGAACGGAAAGTACGAATTTCATCTGTATAAGCATCAAAAACACCATCATTGTGTGTTTTTCTATAATTTGTAAAAATATCAGTTACACGAGGATCTACTTCTAGTCCATTTTCTTGAACTGCCTTTTCAACCACTTTATATCCACCAAAAGGTTTCATTGCACGACGTAAAACATCGTCTGTTTGAAGACCTACAACAACTTCGTTGTCTTTGTCAATATAACCAGGTTCAAATGCATTAATTTGAGAAATAGTAGAAGTGTCGATAGAACGAACTCCATTATTTGCTCTTTCTTCACTTAATGCAAAAAGACATTTAGCCCAAACAGCTTTTGTCTTTTCTGTAGCTGGCCTCAAGAAAGAAGCATCTCCATCGTAAGGAGTAACATTAGCTACTACAAAGTCACGAACATTGATCTCTTTTTGCCAAAGTCCGCCTTTAAATTCTAGTTCTTTCATAATCTTTTATTTATATATATAAATTATTTTAAAGCCTGAAATAGCAAAGTCTATTTTGCAAATTTCTTTATACAAAGAAACAAAAAAAATATGAATTATCAGCTATTTTCCCCATTTTTAACGTTTCTTTCTCAAAAGAAATCTTTTTATTTTACTTCTTCCTATATATAGAATTGATATACCCTATTGCTCTTTCTATCAAAGTATCCTTCTTATTTTTTGTATCCTCCTCATTTTGATCCACCTTTATATCGGGAGCAACCCCAAACTCAATCGTCTGATCTTTAATATCTGTCATTATAGAGGAAGAATAACGTACTGCCCATCCATTAGGCAACTCACTACTACGAGGCACTCCACCACCTCCTCCCGTAAAATCTCCTAAAACAGTGACATAAGGCATTTCTTTCATTATTAGTGCAAAATCATTCGCCGCACTATAACAAGCTCTATTAGTTAAAACAACGACAGGTCTATACCATCGAACTCCATTTTTTAGAGTATCTACATAAATTGGTCGTGGTTCTGAGAAATCATTATGCCCTTTCCCTATTTTATGTCTCATATAACCTGTCAATGTCTTTTGAGCTGCAAAATGAGACGCCAAAAGATGGGCATTACTAACTAGTCCTCCCTTATTGTTCCGAATATCTAAAATCAATCCTTTACAATGACGCAATTGAACAAATATAGACACGATATTCATCACACTTGTTGATGACATAAAGCTTGGATATTGAATATATCCAATACTATCTTTTTGATGATTATTATACTGAATAGCTCCATAATAAAGACCTCCAGCTATACGATATTTATCTCCTAAATAAAGTTTTCTTATTGCATTATTACAATTTTGAGGATAATCTTTTTCCCAATTATCATAATGACTTATATCAAAAGGCGAAACAAGATTTACATGACCATCCTTTAATTCTGCCAATAATTGAGCCATAACATCAAAAAGAGAATCGGAAGGCATATCATTTTGAATTTTCGGCAAATACTTTTCATACATATCATACCACGTAGAATCTTTGGGAAGTTTTTCCTTAAAATAACAATAACCTTCATCCAAAACAGTCCAAAGAGCCTTATAATTTTCTTTTGGGGATGAACTGTATTCCTCTTTTGTTGAACATCCTAAGAAAGAGAGGAAACTGACTATAAAAAGTATACTATTTTTTTTCATACAATACGGCTTTAATATGTAGTATCAAAAAGAAGGGACGGATATTGTTTATTATAAGAAGCCTTCCTTCCAAAAAAAGAAATTCTTTCAAAGGCAATCCCTAAAGTTCCAACTATAGAATGCATATAGGTCAAACGATTATTTAAGAATGCTCTATCTACATCCCATTTACAGCCCAACTGAAGAGTAACTAAATTCCAAAAAGGGATATCAAAGTTCAAGGATGATGATGTGTGGAATGAATTTGCTATATGTGTAAAAGCAACTGCGTTTGCAATACCCTTTCCTATAAAACTCTCCTCATAATATGAAGATCCATAGGCTAAACTATTCGCCACACCTAAAAGCCCATAATGTGTACGAAGACGTATGGCTACTGGCCATTTTCTAAAAGGAAGACGATAAGCTAACAAAGAAGAAACAATCCAATCGGCTTTAGCATCCAATGTTATGGGATTATTGCCATTTCTTGAATGAAGACGTGTCCCAAAACTTGCTCTAACACCTGTTCCCAATCCTATTTTTATGCCATATTGAAGGGAAAATAAATAATGAGGAACAAGCAATCCCTCTCCTCGAAAAGAAACTATTGCTGCTGTTCGTGAGGGATTAAGTGTTTCGGCAAACTGCACTGATAAATGCGAATAAAACATCAAGGGCTTAATTTTAGCAATAGGCATTTCTTTATCCATCTGTACTGAAATAGCCCATCCTCCATAATTCAATGGAGAAAGATACTCATCCGTAATTTTTTGACCTCCCAAACCAATAGAAAAGGAATTATACACAGCTCGTCTATCTTGCCCCCTAAGATGAAAAAAGAAAGTTGGAAGCAGCAACAAGGCTAATAAAGTTAAAATTATTCTCTTCATTGTTTCTTTATATTATATTCGACTCTTCAAGTTCATCATCAATTAAGTTTTCTAACTCTTTTACAGAAGCTACTGAACGTGTCGTTAATCGTTTTCCTTTTGCTCTAAGGCTTTTTACCGCTACAAAATCAAATGCTTCAACAATCTCTGCAGGACGACCTTTATCCTTTCCTCCAAATTCAATTTCTATACGAGGTGTATTATTATCGGTATAAAGAAGCAATTCTCCATTTTCACCTTGTATCGGACTTGATTTGGTAAACTCTTCTACAGAAAAACGCTTTAAATAATAAAAGCCTTGTCCAACATCTTTATATACTGCAGTCCATTCTTTTGTCCCATCCCATTTCTCAATACGATCAAGTTCTGAACTAAAATGATTGCTCTCACTAAAATCAGTTGTATATATAAATCCATCTTTTTGAACAACTAGAATACGATCTTCAGATTCAAACTCTCCGATATAATCTCCTTGTCCATTATAATTCAAGCGTAAGACATCTCTATCAAACCACACTTTACGTCCTCCTAAGGTAGAGATACCTTTCTCCTTAAGCGTTATGCGTTGAATCTCTGCTTTGGTTACAAGATTGCCTTTGGTAAATTTCCCTCTAATTGCTACATCCTTAAAATCTCGTTCAAAAACAAGAGTACGCATTCGTGCTACAGGTTTTAAACTGATACGAACCGTTTCAGCCTCTCCATTGAAATTAACTGTTAGATAAACTAGCTTAGAACCCTCTGTCCCATCCGTTAATTCGTAAACCTTATCTCGAGTAAGTCCAGTTATACTACAACGTTTTATAAAATAAGCACCCTTTTTCCCTTGTCTATAAATTAAATTATAGATTGTCCTCTTATCATTTTTTTGAAAACGATTGATGTAAAGGATATTTTCTTTTCCAATAAATTTCTTTTCTTCAACCTTTGTGATAAGATAATTCCCGTTTTTGAAAATAATAATGATGTCATCTATAGAAGAACAATCCGTTACAAACTCTGCATTACGCAACTTTGTTCCTATAAAACCACCTTCTCTATCAATATAGAGTTTTTCATTTATTTCAATGACTTTAGTCGCTTCAATTGTGCCAAATCGTGTTAATGTAGTTTTTCGCTCCCATTCTGAACCATATTCCTTTAAAAGACGCTTATAATATTGTATGGTATATTGTTTAGGCATCTTTAAATCTTTTTCTATCTGCAAGTATTCATCTTCATAACGAGCCACCTTTTCTTCATGCTTTTTAATATTAAAACGAAGAATACGAGCCATACGAATTTCAAGTAATTGTTTTAAATCTTCATTCGTTATCGGACGAATAAAATTTATATTTTCTAAAGCTTCTACTCGCTGACGAATATGCTCTAATGCTTGACTTTCATTTTTTGCCTCTTCAAATTCTTTATCCTTATAAATTCGTTGCTCTATAAAAATGCGTTCTAAAGAAGCCGCTAAAAGCATATTGGATAACTCTTTATGACGATAACGCAATTGTTCTGTAAGAAGAAAACAAGTCCTATCTGCACTGTGCTTTAATAAATCGGATACTCCTAGAAATACAGGTTTACCATCTTTTATAACACAGGTTGTAGGAGAAATAGAACCCTCACAATCCGTAAAAGCATAAAGACCATCTATTGTTTTATCTGTGGATACGCCTGTAGGCAATTCAATACGAATGTCTGCTGTTTCTGCAGTAAAATCATCAATATGCTTGATTTTTATCTTCCCTTTCTCATGAGCCTTACGTATAGATTCTATTAAAGATGAGGTTGTTTTTCCAAAAGGCAGTTCTGTAATACTGAGAACTCTATCATCTATTTTTTCAATCTTAGCTCGAATCTTAAGCGAAGCTCCTTTTTTTCCGTCATTATATTTTTCAACATCTAATAAACCTCCTGTGGGGAAATCAGGATAAATTTCAAAAGTATCTCCTTTTAGATAAGCGATTGCCGCTTCTAATAACTCCTTCGGATTATGAGGAAGTATTTTGGACACAAGACCGACAGCAATACCTTCTGCCCCCTGTGCTAAGAGAATAGGGAAACGTGCAGGTAGGGTTATAGGCTCATTGGTCGTACCATCATAATTTTTCTTCCACTCTGTTAATTTCGGATCAAAAAGTACATCCAATGCTAGAGGAGATAGTTTTGTCTCTATATAACGACCTGCTGCGGCTCCATCTCCTGTAAGGATGTTACCCCAGTTCCCCATCTTCTCTACGAGGTAATCTTTTTGACCTAATTGTACCAAAGCTGAATTAATTGAAGCGTCTCCATGAGGATGGAAAGCCATCGTTTGACCTACAATTTTCGCAACTTTATGAGCATTACCGTTTTCTGCTAAAAATAGCGTATGTAAAATACGTCTTTGCACAGGCTTTAATCCATCATCTATATGAGGAACGGCTCGTGAAAGAATTACATAGGCGGCATAATCCAAATACCATGATTTATACATCCCTGAAAGAGAATTATTGTCAAGATGACTTTGCTCTTGACTTGGAGACAAATTGCTACCTTCTTCCTCTTTTTTCAAGTCTTCTGGAGATAAAGCCTCCTTGTTGTCTAGATCTTCACTCATAAGTTCGGAACTTTTTCTATAAGATTTTTTTATATCTAACAAATATAATTTATTCCTATTGACTTTGCTTTCAATTTACCTAAAAAAGGAAGTTTGTAAACGAAAATACTATCTTTGTGAATATTGTAATAATTGAATAAGAATTTATGTTTTCTGGAATTATAGAAGCTGCGGCTAAAGTAGTTGCTTTAAAAAAAGAGGAGGGAAATTTACACATTACCCTAACAAGCCCCTTTACGGAAGAATTAACAATTGATCAAAGTGTGGCTCACAATGGTGTTTGTCTTACAGTCGTGTCGCTAAATGGTGCAGAATATGTTGTTACAGCTATTCAAGAAACTTTAGAACGCTCTAATCTTGGGAGCTTGCAAGTTGGAGATCTTGTAAATGTTGAACGTAGTATGAAAATTGATGGGCGTCTTGATGGACATATTGTACAAGGTCATGTCGATTGTACAGCACAATGCGTAGGAATAAGAGATGCTGATGGAAGCCGTTATTTTAAATTCTCTTATCAAGTAAACAAAGAATTTGCTCGTATGGGCTATACTACTGTAGAAAAAGGTTCTGTCTGTGTAAATGGAGTTAGCCTTACAGTTTGTAATTCAAGCAACAATTCTTTTGAGGTTGCTATTATTCCCTACACTCTTGAATTTACGAATTTCTGTAATCTTCAAGAAGGGTCTATGGTTAACTTAGAGTTTGATATTATTGGAAAATATCTAGCCAAACTCAAAAACTTTGAATAATCTAGATTTTTTTATTTTTAAATAGGAAAGGAGAACTTTTCCCTGTAGGGAAAGTTCTCCTTTTTTACTAACAAAATCTTATTTCTTAACTAGAGTTTTAAAGAAAGCTCATAGAGTTTAAATTCAATAAAAGCAAAAAATTTGCACAATAATTATATATTTGTGAATAAATTAAATTATCAAATTATGAAAAAACGATATTCTTTGTTTTATTTTACATCTTTTCTGTTAGTTCTTCTTACACTAGGAGCTTGCTATCATTACGACCCTATTCGAGATAAATTAAATAGAAAAAATAATCCTATTCCCTCTACTACCCCTAATAATCCTGAACCAGAGCCAGAACCAGAGCCTAATCCTGAGCCAAATCCCGAGCCAAATCCAAATCCTGAACCAGAACCTAACCCAAATCCTAATCCTGAGCCAAATCCTAATCCTAGAGAAACAAGGAAGCAATACTCTTTTAATTTTGATAATTGGAAATCAGTAGGATCTTTTCAATTACCAACTTCTCAAAAACCCTTTGACTCTTCTTTCTGGGCATCAGGTAGTAATACTGGATTCAGTATGATACCCAAAATTAAGAAAGGTATATTCCCCGTAACCAAACTTACTAGAGGCAAAAAAAATGCTTGTCTCCATATTGAAACGAGACCGGGTTATGTTTTTATGGGAACGAAAGGAACCTATCTTGTTGCTGGGTCTCTCTATAGCGGTTCTGTAGATAAAAAAAATCTACAGAACCGACCTTTAGAATCTAATCATTTTGGAAAAAGATTTAATGAATTACCCCTTGAATTAAAAGGATACTATCGTTATACCCCTGCTTCTCCCTATATTGATGGCTCTTTAAAAGGGAAAGGACGAACAATTGCAGGAAGTGATAAAGCTGCTATTTCTGTTGTGTTTTATGAGGTATCTTCTGATTCTGAGACATTAACAGGAAAGAATCTTTACTCCTCCAACAAAATTGTCGCAATGAAAAAACAAAACTTATCTTCGACAAATGGTGCTTGGAAAGAATTTTCGTTGAAAATTCCTTTTATTTCAAAAGCAAAAGAACAATCTTTAGATTTGAAAAATAAAAAATATAAAATTGTTATCCTTTTCTCTTCAAGCTATGAAGGAGCAAATTCTAAAGGAGCTATTGGAAGTAAATTAGATATTGACGAAGTAGAATTAATTACTACAGATAAAACAACAAAATAATGAAAAGTAGAAATTGGTTAACTCCTCTTATTTCTTTAATTATAATAGGAGCATGGTCTATTAATTCTTTTGGACAAGAGACCGTAAACAAAAAGCCCCAAACAAACAAATGGGAAATTATAGCTTCTGCAAAATTCCTTGTTGGAGCTTCCAGCCCTATCCCCCCCCCTACACAAGTAAGAGCTGTATACACTTGGTATCCTAAATTAAATCCTTGGATAGGAATTACGATTATTCGTAACTTAAATGGAATATTTCAAGACTGGGCTCTATACTCTGGGGTTAATTGTAATTTTAGAGGAATGGAAGCTACGACTAAAATTGAAAATCTTACAATAAAAATGGGAACAGGTGATGATCGTATTGAAGGTCAATTCTTCGGAGATAATCTATCTATGATTCGTAATGGATACCTATCCTTTCCCTTTGGGATTAGTTATAAACTTCCCAACAAGAAATTCTCTATCCAATCAGGCTTTTACTTATCTCTTTTATTACAAGGTTCATTCAAAACAATTATTGATGGTAGACTAAAAGCTAAAGGTACAACTGAGCCTATTCCTCTTGACCTTGTTCACTTAGATTTCTCTGACAAACTTAAACCTTTTGATTTTGGAATGAATCTTAACTTCTCTTATTTTCCTTGGGAAAGAATTGGATTTATCGGTGGTCTTGATTTTGGATTTATCCCCATCGTTCGCAAAGATTTTGATGCAATACCTTTTAAATTACACAATATTTATGCTTCTGTCGGAATTTCTTATCGACTATCTAATAATTAAGCATAAACTATTTCTGTAAAAAAAGGAGCCTTAACAAATATAGTTGAGGCTCCTTTTTTCTTTTCTAGGATTTCTTTATTATACTCCTAGCTTATTTTTCACATCTTCTATTAAAGAAATTATATACATAAAATCCTTATCATCCTTTACAGATAATTCAAAATCTCCATTTCCCCAATGTCCTATTTGAGAAACATCTTTTGTAAGACCTCGAGGATCATCTAATTCTCCTTTTTTTAGATTGAGCCATATCTTAATATTTTGTTTCTGTAGACGTAGTGAAAAAAGCTGCTTCTTTAAATTAAATGCTATATATAGTTTTCGGGGAACAATCTCCACTCCATCAAAGTTTTGTAAGACTCTATCTCGCAACTGCTCATATAGACTAAGAATTTTGACATCTAAGCCTTCTAAATGTTCTTCTTCTGTATAAACCTTTGTCTCTGAAACAATCGTTTGAATTTTCTTATCTGCTTTAGATATCGTTTTTATACTATCTCCAGAATTTGTCTTCTTGTAAAGCTCATAGGCTATAGTATGATTTGCAAAACGTTTAATTGAACAAAGTTCTATGGGTAAATCTTTAAAGTTAACAGCCTCTAACTGAAATTTGGTGAAACTAGATGCGATAAAAACAACTCTACTTTGACTCCAATCAATATCTCCTCTTTTTAAAGATTTATTCTTTTGTTCATTATATTCTAATACAAAGTCTGCCTTATTCTTCAACATCAAACCCAAATAACTAAGACCTTGATCAACCACGCTAGAGCTTTTTTCCCTTTTATACTCAATTATAACAAAAGAATTACTCTCTCTATCAAATGCTAAAGTATCTATACGTGAGTCTTTTATTGAAAATTCACTTTTCACAAATTCTAAACCAAATAGCTGACTTAAATTTTTCTCTGTCAAAGTCTGCAACTCTCGTTCTAATTTAAATCTATTTTCTTCTATGGGGATTAAAACTCCGTCTTTTTGAATACTATACAAATCCATTGAATATCTATTTTATTAAAAATAAAGATATAAAAAAAACATAGGAATGTAAAAACAAACCTATGTTTCTAAAAACTGTATTATTTCCCCTTTTACGAGACGATAAAATTTTATTAATAAATTACTTCTTGTTCTTTTTCATCTGCTGGAACAACTTTTATACTAAATCTAATGGGAGCTCTCTCTACGAGCTCTTCATCTTTGTTTGCTAAATTTAAAGGCATATTATCTCCTAACCAAGAAATTGATTTAACCTTTATAAAATACTCTGTATTACGCACTAAGCCATAACGTCCAAATGATTTTAAATTAGGAGCATCTGTATTATTAAAATGACGAATAGGCCATGCATAATAATTCAAAGATTTATAATAAAATTTAATCCCATCTATTGAAAATGGAGCATTCATTTCAGTTAATTCTTTTCTATTCAAATTCCTTAAAAGTATTTCCCTAAAACCTTCTTGCATAGATAGATTCAAAGGAGCATTCTGATCTTTCTTTAAGTTTTCTACAAATTCAACAAAATCTTCTTCCTTCATATAACTATTTTTATATGAAATCCATCCTTTATTTGGAGTTACATCCAAAGACTTTGGAGCTAAAGCATAAGCAACAACAATATGAGGAACAAGGCTCTGCCAATAATAATTATAAGGAATTGTACTTTCTTTTATGTAATAAAAATTATCCTTAGGATCTGTAAATGAAGCACTCTTTAAATGCTCATACAAATCTTTATTTGTTGCAAAATTTGCTATATAGTCCGATTTTAGAGTTTTAACTATTTCTGCATTTCCTGCTGTTGCTATTTCCTCATAACCGGAAACATAGGCATATTGATCTTCAAGTTCCTCTGTTTGATTATCTGCTTTTACAACCTTTGATGATGTTGATAATCGTGTATGTCTTAGCAAATAAACACTTTTAGCAACATTTACCACAGTAAATCCTGAAGGAAAATCTGATTGAATTAATTTTACCCCTGAATTATCCTCTATTTTGAGCTTAGAATTATCAAGATTTAAAGAAGCAATCATAGACTCTAATTCTAGCTCAACAGGACTTGCAGTTGCTAGCTCATTAGAAAAATCAGATTCCTCAATCAATTTTAATCCACCTTTATTACTCATCATTGAAGAAAAAACTTTTCCTCCTTTTAGATGTAAGAAATTTGATATTGAAAATCTATGGGGAGTTTTAATAATTTCTTCAAATGTTTTTCCTTTCTGAAATAAATTATCAAAACTAGATGTTTTATTGGCAATACACAATAAATAGTATTTTCCTTTAAGTAATCTTATTGGAGGTAAATTCTCTAAATCTGTAGACTCTAATTTAAAATCTTTTACTTCAACTAAATTTGAGCTAGCTTCATTTCCATCAAAAAACAAAAATGTTAAAGATTCAATATTCCCAAATACAGATTTAATTACTCCTCCTTCTCTAAAATTTACAGAATTATTCTTTATTGAAATCTTTAAATATCCCTCTTTATCTTTAGGAACCTCTTTAAACATAGAAGGATCCATTCCTATTATTTCTACTTTATTTTTCTCCCTATTACAACTAAATAAAATAAAAAATAAAGGAAGCAAAAACAATAAAAATTTTCTCATATTATTCCTAATAAAAAAAGGATCCATTAAAATGTAAAACATCTAATGAATCCCTAATTATACCTTTTATTCTCTAAAGGCTAATAAAAAGCCTCTTTTTATTCTTCTGTATTATTAACTTCTTCTTTTTTTGCTGCAGAAGATTTACCTGAGCGACGTGTTCTTCGAGTTGTTGTTTTCTTTTCAGATTTCAACATATTTTCATTGTAATCAACTAACTCAATTATACACATACATGCATTATCTCCTAAACGATATCCCGTACGTATAATACGAGTATACCCTCCTGGACGATTTGCTACTTTTTCAGCTACATCTCCAAATAGTTCTTTTAAAGCCTCTTTATTTTGCAATTCTGCAAAAACCATTCTACGAGAATTCATAGAACTATCCTTAGAACGAGTAATAATTGGTTCTACATACATACGAAGAGCTTTTGCTTTCGCCAATGTTGTAGATATTCTCTTATGCATTATAAGTGAAATCGCCATATTAGAAAGCATCGCCTCTCGATGAGCTTTCTTGCGACCAAGATGATTAAATTTTTTATTGTGTCTCATTGTGATTTTTTACCAATCATTTAATTTTATAACTTTTCCACTTTGGCTTAAATATTGTAAGATTCCACATCCATTCCAAAATGAAGATTCTTTTCTTCTAATAATTTCTCTATTTCTTCTATAGATTTTTTTCCTAAATTAGGAATTTTTATTAGATCCGATCTTTTTAAACTTACTAAATCTGCCAAAGTCTCTATATTATTATTCTTCATACAGTTTAAAGCTCGTTGATTAAAATTCACATCAGAAATAGATGTCTTCAACAACGATTGAACTTCTACTGTTTTTACATCAAGAACTTCAACTTTTTCAGAAATTTCTACTGATTTTATATTTTTAGTTTCTCCTGTTAATAGGCTAAAATGACTCATCAAAATTTCTGCTGCAGAAGTTAATGCTATTGAGGGCTCTATAGTCCCATCCGTAACAATATCTAAAGTCAACTTTTCGTAATTTGTAATCTCATTCTTCACTTTATAACTAACCTTTCGGATAGGTGAAAAAATTGAATCTATTGGAATTACATATACATCCCCATCTGCATGAAAAATCTTTTTATTTTCTTCTGCTGACAGATAGCCTCTACCTTTATCTATAGTAAGATCCATTTCAAGGCCTTTTGTTTTTTTAGGATCAAAAACACAAATTAACTCATCTGGATTCATTACTTCAAAATCTCCAGATATCTCATTTAAATCTCCAGCCCTAAATTCTGTTTTATTCTCGGGGAATTTATATTTCAATTCAGCATGATTGGCATAATCAACTTTCTGACGAAAACGAATTTTTTTAAGATTTAAAATTATCTGTGTAAAATCTTCTGTTATACCTGGTATAGAAGCAAATTCATGATTGACTCCTTCTACACGAAGAGCTGTAATAGCAAAGCCTTCCAATGAAGAAAGTAAAACCCTACGTAACGCATTACCCATTGTTGTACCATAACCTGGTTCTAATGGATAAAACTCAAAACGCTCTTCTTTTTCATATGCAAAACCTTTCAAACTAGGCTCTACAGATGAAATTTGCTGAACTTCTTTTGGTTTCTTAAACTCTAAAATTGCCATTATTTTTTATTATTTAGAGTACAATTCTACAACAAGTTGTTCTTTAAATGACTCTGGAATATCTGTTCTTAAGGGTATATTCAAGAACTTTCCACTCATACTTGTAACATCCCACTCTAGCCAAGAAAATCTTGTTTGATTTACTCCAGACAATGATGCTTGAATAACTTCTAAAGATTTATCCCTTTCTCGAACTCCGACAATCTGTCCTGGTTTTAATGAATAAGATGGAATATTTACAACTTTTCCATCCACAAGGATATGTCTGTGAGATACTAATTGACGAGCTGCTGCACGTGTTGGTGCAATGCCTAATCTATAAACAACATTATCTAAACGACATTCTAATAACTGTAATAACACCTCACCAGTAATTCCTTTTGAACTTTGTGCAACCTTAAAAAGGTTACGGAATTGTTTTTCTAAAACTCCATAGGTGTACTTCATTTTTTGTTTTTCAGCTAACTGAACACCGTATTCACTAGTTTTACGTCTACGATTATTTCCATGTTGGCCTGGAGGATAATTCTTTTTACTAAGAACTTTGTCTGGACCAAATATCGCTTCGCCAAATCGACGTGCTATTTTTGACTTAGGACCTGTATATCTTGCCATATTTTTTATATTTTTTTTTAGAGTATTTTTTCTAGAAAGGCAGCCGCAGTCCTATTCAATAAGAGAGGGGTTTGATCTGAATAAGTCATATCCTTCTTTAGAAAAAAACAAAAAACTCTAACTTTATATTTATTTTAACTACTTAAACTTTACGTTTCTTTGGAGGACGACACCCATTATGTGGTAATGGGGTAACATCAACGATTTCTGTTACTTCTACACCTGTACTATTTATAGCACGTATTGCTGATTCTCTCCCATTACCTGGACCTTTAACAAAAACCTTCACCTTACGCAAACCTAAGTCATGAGCAACCTTTGCACAATCTTGTGCTACAATTTGTCCCGCATAAGGAGTGTTTTTCTTTGAACTTCTAAAGCCCATTTTTCCTGCTGACGACCAACTAATAACCTGTCCTTCGTTGTTAGTCATGGAAACAATAATATTATTAAAAGAGGCATGAATATGTGCTTGACCTACAGCTTCTATTTTAACCACTCTTTTCTTGGCGATTGTTTTTTTTGCCATAATGTTCTTTATTAAATCAATTATTTAGTCGCTTTCTTTTTATTTGCAACAGTTTTTTTCTTTCCCTTACGGGTTCTCGCATTATTTTTAGTGCTTTGACCTCTTAAAGGCAAACCTATACGATGACGAATACCTCTATAACAGCCTATATCCATTAGGCGTTTAATATTTAATTGGACTTCACTACGAAGATCTCCTTCTACCTTAAATTCAGCACCAATAATTTCACGAATTTTTGCTGCTTGATCATCTGACCAATCTTTTACTTTGATATTCTTATCAATGTCTGCTTTATTTAAAATATAAAGAGCATTACTACGTCCTATACCATAAATATAGGTTAAGGCAATTTCACCTCTCTTGTTTTGCGGCAAATCAACACCTACAATTCTTATAGCCATACTATATTCAATTATTTATTTTTATTACCCCTGACGTTGTTTAAACTTAGGATTTTTTTTATTTATAACGTAAAGACGTCCTTTTCGACGCACTATCTGACACTCTGGTGTACGTTTTTTCAATGAAGCTCTAACTTTCATATTATATTATTTTATTTATATCGATAACTTATTCGTCCCTTAGTCAAATCATAAGGAGACATTTCTACTTTCACTCTATCTCCTGGTAAAATTCTGATATAATGCATTCTCATTTTACCGGATATATGTGCAGTTATAACATGCCCATTTTGCAATTCAACTTTGAACATTGCATTCGAAAGGGCTTCTAATATAACTCCCTCTTGCTCTATATGTGTTTGCTTAGCCATCACACAAAATTAATTAAAATTCTCTTTCTCCCAAAACTTTTGAGATAAAATCAAATGATGAAAGAATCTGAGGTTGCCCTTGAACTATTGCAATACAATGTTCAAAATGAGCTGAACAACGTCTATCCTTTGTTCTGACAGTCCATCCATCATTCTCAAAAACGACATTCTTACTCCCCATATTAATCATAGGTTCAATACATATACACATGCCATTTCTTAATAAAGCACCTGTTCCCTTCTTTCCATAATTTGGAACCTCTGGTTCTTCATGCATATCTCGACCAATCCCATGTCCCACAAGTTCTCTAACAACTCCATATCCTCTACTTTCTGCATATTGTTGCACTACACAACTTATATGTCCAACTCTATTTCCAGCAACAGCTTGTTCTATACCTTTATATAAAGACTCCTTTGTTACTTTCAATAAATTATAAACTTCTGGAGAAATTTCTCCTACAGCAAAAGTATAGGCTGAATCTCCTGTAAAACCATGTAATTTTGTACCACAGTCTACAGAAATAATATCACCTTCTTTTAAAATATCTGTTTTACGAGGAATCCCATGAACGACATTTTCATTTATAGAAGCACAGATACTACCTGGAAAACCTCCATAACCTAAAAAAGCAGGAGTTGCTCCATGATCTAAAATAAAATCATGCGCAATCTTGTCTAATTCTAATGTAGAGACACCTGGCTTTATAGATTTTGCCACCTCTGCTAAGGTAAGACCAACCAATTGATTGGCCTCCCTCATTAGAGATATTTCTTCTTCAGTTTTAAGATAAATCATTTCTCAGAAAAATAAATTAAAAATCAATACGCAGAAATTGACCCCGTACGTCCTTTTATTTTACCTCCTTTTAAAAGTCCATCATAATGTCTCATCAACAAATGACTTTCAACCTGTTGCAATGTATCTAATACAACTCCAACAAGAATTATGAGAGAAGTTCCTCCAAAAAATTGAGCAAAAGCCTGACTTATTCCAAGATGCTGTGCAAAAGCTGGCATTATAGCAACAATCGCTAAGAAAATCGCACCAGGGAAAGTAATTCTATCCATTATTGTATCTAAATAATCTTTTGTACTTTTTCCTGGTTTAATCCCTGGAATAAAACCATTGTTACGTTTTAAATCATTAGCCATTTGCGTTGGATTTATTGTTATAGCTGTATAAAAATATGTAAATAACAATATTAAAATAGCATATACAAAATTATACCAAAAACTAGAGCTATCAATAAAAGCTTTCATAAATGAAGATGGTTCTCCACTAATTCCAATAATTGAAATAGGGATAAACATTATTGCTTGAGCAAAGATAATAGGCATTACATTTGCAGCATTAACCTTTAAAGGTATATACTGACGGGCACCTCCATATTGTTTATTTCCAACAACTCTTTTTGCATATTGAACAGGAACTTTTCTTGTTCCTTGAACTAGTAATATTGCTCCTGCTGAAACAAACAATAAGAAAACTATCTCTGCTAAAAATGCAACCATCTCACCAGCTGCACTATTCAATCTAAATTGAAATTCTGCAACTAAAGCTTGAGGTAATCTTGCAATAATACCTACTAGAATTATAAAAGAGATACCATTTCCTATACCTTTATCAGTAATGCGTTCTCCTAACCAAAGAACAAACATACTTCCCGAAGCTAAAAGCACTGTAGCATAGAATTGGAACCACAAGCCTGAAGGAAGAGATGAGCTAACTTGAGTTAACTGAACTCCCAAATTCATTAGATAGGTTGGAGCTTGAAACAATAGAATTAAGACTGTCAAATAACGAGTCCACTGGTTTATTTTTCGAGTTCCACTTTCTCCTTCTCTTTGAAGTTTTTGCATAGAAGGTACTATTATTGCAGCTAATTGCATAACAATTGAAGCTGAAATATAAGGCATAATACCCAATGCAAAAATAGATGCATGAGAAAAAGCTCCACCAGAAAATGCATCTAATAAAGCTAATAACCCTCCTTCTGTTTGTTTTTGCAGTCCTGTTAATGCACTTGGATCAATACCTGGGATCACAACAAATGATCCTAAGCGATAAATCACAACATACAAAATGGTGATAAGGATCTTCTTTCGAAGATCCTCTATTTTCCAAATATTCTTTAATGTCTCTACCAACCTCATAAAAATATTACAATTTTACTACAGTTCCTCCAGCAGCTACTATTTGCTCTTCTGCTTTTTTTGAAAAAGCAGAAGCTTCTACAGTAAGAGCTACCTTTAATTCTCCTTTACCAAGAATTTTAACCAAATCTCTTTTAGAAACTAAACCAGCTTCTATCAATAGATCCTTATTTATAGTAGAACATTTTTTTTGTTCTGCTATCATTTGTAAAACCTCTATATTTACAGGACGATATTCAACTCTATTTATATTCTTAAATCCGAATTTAGGCAAACGTCTTTGTATAGGCATTTGACCTCCTTCAAATCCAATTTTATGCTTATATCCCGAACGAGATTTAGCACCTTTATGACCTCTTGTAGAAGTTCCTCCTAAACCAGACCCAGGACCTCGTCCAATGCGTTTGCGTTTATGAGTAGAACCTTCTGCAGGCTTTAAACTTGACAAATTCATATTAAATGGATTTTTCTTTTTATTACTCTACTATTTCTACCAAATGGCGAACCTTATATACCATACCTCGTATTTGAGGAGTATCTTCATGCTCAACTATTTGATTTAACTTCTTCAACCCTAACGAATCAAGATTAAACTTTTGATTCTTGGGACAACGGATTCGACTCCTAACTTGTTTTATTTTTATTGTAGACATTGTGTAAAACTCCTTTCTTATTAACCTTTAAAGACTCTTTCGACAGAAATTCCACGAGCTTGAGCCACCATAAGAGGATCTCTTAGCTCTGCCAATGCTGCCACTGTTGCTTTTACTAAGTTATGAGCATTAGATGAACCTTGGCATTTTGCCAATACATCTTTGACTCCCACACTTTCTAGCACCATACGCATCGCACCTCCTGCAACAACTCCTGTACCTTGAGATGCTGGACGCAATAAAACCTTAGCTCCTGCATAAGATGCTGTTTGTTCATGAGGGATAGTTCCATTATAAACAGGAATTCTTATCAAATTTTTCTTTGCAGCCTCAACTCCTTTAGCAATCGCTGTACTAACTTCTCCTGCTTTACCAAGACCAAAACCAATCACACCATCTTGATTCCCTACTACTACTATAGCTGAGAAAGAGAATGTACGTCCTCCCTTAGTAACTTTTGTCACACGATTTACTGCTACAAGACGATCTACTAGTTCTAGATCATTAGTAGACTTTACTCTATTAAATACTGTTGCCATATTCTTAGAATTTTAGACCACCTTTACGAGCCGCTTCGGCTAATTCTTTTATACGCCCATGATATAAATATCCATTACGATCAAAAACGATTGTATCAATACCTATAGCTATAGACTTTTTTGCAATTTCTTCTCCAACTTTAGCTGCAATTTCTATTTTAGTTCCTGTAGCCTCCATTTTTAAAGAAGAAACACTTGCTAAAGTAACTCCTGCGACATCATCAATAACCTGTGCATAAATTTGCTTGTTACTACGAAATACTGACAATCTTGGACGTTCTTTAGTACCATTAACTTTTCCTCTTACGCTAGTTTTTATGCGTAATCTTCTATCTTGTTTTTTCATCATGACACCTTATTACTTACCAGCAGATTTACCAGATTTACGACGAATATATTCTCCTTCAAACTTAATACCTTTTCCTTTATAAGGTTCAGGCTTACGGAATGAACGGATCTTAGAACAAACTTGTCCTAAAAGTTGCTTATCACAAGATTCCAAATAAATAAATGGATTCTTATTTCTTTCAGATTTAGTTTCCACTTTTACTTCTTGTGGTAACATTAAGTAAATAGGGTGCGTAAATCCTAATGACAATTCTAATAATTGTCCTTGATTTGAAGCACGATATCCTACTCCAACTAGTTCAAGAGTCTTTTTAAAACCTTCAGAAACACCTACAACCATATTATTTATCAAAGAGCGATACAATCCATGCATTGCACGTTCTTGACGATCTTCTGAAGTTCTTTTAACAAGAATTTCATTTTCTTCTACTTCAACAGATATACGAGTATCTATAGTTTGTGATAGTTCTCCTTTTGGTCCTTTTACTGTAACAATATTATCTTTTATTGCTATAGTAACTCCCTGAGGTACTGCTATTGGCAATTTTCCTATTCTAGACATAATCTACCTCCTTTATTAATAAACAAAACACAAAACTTCTCCTCCAACCTTAAGTTCTCTTGCTTCCTTATCTGTCATTACTCCTTTTGAAGTTGATAAGATCGCAATACCTAGTCCATTAAGTACACGAGGAATTTCTCTATATCCTACATAGCGACGAAGACCTGGACGAGAAATTCTCTTTAAGTTCTTTATCGCATTTGTTTTTTGAATAAGGTCATACTTTAAAGCGACCTTAATAATAGTGCGACAATCGTCTATTTTTTCAAACTTATAGTTCAAAATATAACCTTTGTCAAAAAGTACCTTAGTCATCTCTTGTTTTATTCGAGAAGAAGGAATTTCAACAACACGATGCCCTGCACTGATTGCATTACGCAATCTTGTTAAATAATCTGCTATTGGGTCAGTCATAATTTATTATTAATTAAATTGATCCAGATTCCTGGACAATATTTAAAATTCTTTTTACCAGCTTGCTTTTTTCACTCCAGGAATTAGGCCTTTTGAAGCCATTTCACGGAACTGAATACGAGAAATACCAAACTGTCTCATATAGCCTTTAGGACGACCTGTCATACTACAACGATTGTGTAGACGAACAGGAGATGCATTCTTAGGCAAAGATTGAAGAGCTTCATAGTCTCCATCTTTTTTTAATTGAGCACGTTTAGCTGCATATCTTGCGACCATTTTTTGACGTTTTGCCTCACGGGCTTTCATTGATTCTTTAGCCATATCTCTTATTTCTTAGCTGTATTCTTAAAAGGAAGGCCAAAAGCTTTAAGAAGTTCAAAACCTTCCTCATCTGTACCTGCTGATGTTACAAAGGTAATATTCATTCCGAGAATTTTAGTAATAGAATCAATATTTATTTCAGGAAATATAATTTGTTCTTCTATTCCCAAGGTGTAATTACCTCTTCCATCAAGTTTACTTTCAATACCTTTAAAGTCTCTAATACGAGGCAAAGCAACTCTTATAAGACGTTCTAAAAACTCATACATATTACTACCTCTTAGTGTAACTTTTACACCTATAGGCATTTTTTTACGAAGTTTAAAATTAGATATATCTTTCTTTGAATAAGTTGCTACAGCTTTCTGGCCTGTAATCATAGTTAATTCATCGATTGCAACATCAATGATTTTCTTATCATTAGTAGCCATACCTAAACCTAAATTTATAACAATTTTATTTAGTTTAGGAACTTGCATAACACTCGTATAACCAAAGTGTTTAGTTAGTTCAGGAACTATACGCTCCTTATACTCATTTTTGAGATTAATAGTACAAGCCATTACTTTATTTCTTCTCCAGACTTTTTAGAGTAACGAATACTCTTGTTGTTACTATCTTGTTTACGTCCGATACGCGTACCTTTTCCTGTCTTAGGATCTAGAACATTAAGATTAGAGACATGAATAGCTGCCTCTTCTTCAATAATTCCTCCTTGCGGATTTTTAGCAGAAGGTTTCACATGCTTTTTGCGAATATTTAAACCTTCTACAATGGCACGATCTTTATCAGCGATTACTTTTAGGATTCGTCCTGTTTTACCACGACTCTCTCCAGCATTTACCATAACGGTATCGCCCTTTTTTATATGAATTTTACTCATAATTACAGATCCGATTAAAGCACCTCTGGTGCTAATGAAACCACTTTCATATTTACTGCACGTAATTCACGAGCTACAGGCCCAAATATACGTGTTCCTCGGAGATCTCCAGAAGCATTTAACAACACACAAGCATTATCACTAAAACGGATATAAGAACCATCATTACGACGTATTTCTTTCTTTGTGCGAACAATTAAAGCTTTAGATACAGATCCCTTTTTCACATCACTAGCAGGCACTACACTCTTTACAGAAACAACAATAATGTCTCCTACCGATGCATAACGTCGGCGAGTACCACCAAGGACACGAATACAAAGAACCTCACGTGCTCCACTATTATCAGCGACTTTAAGTCTCGACTCTTGCTGTATCATTACTTAGCTCTTTCTAATATTTCAATTAATCTCCAACGTTTTTGACGACTTAAAGGACGTGTTTCCATAATACGTACTCTATCGCCGATACCACATTCATTTTTCTCATCATGAGCGTAGAACTTCTTTGTTTTATTGACAAACTTTCCATAAATTGGATGTTTTTCTTTCCAACGAATAGCAACAGTAATGGTCTTTTCCATCTTGTTACTAGATACTACGCCAACTCTTTCTTTTCTATGATTTCTCATTTTAGTCTCTTTTATTGATTTTCACATGCACGTTTAGCCAATACTGTCTTGATACGAGCTATCGTGCGACGAGATGAACGCAAACTAGCTGGACTTTCAAGAGAAGAGACAGCATGATTGATCTTATCTTGCTCGTATCTTTTTGTTAGAGTTTCGAGCGTTTCATTCAATTCTGAAGTTGTTAATTCCTTCAATTCTGATATTTTCATTTGATCTATTCTCTTTTTAGTTATGCATTCTCTTTGTTCATATCGTAATCACGACGAACAACAAATTTAGTTGTAACAGGGAGCTTTTGAGCAGCTAAACGAAGTGCTTCTTTAGCAATTTCATAAGAAACTCCCTCTATTTCAAAAATCATACGTCCAGGAGTAATAGGAGCAACAAAGCCCTCTGGATTACCTTTTCCCTTACCCATACGAACCTCTGCAGGTTTCTTTGTAATAGGTTTATCTGGAAAAATTCTCACCCATACTTGCCCTTGACGTTGCATATAACGTGTTACAGCAATACGAGCTGCTTCTATTTGAGCTCCTGTAATCCATTTACTTTGGAGAGATTTTATACCAAAAGAACCGAACGCAAGTTGGTTGCCTCGTTGAGCATTGCCTTTCATGCGTCCTTTTTGTTGTCTTCTAAATTTTACTTTCTTTGGTTGTAACATAATTTACTTCCTTCTTAACGATTATTCTTTCGGTTGTTACGACGTCTTCGATCCCCTCCTCGAGCATCTTGTCTACGGTTTGCAGCAGCATTACTTTGAGAGAAGTTTGGAGAAAGTTCTTTTCTTTCATACACTTCGCCTTTCATAATCCATACTTTAACACCAATCATTCCAACCTTAGTTAATGCCTCTTCGTGTGCATAGTCAATGTCTGCACGTAATGTATGTAAAGGAGTTCTACCTTCTTTAAACATTTCAGAACGAGCCATTTCTGCTCCATTAAGACGACCAGAGAGGAGAACTTTTATACCTTCAGCACCTGACTGCATAGCAGATCTTATAGCCATCTTTACTGCACGACGATAAGCAACATTACCTTCAAGTTGACGAGCTATATTCGAAGCCACAAGTACGGCATCTATTTCTGGACGACGAATCTCATGGATATAAATTTGAACATTTTGACCAATCAACTTTTTGAGCTCTTCTTTTAACTTGTCTACTTCTTGGCCCTGTTTCCCAATAATAAAACCAGGACGAGCTGTACAAATAGTAACGGTTACAAGTTGCATTGCTCGCTCAATAACAATGCGTGAAATACCAGCCTTTGCATGGCGAGCATAGATATATTTACGAATGCGACTATCTTCTAGTAGCTTATCTCCATATTTACCTCTTCCATCAAACCAGTTAGAATCCCAACCACGGATATAACCGAGACGATTCGCTATTGGATTAATTTTTTGTCCCATGCCTAATTGATATTTGAATTATTTAGTGTATCTACATATAAAGTAACGTGATTGCTTCGTTTTCTGATACGATAACCACGACCTTGTGGAGCTGGACGCAAACGTTTTAAAGTTGACCCAGCATCAACAAACACTTTAGAGACATATAATTGTCCCTCTTCTATTTTACGATTATTTGTTTGCTCCCAGTTAGCGATTGCTGAACGAAGGAGCTTTTCTATACGGAGAGCAGCTGCTTTTCTTGAAGAAAAACGCAATATACCCAATGCACGAGTAACCTCCATACCTCTTATATTATCTACGAGCAAACGCATTTTTCGAGGTGGTGTTGGCACATTGTTCAACTTTGCATAGCAAGCAATAGTACCATCTGCATTAGCTGCTGATATTTTTTTATTCTTTTCTTTAGTCATATTCTATATAACAAATTTTATTTACCCTATTACTTTCTATTTCCTGAGTGACCTCGGAAAGTACGTGTAAGAGCAAACTCTCCTAATTTATGACCAACCATATTCTCTGTAATATATACAGGAATAAACTTATTTCCATTGTGAACTGCAATTGTATGTCCCACAAAATCTGGAGAGATCATAGATGCTCTAGACCATGTTTTGATTGTTGTCTTTTTTCCAGACTCATTCATAGCTAGAACTTTTTTCTCCAATTTTACACAAATATAAGGACCTTTTTTTAAAGAACGACTCATAATAATCTTCGATTAACTACTTATTTTTTCTTTCTTCTTTCAATGATGTATTTCGAAGAGTGCTTTTTAGGAGCACGAGTCTTCAACCCTTTAGCATAAAGTCCCTTACGAGAACGAGGATGTCCTCCTGAAGCACGACCTTCACCACCTCCCATTGGGTGATCTACTGGGTTCATAACTACACCACGGTTTCTAGGACGACGTCCTAACCAACGAGTACGACCTGCTTTACCAGATCTTTCTAAAGCGTGATCACTATTACCAACACTTCCTACAGTTGCTTTACATGAAGAAAGAACTCGTCTTGTTTCTCCTGAAGGCATACGTAATACAACATAATTTCCTTCACGAGCTACGAGTTGTGCAAAAGTCCCTGCAGAACGAGCAAATTTTGCTCCTTGTCCTGGACGAAGTTCTATATTGTGAACTACAGTACCAACAGGTATATTTTCCAAAGGTAAGGCATTTCCTATTTCTGGAGCAACATCCTTTCCTGAAAGCACTACTTGTCCTGGCTCTAATCCATTTGGAGCAAGAATATATGCCTTAGCCCCATCTGCATAATAAAGAAGAGCAATACGAGCTGAACGATTTGGATCATACTCTATACTCTTAACTGTAGCGGGAACACCATCCTTTGTTCTCTTAAAATCAATAAGACGATACTTTTGTTTATGACCACCACCAATATAGCGCATAGTCATCTTACCAGTGTTATTACGACCACCAGTTTTTCGCTTACCTACTACAAGAGATTTTTCTGGTGTACTTGTCGTAATATTATCAAACGCACCAATAATCTTATGTCTCTGCCCTGGAGTTGTGGGCTTGAGTTTTCTTATTCCCATTTTTTTAAATATTATCAAAGAAATTTATAGTCTGTCCCTTTTCTAGTGTAACAATTGCTTTCTTAAAAGCAGCTGCTCTACCTTTTTGGATACCACTCTTAGTATAACGAACTTTTAATTTAGGTGTTACACGAGCAGTATTTACAGCTATGACTTTCACATCATACATTTTTTCAACAGCATTTTTTATCTCGATCTTGTTTGCCTTAGAAGAAACACGGAAACCATAACGTTCTGGAAATTTCTCCGTGATTGCTGTCATCTTCTCAGAAATAATTGGCTTAATAATGATACCCATATTGCTGATTGAATTAATTTTTAAAAGATTCATTTACAAAAGTCAAAGCATCTTCCGTCAAAATTAGACGATGAGCATCTAAAATTTGATATGTATTCAACTTATCTGCATTGAGCAACTTCACATTAGGAAGATTACGTGCTGACAAATGTACATTATCTGAAATTTGCTTCATAACAAACAAAGACTTATTTTCTGAAAGTCCTAATGCTTTAGTTATAGATACAAAGTCTTTTGTTTTTGGAGTTGTTAAATCAAAATTTTCAATAATTCTGATCTCTTGTTCTCTCATTTTATAAGTAAGAGCTGAACGACGAGCAAGACGCATCAACTTCTTATTTAATTTAAAACCATAATTTCGAGGACGAGGACCAAAAACTCTTGCACCACCATGTAATAGTGGCGAATTTATATCCCCTCTACGAGCTCCTCCTCCACCTTTTTGGCGGATAAGTTTACGAGTAGAACCACTTAACTCACTACGCTCTTTAGACTTATGCGTTCCTTGACGTTGATTTGCTCTAAACAACTTTACTGCCAAGTAAATTGCATGATCATTAGGTTCGATACTAAAAATCGCGTCATCAAGAACGACTTTACGACCTGTATCTTCTCCTTTTATATTAAAAACAGACAATTCCATACGCTTAAATCTCTACTGCTACAATTGAACCCTTATGTCCTGGAACACTTCCTTTGATTAACAAAATATTGTGTTCAGGCATCACTTTTATTACTTCTAGGTTTTGAACGGTTACTCGCTCATTTCCTGTTTGACCAGCCATTCTTGTTCCCTTGAACACTTTTGCTGGGTATGAACATGCTCCCACTGAACCTGGTGCACGTAAACGGTTATGTTGTCCGTGTGTAGATTGTCCCACACCACCAAAACCATGACGCTTAACAACTCCTTGGAAACCTTTTCCTTTAGAAGTTCCGACAACGTCTACGAAGTGAACTTTTTCAAAGATGTCTACATTTATAACATCTCCTAATTTGTATTCTCCTTCAAATCCTTTGAACTCAGCCAAGTGTCTCTTTGGAGTTACTCCTGCTTTTTTAAAGTGCCCTTTTAAAGGATTAGTTGTGTTCTTCTCTTTAGCTTCAGAAAAGCCTAATTGAAGAGCTTCATACCCATCCTTTTCAAGAGTTTTAATTTGAGTAACAACGCAGGGACCCAATTCGATAACAGTGCATGGAGTATTTACTCCATCAGCACTGAAAACGGAAGTCATTCCGATTTTTTTTCCTAATAATCCAGGCATTTCTCTTTTATTTATTATTTATACTTAATACCAATTGTAACACCAGCTGCCACTTCTGTTTTACTAAGGGCATCTACTGTTTGTTTAGAGGCATTATAAAGTTCTATTAATCTTTTGTATGTAGATAACTGAAATTGTTCTCTAGATTTCTTATTTACAAAGGTAGAACGATTTACTGTAAAAATCTTCTTATGTGTAGGTAATGGAATAGGTCCACTAACCAAAGCACCTGTTTTTTTTGCAGCCTCTACAATCTTCTCTGAAGACTTATCTAACAACATATGATCATAGGATGTTAGCTTAATAATAATCTTCTTGCTCATATTAATATATTATATATCTTTTTATTTAATTAAATCTACACGACCATCAACACTCTCTAAAACAGCTCTTGCAATAGATGGTACAACTTCTGCGTAACGCAAGAATGACATTGTACTTGTTGCACGACCTGAAGTAATTGTACGAAGGTCAGTCACATAACCAAACATTTCAGAAAGAGGCACCTCTCCCTTAACGATTGTCGCTCCAACAGAAACACTAGCTTCTGTTCCTATAATCAAACCACGTCTCTTATTAAGGTCACCAATAACATCTCCCATACTTTCCTCAGGAGTAACCACTTCTAGTGACATCATTGGTTCTAGAAGCACTGGACCTGCTTGAGCACATGCATTTTTAAAAGCTTGCATTGCTACAACCTCAAAAGACAATTGGTCTGAATCGACTGGGTGGAAAGAGCCATCTAATAATGTAACCTTTAAACGGTCTACATTATACCCTGCCAATACCCCCATCTTCATAGCACGTTGGAAACCTTTTTGAACTGAAGGGATAAATTCCTTTGGAATATTTCCTCCTTTTACAACATCTATGAATTGAAGATCGCCTTCAAAATCATCATCTGCAGGTTCTACTCTAACAATTATATCAGCAAACTTACCACGTCCACCAGTTTGTTTTTTATAAACTTCTCTGATTTCAACAGACTTGGTAATAGCCTCCTTGTAAGAAACTTGTGGACGACCTTGGTCACATTCCACTTTAAATTCTCTTCTTAAACGATCAATGATAATCTCAAGATGTAACTCTCCCATACCACTAATAACCGTTTGACCTGTTTCTTCGTTAGTTTGAACCTTAAATGTAGGATCTTCTTCTGCCAATTTAGCAAGACCAACCCCTAGACGATCTAAGTCTTTTTGACTCTTAGGCTCAACAGCAATACCGATTACAGGATCTGGGAAATCCATTGCTTCTAAAACAATGGGTGCATTTTCGTCACAAATTGTATCTCCTGTACGAATATCTTTAAATCCAATACCTGCACCAATATCACCACAACCAATCATATCCATTGGGTTTTGACTATTTGAGTGCATTTGGAAAAGACGAGAAATACGTTCTTTCTTTCCTGTTCTGGTATTATAAACATAGCTACCTGCAGACAAAGAACCAGAATAAATACGGAAGAAACACAAACGACCTACATAAGGGTCTGTTGCGATTTTAAATGCTAAAGCTGCAAATGGTTCACTTTCTTGAGTTTTACGAGAAATAACCTTCTCTGAATCATCTGGATCTGTACCCTCAATAGTAGGAGTATCTTCTGGACTTGGCAAATAAGCACATACAGCATCTAGCAATGTTTGAACTCCTTTGTTCTTGAAAGAAGAACCACAAAGCATTGGGTTAATTTTCATTGCCAAAGTTCCCTTACGGATAGCATTTTTGATTTCTTCTTCTGAGATAGTTGAAGGATCATCAAAATATTTCTCCATCAAAACATCATCACATTCTGCAAGAACTTCAAGCATTTTATCTCTCCACTCTTCTGCATCAGCTTGTAATTCTGAAGGAATTTCTACCATTTCGTAATCTGCTCCCATAGTTTCATCATCCCAGATAACAGCTTTCATTTTAATAAGGTCTATAACCCCTTTAAAACTTTCTTCTGCTCCGATAGGTATTTGAACTGGACATGGGCTTGCTCCCAAAATAGTTTTCATTTGTGCATATACTTGGAAGAAATTTGCACCTGAACGGTCCATTTTGTTCACATATGCAATACGAGGAACTCCATATCTCTCTGCCTGTCTCCACACAGTTTCACTTTGTGGTTGAACTCCCCCTACTGAACAGAATGTTGCAACTGCACCATCTAATACACGAAGAGAACGCTCCACTTCCACTGTAAAATCAACGTGTCCTGGAGTATCAATAAGATTTATTTTATAACGTGTATCATCATAATTCCAGTAGGTTGTTGTTGCCGCACTAGTAATTGTAATTCCACGCTCTTGCTCTTGCTCCATCCAGTCCATGGTAGCTCCACCATCATGAACTTCCCCAATTTTATGAGTTAAACCCGTATAATAAAGAATACGTTCTGATGTTGTTGTTTTACCAGCATCAATATGGGCCATAATCCCAATATTTCTGGTTAATCTAAGATCTTTTGCTGACATAATTCTTCTTTAATTAAACACGAAAATGAGCAAATGCACGGTTTGCTTCTGCCATACGGTGCATATCTTCCTTACGCTTAAATGCCCCACCTTGTTCATTGAAAGCATCCATTATTTCTGCTGCCAATTTATCTGCCATGGTCTTTCCTCCACGCTTACGTGCAAACAAAATAAGATTCTTCATAGAAACAGACTCTCTTCTTTCTGGACGCATCTCTTCTGGAACCTGATAAGTAGCTCCCCCAACACGTCTAGACTTCACCTCTACTTGAGGAGTCACTTTTTCCAAAGCTTCTTTCCAAACCTCAAGAGCAGTCTTGTCTTCTACTGTCTTTTTTCCTTCTACAATTTTCAATGCATTATAAAAGATAGAATAAGCAACGCTCTTTTTTCCATCATACATCAAGTTATTAACAAACTTTGTTACTTGACGACTTCCAAACACTGGATCAGGTAATACCTGACGTTTTTTTGGTTTTGACTTTCTCATTACTTTAACATATATATGTTTCGAATTTGGTTGTCGGTCTCTGACCCTCTGATCCTAGATCTATCTTCAACACTCTGCCGAGTATTTACTCAACCTATCTTACGATAGCCGATTCAACTTGAACCCGAAACTGGTTCTTTATATTTTATTTCCTTCTTATTTTTAAGAGTTAGAAAGAAAACTCTATTATTTCTTAGCTGCTTTAGGACGTTTTGCTCCATATTTAGAGCGTCTTTGCAAGCGACCATTTACACCTGAACTATCAAGTGCTCCTCTTACAATGTGATAACGAACCCCTGGTAAATCTTTTACACGACCTCCACGAACCAGCACAATACTGTGTTCTTGCAAGCTATGTCCTTCTCCAGGAATATACGCATTCACTTCCTTTCCATTTGTCAAACGTACACGTGCAACTTTACGCATCGCTGAGTTTGGCTTTTTAGGAGTTGTTGTATACACACGCACACAAACTCCACGTCTTTGAGGACATGCAGACAAAGCTGGAGACTTACTCGTCTCTTCAAAACGCTGACGTCCTTTTCTTACTAACTGTTGAATCGTAGGCATATTAATCCCAATTTTTATTATTTTTTAATTTCACTACACAATACCATATACGTATAGCGAGACAAAGTTAATGCTTTATTTTTAAATAACAAAACTTTTTCTCAACTAAAAAACAATCAATTAGCTTTCAAAGAAGCTTTTATTTCTTTGAAAATAGAGAAATATCAGACGCCATCATATCTCTCACTAAATCTTGTAGATTAAATTCTCTTTTCCACCCTAATTTTTGCTCAGCCTTTGTGGGATCTCCCAATAAGAAATCCACTTCTGTAGGTCTAAAATATCGAGGATCAATGGCTAAGACTTCCTTTCCTATAGGAAGTTCATACCTTTCATCTCTACATTTTTTCACATAAGCCTTCTCATTCAAACCTTGACCTTTAAAATCAAGTTCAATACCTACAAAATCAAAAGCCATCTTAACAAAATCTCGCACCATAGTTGTTTGCCCTGTTGCAATAACAAAATCATCTGGGGTCTTTTCTTGCAACATCATCCACATCATTTTTACATAATCTTTCGCATGCCCCCAATCTCTTTTTGCATCTAAATTGCCCAAATACAATTTATCCTGCAATCCCAAAGCAATACGAGCTACTGACATTGTTATTTTTCGAGTAACAAATGTCTCCCCTCTTACGGGAGATTCATGGTTAAACAAAATCCCATTACAAGCAAACATACCGTAAGCCTCTCTATAATTTACTACTGTCCAATAGGCATATAATTTTGCAACAGCATAAGGAGAACGAGGATAAAATGGTGTTTTTTCATTTTGAGGGATTTCTTGCACCTTACCAAAGAGTTCACTCGTACTAGCTTGATAGATTTTTGTTTTCTCTGTTAAGCCTAAAAAGCGAACTGCTTCTAGAATACGCAAAATGCCTATTCCATCAACATTGGCAACATATTCTGGGGTGTCAAAACTCACTCGAACATGACTCATTGCTGCTAGATTATAAATTTCATCCGGTTGTATCTCTTGAATCAAACGAGTAAGATTCATACTATCTGACATATCTCCATAATGCAAAAACAAACGAGTATCCTTCTCATGCAAATCTTGATACAGGTGATCTATTCTTTGTGTATTTAGAGAAGAAGAACGCCTTTTAAGTCCATGAACTTCATAGCCTTTATCTAAAAGAAATTCTGCTAAATAAGCTCCATCTTGCCCTGTCACTCCCGTTATTAGAGCCTTTTTCATCTTTCTATATTATTTATTTCTTAATAATCCAAAGATAACACATATCCTTTTAAGAAAAATCACTCTCCACTTTGTAGCTAACAAAGACTTCCTTTAATTAACTTTGCATCGCTATGAATGGGATAAATAAATACAAGCCACACTACAAGTCTATTTTAAAATTAGGCATACCAATCATCGTTGGACAAATTGCAGTAATACTATTAGGGTTTATTGACAATATGATGGTCGGACAACATAATCTACTCGAACTATCTGCTTCCTCTTTTGTCAATAATTTTCAAAACATAATGTTAATATTTGGATTAGGCTTTTCTTATGGGCTAACCCCTCTTGTTGCAGAATCTGAAAAGAAAAATAATCTTCAAAATATTGGAAAACTACTCCAATCGTCCTTACAACTCAACATTAGTATTGCTTTCATTATAAGTCTTCTTCTCATAGGACTAATCCCTTTCTTAGCTCTTTTTAATTTAAATGAAGAACTTAAACCTCTAGCTCTTCCTTACTATTACCTACAGACTCTTTCTTTTATTGTTTCTATGATTTTTAACGCCTACAAACAATTCTATGATGGAATGAGTCGCACTCAATTTCCTATGTACGTAACCATAGGAGGAATTGGACTTAATATTTTTCTTAATTACCTCTTTATTTATGGGAAATGGGGTATGCCTGAATGGGGACTTTGGGGGGCAGGAATTGCTACTTTAGCAAGTCGTATCTCTATGTTAAGTGTCATTATCTTTTCTTTTTATAAAGAGAAAAAATGGAAACAAATTCATAAAAATCTTCTTTTCTTTAGAACTCACATCTCATCTCTAAAAAAACTTTTTAAAATGGGTTATCCTATAGCTATTCAATTAGGATTAGAAGCCATCTCTTTTTCAATCATTATAATTTTTGTTGCAAAATTAGGTGCCTATTCTCTTGCTGCTCATCAAGTAATTCTTGTTGTCACGCTTTTAGGCTATCTCGTTTATTATGGTCTAGGGGCTGCAACAGCTATACGTGTGAGTCATTTTAAAGCTCTTGAAAAAAGAGAAGAGATACAATTAATCACAAAAGCATCGGTTCATATCGGACTTATACTTGCAATTTTTTCTGCTCTTCTTATGTTTTTTATTCGAAACTATGTTAGTTTTCTTTTTACCCCCGAAGAAAAAGTACAATCTTTGGTTGCTGTGGCTCTAATTCCAATTATTTTATATCAAATCCCTGATGTTCTTCAAGTTATTTTTTCTAATGCTCTCAGAGGCCTAGGAACTGTAAAGAAACTTATTCCTATAGCATTCATTTGCCATATAATCGTTGCTCCTACTCTCTCTTATATCTTCTGCTTTGTATTCGCTCAATCCTTTGAAGCATATCAACTAATGGCTATTTGGTCTTCTTTCCCTATCAGTTTAGGATTAACAGCTTTACTCCTTTTTCGTTATCTGAAAAAATCGCTCCACAAACCTTTTGATGAGATTGCTTAAATAAAAAAATCCCTAAACAAAGTCTTGCTTAGGGATTTTCTTTCTGAATTTAATCTTATTCTACATTTGTATCTTAAACTTCTTCCTTACACCATTATTTAACACAACTTCTACTACATAGGACTTAGATGGGTCTAAATGTAGAATACAATTACGAGCATTGGTGAAATCTTCTTTTTTAAGCACTCTAATACCAGTCATATCATAAATTTCTATGAGCTTCATATCTTCTGTTGAGTGTAGAATAATTGCATCTTTACTCTGAGCAATTGTCACCTTAGAGGCAGAATTGTCTAAAGGAGACTTTTGCGAAGTAACTCCTCTTCTCTGAACTTTTAGCACAAAGCGATTGCTCTCTCCTGAAGCTAAAGATAAATAACTATAGCTATTCTCCTCTAAAAGATTGATCTCTTTATCTTCTACAAGATCTAGTAAAACAAGGGACTCATATTCCTTACGATCTATATTCTCAAATGAAAGTTTTATAGTTCCTCCTAAAGAATAGTAAATTCCTATTGGATAAGCATCATAAGTCGTTTCTGATGCTTGTAAATAATTTCCCTTTCCTGACTCTGGATTAACAATGAAAATAGTTGCTTGTTCTACGAAACTACTATTCATAACTGCTGGTACAGAATGTTGTTGACTATCCCAAGACAGATAAGCACTAGAAGAACGTCCCAACTCTGTTGTTAATTGAACTTTGAGAGGCAACTTACAATTACAGCTTCCTGTACTACTACGAGGAACAAGATCTTTCGTATCATTTGGTGATAGTAATACGGACATATCATCAAAAGTAGGGAAATTAATCTCATTATAAGACTGCCCTTCTTTGAAAAATATCAATATAGATTGAAGAGGTTGAATCTCTTTAGACAAAGTAGACACCGCTGGATTGTTTACTTCATAAACTTTCCACTGATTATCTTCAAATATATAATAATAAGGCTCTATTTTTGTTTCATTCGCTTTATACAACTTATCAAAATCAATTGGAGTCATAAAAGGGTTTCCTATTAAAATTGTAGAGCTCCCTGAATAAACTGCAGGATAGCTATAGCCTTGAACAGTCTTTCCATTAACAAGAATGGTTCCAATATGAGTATTGTTAAAATCTTCTTCTTTTAAAGCTTGTTGTTCAAAAATAAATCTAAAAGATGCTTCTGTTCTTCGTATCTCTTCTGATCGATTGAGAGGTCGTAAATCTTTTTCTCTAAAATAATACATCTTACTCTTTCCTTCTCTTGCATAATAATGCTGTAATGGAAAGATGGAATAATGTTTATTTACCTCCTCAAAATTAGGCAAACGAAGAATACCGTTTAGAGCATTCAAATGTTTATGATTGTCATAGCCTACTCTTCCTGCTTCTAAAGGAGCCACCTTCAACATAAAAGCATTCCTTACATTATAATCTCCCTCTAAGAACTTTCTTGACAGAGTATTAAAGGATCTTTCAAAAGTTACATCAGAAATAGCTGAAACTTGTGTACTTTGAATATTTCGACAATAAGTCATTGGATAACCCGCTAAAGAAAAGTCTCCAGCACAAACATCCTTAATAGGTGTTGCAAGCATATACCAACGATCTCTTTTTAGCATTTTCTTATCTGCTGTTGGATGCCCCGTATGTTCAAAAGCTGTCACCTCTCCTGATTGCCCCATTATACCAAAATTATAATCCACATAAGCTCTATGGTACAATAAACTTTGAGGCGTTCCTACTTTTGAGCCGTAATGCAAATACAAATTATAGCACTCAGCCTCTCCATACTCAGATTTCTTAGTTGCTGATATATTGGGAAAAAACGAATCTACTGTTGACGGAATATGGACATTCGTACATTTAGCGGGAACGGCTGAAACGGGTGTTCCATCTGCTTTAGCCCAGTTGAGCATATTATTCCAATCGGCATCAATTGCATCTTTTCTCCACCATAATTCGGGAGGTGCTATGGATATTGGGAATGAGAACTCTACTTCTTTTGCATTGGCACAAAGCTCATTGGTCGCTTTTAGTTTATAAATTCCAGAAGAAGCAGCTGTCGCATTCTTTATACTTACAACACGCCCTGTTCTTTCTTCGCCATTAGGCAAAGTCCATTTATAAGTTGCGTTCTTTCCTAAATTTATTGCTTTTAGGACAATCTCATCCCCTTCACAATACTTCCTTTGCGTCTGACCTGAACCAAAGAGTACTGGATTGGCTAAACTATATATAATTAGTTTTTCTGTATTTATACTTTCACAAGAAGAGTCATAAATCTCCATATTATACTCTCCTGCAACAAGCTCTCCATTTTCCAAATAGTCTTGAATGTAGAAATCTACACCATCTTCTGTTGTAACGCCTTCTTCTTCTATAATCTTTTTTCCATCCTTTGTGAAAATCCTAATTCTAACATCACCAGCATTATTTACTGGATTTATATGTAAAAATCCTACCTCTCTTTCAGGACAGGCATAACCTACATAGGTCTCACGATTATAGGTCAGAGGAAGTTTGGTAATAGGAACTTCTAAAAGAGGTAAACATTCTTCTTGAAAGTTCTTATAATCTCCTTTCGCAGTCAATTTATTATAAGAATCTTTTACACCTACGTTAAAACGCAAAGTTCCTGAAGTTAGAGGCATTTCTATATATGCATCTTTTGGATCGACCCCATTTAAGGCTGTGGGAGAAGGATCTAGGAAGCAATAAGAACTCCATCTTGGGAACTTCCAAGCAGGTATATTCGTTGACACTTCTTCTTGTCTAACTGATTCTGGGAGGTTGGATCTACCTACTATTGCCAAAACAATATTTGGAACAGGTGTACCCCCTAAAGACAATGCATTCTCCGGAGTTCCATAATAATAAGGATAAATACGAATAGTACCACATTTAGGGCTTTCTATCAAAGGTCTAAAGAAAGAGTAATCTGTTGTAATTGCTTTTGGGGGCATATACTCTATTTTATCTGACAATGTATGTTTATTTCCACACTCATCAACAAATTCAAATATGTATTCCCCTGCAGTTTCAGCTGTCACCTCAAAATTTATGTCTAAATTATTCCATAGCCTTGAAAACTGTCCTATTGAGAGCAAGTACTTGTATCTATCTATGGAAGAGCGTTGCATTAAATTTAATTGCACATCTCCACTATAAGCTTCTACTGTTGGAAAGTCTGATATATTATAAACCTCTCCCACTTTCATCGCTCCATCAATAGGATCATATCCAGCAGGAGCCTTAACTAATGAAATTGTTCCCCCTTCAAATGGTGATGAATTTAAATCTTGCTCCCAAGTACGAGTTAGTTGAAAAACGCCCCACTGAACATCGGAACAAAAGGTTCTACATTTTTTGAAGAATCCTATTTCAAATCTTTGAGGTTTCTTTTCAAAAAAAACTGTCTTTTCCTGAACTTGATCGTTTTTAATATGATCAGTTAAGCGAATTTTATAATGCTTTCCATATTTAGCTTTATATTTAAAATTTGTCTCTTTTGTTGTCTTTACTAGAGTTCCCTCTTCAAAAACTTCAATTGTAACATTTTCTTTACAAACTACTCCATTTCTCCAAATGTGAATCGGCTGATTATAGTAGTCACATTTAAAATCTTCTTTAGAGCCTCCATATGTTCTTAATTCAACTTTGCCCGCCTCTGGTCTTTTTATATACTGTCTATCACTAGACTCTTGAAGAATCGTGCCAAATTTATTTTTTACTCGTACTTTATAAGCTTTTGTAGTCAAAAACTCCCGAGTCTCAACTTGATCCCAACTCGTTAACAGGAAGGTTTCTACAACTTTTCCTTCTGAAAGAATTTCTACTGTTATAGGAAAGCACTCACTTGTACCATTTCTCGAGATCGTAAATGTTACATTATAAGAATCTAAACAATAATCATAAGAATCTCTTTCGTGATCTACAGCATAACCAGAAAGAACCTTTTTTGTTCTAATTACATTATTAGATGCATAAGGAGAGCCTTTTATCCTAAAAAATAAATTCGGAAGATATTTATTCTTATTTTTCGAGGCTTCTGCAAAAGATAGACCATCTTTGATTTTATAAAAAACATATGACCATTTTGCATTACCTCTTTGATTCCAAACACTTGCATAGCCCTTTGAGTCATCTAAAACAAGCTCCTTCCATGGTGTAGTTTCAAAATCATGCCATTCTTTAGGAAGCCCTGCCGCCTCTTCATCGGGCGTCTGCCATGCATACTGAAAGTACTTCGCACGTTCTGCATTATAAATAGAAGTATCTAACATATAAAGCCATCCACAGTTTTTGCCAGTACGATAAGCCCTAAAATCGTAATCTTTGTCATGAGTATAATCTCCTCCTGCATAACAATTATCCGAAGCTTCAACATTAACAATACGAACCTCCGTATTATTACAAGCATCTTTATATTCTATCTTGTAAGTCCCTTCTGCTATATCCATAAATACGGTATGATAGGCAGAATATACTAACTCATATTCATATAAATCGTAGAATGGAGGTTCTGGATTATATGAATAGCCTCCTCGAACAGATGCTTCAACCCAGTCTTTTGTACCAGTATAAGTAGCTGGAGCCTCTATAATCCTGGCATAATAAGGACCTAAGCCTTGCTCTTTTAAGAATGCAAAAAGAAGAATCCCTGTTCCTTTTTGCACTCCATTTTCAGAATAACCTTTTAAAGGCTTTCTTGCAATGATAGGTTTTACTGCTGGAATTTTATAAGTTGACGTAATCTCTACATCTTGACTTGGCAAGAAAAACTCATAAACCTCTCCATTAACTTTTAGAACTTCAACTTTTACTTGTAAAGAATAAAGACCGGGTGCAAGATTTCCAAATAAGTTCGTAGTCGTAAATTGCCCTAAATTGGTGACTGAATTACCTTGACTATCCAAAAGATCATACAGTAAAGTATACTTATACTGGGGGGTACCTGTTATCTTCCACACATTAGCCTTTACCTCTCCATCTTTTAAACAGATAGAGGGTTTAGTCTCAACTGTAATTGAAAAATCAGATGGGATTTGAGCAAAGATTTCATTCCCTTGCTGCAAGCCTATACAAAGAGAGAGCAGTACTATTAAATGCTTTATATATTGTTTTACCATTTCTTAAAATATTATTTCGCCTTTACCTGTCAATGTTACAGGAATTTTATAATATCTATTCCTATAAATATTCCAATCGGCTTTTTCTGAAAGTTGATTCACTATATAGTCGTAATGTGTTGGAGTTGTTCCATTTTGTAGAGGGAAACTTTTTATTTTAGGGTCTTCATATCCACTCATACTATTCGTATAATACTCAAAAACAATTTGAGGTTTATCCTTTTCTTCTTGTGTTAGAGAATTAAAAGCTTCTGGAACAAAAAAACTCAGTTTATAATCTAGAGTTCGAACTCCTCCTACAGAGATATCTTCCCAATTTGTTGGGACTACAACATAGCTATAATTTACAAAACTACCTCTACCTAATGTTTCCGATATTTCTTCTCTTCTTTCTTGAGAAGGTGTTAGCTCAGATATTGGGAAAAGAGTCGTTGTAGCAGGATAATTCTTAAATTTTACAACAATAGGTTTATAATCGTGAAATCCATAAGGAATCGCCCATTGAAAAGACTTATTCTCTTTCGTACTACTTGGCATAAGTTCTACAAGATCTTTTAGAATAAGTTCAACTTTTGCTAGATTTCTCATTAACTCTACAGCTTTTCTCTCTCCCTTTATATTGGGACGTTGCTCTCTATTTTGAGCTGATAGATCTAAAATATAGGGATCTACTCGAGAACCTTTTCCTTCTGTTCTTTGTAGCTTCAAATTCTTGTAACAAGCTGTCATAAGAATGCCTTTTCCATAATCCGTTACAGAAGTTAATACTGGAGCATACCTAAATGTTTCTAATTCTGTTCTTGTAAAACTATTTCTAAAGAAAGGGACGAAATCACTTTGAGCAGAGTCTTCATTTGCTATGATATACATATCGAAAGGTTTATCCTTCTTTATTGAAAATACTATAGCTTTAGATGAGATTTCGGCTCTTTCTAGCTTTTTATTAAAAAAAGGTCTATCTGTGCCTCTATAAAAAAGAATTACTCGAAGAGAAATGATTCTATCTTCATAGTTATCCTGATCTGTATTGGGGTCTGTTGTCCCTGGAGTTTCTGTATCATCTCCATGAGAACGAAGGGTTGAGAATGAACAAGAAACATATTGTAGATTATTCTTCTCGACGTCTTCTTGCTGAGGACTTGGTCGAGAACAAGAAGAAAACACCGCTGACAACAATAAAAGAAAGGATAGTAGGCTAATTTTGTTTTTAAAAAGATTCATTTTAATAAAAAGCTTATAGACAAAAAACTGTTTTTCTTATTCATCAAGAAGAAAAAAGAAGGGATTTTCCATCTTTTTTCTTCTTAATGCTTCTACGTTTATAAAGTAAGCTCTATATCATAAGAGTGTACATTCCATTTTAGAACTGCAATATCTACACTCATAAAGATTTCTTTATCTCCCAAAGGAGAATCTGGATTTACAGGTAAATCATCAGGATCTGTATCTGGCTTAGGATCTGGGTTTACAGGATTATCTGTATCTGGATTTTCTGGGAATATAGGATTCCAATTATAACCTAAAGCCTTAATCCCTGTAATATTGACATGATAAACATTGTTTCTATACACAGGTGAATCCATCGTTTTACTTTTATCAATAATATCAGGATTTACATAAGCATAATACAAAACTTTTCCTGCTTTATAAGTTCTATATTCTTGATCTTTTATACCTCCTTTAGCAGGATCTATAACACTTTCTTTTTTTGCATAAAGTTTATTATTTGACAAACCTAAATAGAAAGTTCCATCTGCTTCTGCTTCAATACTTGAATCTAATGCTTTATCTACAAAAGCACTGGCATTAGGTGTAAATTTGCTACGGATTAAGATATAAGCTGTATTATTTTTTCTAAAATCTCCATCATAAGTATCTAATGTAATAGTTGCTGAAGATTTTCTTTTATGTGTTGCTTCTAACAAATAAGCTGGAGCACCATATTCATTGATTTTATTCAAATCAAAAGCTCCACTCTTTACAACTACAGAACGATCTTTTATTGACAAATCAGAGTAGTCATAATTTTCCTTCATCAAGTCATAAGCTGCATCGCCCATAGCACCAGGAATTACAGCAAACGCAGGACTTTGTGTTTCTCCTGCTACAACTTTCTTCTGTGTATAAAAAGCACTTTCACCTTGAGCTACAGCAAAAGTTAAATTAGAGATTGTTCCTAACTCTTGGTTCGTCCCTCTTTCTGTAATTGTATAAGAATCTGCATTGGTCGTAACAATGATACGAGAGATTAATCTCTCTACTGCAACTTTTATTCTATTTTTAGGATTTGTTGTTGCTAATGCTTGTTCAAATGTTACTCCATCTACAACAACTAAAGATGCTTCTTGAGCATTAGTCATCATAACAACATCTTCTTTAGTTGCAGAGTCAAAATGAGCAATTTTCTTCATCCCTTTTTGTGCTTGATCAAAGTAATTTGCATCACTCACTTTTTCTGTATAGGCTTTTGTTACTTTCTTCCAGTTGGTTTCAAAAACATCTTTCTTTACGGTGCTTAACATATCTTGCACTTCTGGAGATGCATTAACTACAACATAAACATTCTTCTCCCCTGCAGAAGTCTTTATCGCCTTTTTAGGTTCTAATTTTATTTGCTCTCCAGCATTTGCTACAACATTAAAATCTTCCAATGTATATTGCCCTTGAGCAACTGAGCTTCCAGCTTTATCTACGATATAAACAGAGATATTCGTAATCTTATCTTTACCTTCCCACTCACCAACTTTGTTAAAATCATCAGTTCCCTCACGCAACTGACCTTGACTTCCCATAGATATTACTACAGCTGCATGAGATGTTGCTTTTGCATCTCGTCCATTAATTTCTTTTTGTTCTCTTGAACAAGAAGAAATTAAAAGAGAAAAACTCATTAGGATTAATCCTACAATTGTTAGTTTTTTCATATTATTTCATTATTATTTATTTTCTTTTTATTATAATTCTATATCATAGCTATGGACAAGCCATCCATTAACCCAAACGGAAACGGCATAATAGCCCTTAGGACCTTTATCCATTTTTATAACTAAATCATAGTCATTTTGACAAGCAAAATTTAAATTCTCTTTTTTAAGAGCTTTTTTAATCTCTTGTATCAAATTTTCTTTAAAGACAACTTCTTTCTTATCTGCTCCACGAAGAATCAAATCTCCCTCTTTTAAGCCATCTATTTTTAAAGTTGTGATTTGAGTAAAAATATCCTTTTCATTAGGAAATTTTTCATTGGGAACTATTTTTTGATCTGTCCTATACTCCCTTGGCTTTTCTGATTGAATTTCTGTCAAGAAATTATAATTCGCATTATCTAAGTAAAGAAGAGCTTCATAACGAGACGGATCATCTAAGCCTGTCACTCGAATATTTATTCTATTTGTGATTTCACAAACATTAATAGATGTATGAATAAGTCTCACGACCCTTGCCCCTACCTCAATATGAATAGATTCTCCCAAAGGTGTGGCAAAAATTTCTTTTCCTAATAAATCTTTTGTGTTTTCACTTTTTGCTAAAGAAAGGAATAGATCTTTTTTCTTTGTAAGGCCTTTCTTTAACTCTTTTAAAATTAATGGCGAATCTAGATTTGTCCATACTAAGAGCTCATACTTACCATCCTTTTTTATAGGAACAAAAATTTCTTTTTGCTCTTTTCCATTATAGCTATCAAATGAATGCAAGTCAACAAATGTACCTGCTTCATCAAAAACAAAAACAGATACCTTTTTAAAGTCCCTATAAACAACTTCTTTTTCACAAGACTTCGCTTGAGAATAAATCTTTAAAAACACCCCTTGAGGACAATCACTAAGATCATCAAAAAGTAAGCCCTTACATCCTATAATAATAAAATTTAAAAGCAAAATACTTCCAATAAAAAAAAGGGATCTAGATCTTTTTTGTTTCATACTTTTCATTTATATACTACCGTAAAAATCAGAGGGTTTTATTTCAAAACTGCAAATCACAAATAGCAAAATGGAGCTCTATCTATTCTATAAAACACTCGATAAATTAGGTCAAAGATAAAAAAAAAAAAAAAATCGTTTTTTAATCACATTTCAATTCTTATTTTCTCTCACTAGGAAAGTTAAGAAAGCACATATGATTTCATCTCATTCGCTGTAAGCATTCTTTTAATCTTATAATAAGATAGGAAAGATAGGGTAAATACATTCTATAACATAAAATAGCACAACGCAAAAGGTAGCGAGTCACTCTATTGAAGTTTTTTGTATAAGAATAGATTTCTTTTTGTTTTACTTTTAAAATCTGACACATTTCTTTGTAAGAAGCCTTTGCTAAAAGTCCAACTTCAATCGTAAGAGCCGTTTCTCTAAGCACCGATTGATACAATAAAAAATCTTCTTTAGAAAGATGAAGTGAAAAATAGTCTTCTAATCGTTGCAATACATTTCTTTTCGATTGCACATTTTGAACAGAATGATCCCTAGTTATGGAATGCTCATTTGTCCTCCTATAGATTAAATAAGGAACTTGAGAATAACAAATTTTCTTACAATCTTGCACATAGGGAGGAACGATCTGCATATCTTCCCACATATTATCTCCCTCCTTCCATAAAGATAGATAAGACATAAAACGCTCTCGTAAGAAACATTTATTACACAAAAAGGCAGGTGAAACTCCTCTAAAAAAAGACAATACCAAATCTTTACTATTCGTATATTCTTTGAGCTTAGCTCTTCGTTGAGAATGTTGAAATAATTCTATATAATTAAAAATCATCAAATCTCCACCTTCTTCTTCAAGTGTATTTACCACTTTTTCAAGGAAGTTTTCTGAATTCCAATAATCATCACTATCTAGAAATAGTAACCATTTTCCCGTTGCAGCCTTTACACCATTAATTCTAGCAGCTGTAGCTCCTAGATTTTTAGGATGTCTAATAAATTTTACCGAATAATTTTTATCGTTGAAAATCTTGATTGTTTCCTCTGCTCGTTGCAAACTTTTATCTGGTGAACAATCATCTATCACTATAAGCTCTACAAGAGGATAAGTTTGTCTTAAAACAGATTGAAGAGCTTCTTCTACAAAAGCTTCCACCCTATAGAGGGGCATAATAACTGTTACCAAAGAAAGTGGCTTAGACATAATTTGAGAAATAAGCAATATTCACATCTTTCTTCCCATAAGAAGAGCCTAAAAAGGAAAAGTCTTTTGCATCGCCCACCCAAAAGTCCGAAGCTTCATTCTTATCTTTAATAATAATCTTATAATGATAGGTATAGCCACTTACATTCAAAAGAGTCTTAAATGAATTCAGTAATAAATAAAAGAGAAACAAACAAAGCACCCAACGATCGTACCTATTCCCTTTTTCAAAAAGATTTGCTATAAGAATCGGAAGGAAAATAAACATATAATACATAAAACGATCAAAAACTTGAAAGAAGGTAAATGAATTACTCAAGAAACAAACAAAATACCATGAATTGATATAGGGCAATAAAGTGCGGTCTCTTTTTAAAAGATCTTTTTGTCTATAAGAAAGATAAAATGCAAAAAGTGTATTGATCCAATAACTAATACCTGAACCTCCTCCTGTCTGAGTATCAAACATAAATTGTTCTATATAGTAGGTATCTATAGGTAAATATGGAACTAAATACAATAATATCGCTTTAAATAGTTTGGGAAAAACCAATAAAGACAAAAGCAAGACTGGATAAACAAAAAAGCTTGAATATGGAATAAAAAGAAAGGGTAAAAATAAAAACATTACAACAGATGACTGATGCAATAAAAAAGTAACAATAGCAAGAAGCATTGCTTTTACATATTCTTTCTTTTGCATACATGGCAATATATAGACCCATACTGCCATAGCCATCATTTGTCTTATAATATTGAAAGACTCAAAGTATAGTTTATAAAGAAAAACAAAGAGAAACAAAGAGAGGACAAAGTGGTAACTCTGCTTTTTATATGCTTTAAACACTAAGAATACAAATACGATGGCAACAATAAAAAACCAAAAAGAAAAATCTAAATGAAAGAAGTAGAATATATCTTTAAAGAAATTCCAAAACCACTCCATATGAAGACTATGCGATGAAAAGTATTTCCTAATTGCATCTTCATAAATGAAATAATCCCGCCCCACATCATAACGAAGGGATGAGAAAAGTACCAAGACAAAAGCTAGTATAAACTCTCCTATTCGAGAACTATACTTATCTCGAAGCATTAAGCCTAAAGACAACAAAACCATTACAAAAAAAACAATGTACAATAGGGCTGATGAAAAAGGCATTACTCCGTTTGTTCTACTTTAAAAGTTGTAAAAATGATTTAAATCTGAGACAAAGATACGCTAAGAAATAAAAAGCTTTCCTATAACAAGCCAATGATAGTCTCAACAGTTTACCTCCAACACCTCCTATTTCTTGAGCGAAAGAATGAAGCTCTGGATATTTTTGAAGCAGTTCTTTCATCGTTTTATAATCAGCCGCACATAATAAAACTAGAATAGGTGTTAAAGACTGCTTATAAATAGACTTCTCTATTAAAGAGTACTCATCTTCTCTTAGAGTCTGATGAAGTAGACTTGCAACTTGCTTATGTACATACTCCATTGACTGTATGTTTTGAGAATTAAAATCCATTGTAATCGCACTTTCATTGGTTCTTCTATAACAAACAAAAGCTTCTTGCATAAATGTTACTTTTTGTACATAGAGAGTATATAAAATAACATTATAAACATCCTCCCACATATTAACCCCCTCTTGCCAAATATTGGAATGTTGAAGAAACAATTCTCTTCTAAAACACTTATTCCATAAAAAACAAGGCAAACGTCCATCTAAAAACATCCCTATTAACTCTAGCCTAGAAGAAGTCGGAGATAAAGTGCGATAATAATCTTTTCTTCTAAACTTTTCCCAATAATCAAAAATTAAAAGATCGGCGTTCTCCTCCTCCATATTCTTTACAATCTTTTCCACCACATCCTGAGAAGTCCAATAATCATCACTATCTAAAAATAAAAGATACTCACCTCTTGCTTCCTCAACTAAGCTTCTTCGAACTACAGCTTGTCCTTTATTCTGAGAATGCTTAAGAATACGTAAAGAATGTCCATTTTCATTTTTTATCAAGCTCTCAACAATTTCCATACTCCTATCTGGAGATGCATCGTCAAGTAAAATGATTTCTAAGTTGGAATAAGTTTGAGAAAGAACAGAGCCTAAACATTGTTCTACATAGGCTTCTACCTTATAGATAGGGATCAGTACCGAAACTTTTGGAAAATAAGCTGATTGAGCAGACATTTAAAGGAATAATCTTATAAAAGTATATTTCCAACGATACAAAAGAAATGATATACGGTAAAGTTTTATTGCACTAAAAAATAAAACAAATCTATCCCACAAAGCTAAAAAGCCCTTACGTTGTTTCGCACATTCGTGTAAATCAACATCTTCTCGTACAATTTTTTTAAATTCATTAAAAGAATGAGTCTTGAGCTGAATCATTTTAGCTAAATAACGCTGAAAAAATATAGCTTGATCTAAGCTGTCTTTTAATCCTTTGTATTGTTCTGAAGTATAAACTCTAGACTTTATTTGTTCGTGTATTTCTAAAATAGATTCTCTTACTTGAGGAGAGAGCTGATTACTCACAGACCCCATTAATCTACGATAAACTAGAAAGTGGTCAGACAAATAACTTATTTTTCTTGTTTCTAATGTATAAGGAACTACATTCTGCATATCTTCCCATAGATTTTTCCCCTCTATCCAACAATTTGCTCTTTGCAAGAAAAAGTCTCTACGAAAACATTTGTTACACAAAAAAGCTGGAACCTCTCCCCTAAGATAAGCAATCACTAAGTCTATAGGATTATAAATCAAAGGCAAAGTCTCCATATGCAATCTTCTTCCCAAAAGATTGGTGTAGTTAAAGACCAATAAGTCAGAACTATCTTCTTCCATTTTCTCCACACACTTCATTACGACCTGATCCGAAGCCCAATAATCATCACTGTCTAAGAACATTAAATATTCTCCTGTTGCCACTTGTAAGGAGGAAGATCTCGCAGCTGCTAGTCCCCTATTTTGGGAATGACTAAGAATTTGGACTGTATGAGCAGTTTCTTCTTTCAGTAAATCCTTGACTATAGACATACTCCTATCTGGAGATGCATCATCAAGCAATATTATCTCTAAATTTGGATAGTTTTGAGCTAAAACAGAATGTAGACATTCTTCTACATAGGCTTCAACCTTATAAATTGGGATCAATAACGAAACTTTAGGCCATTTCTTTTCCATTTCTTTTTCCTAATAAATTTCGTATAAATGAAAAATGAACGAGAACTTGATAGACCCCTTCTCTAAAATCTTTAAATATAAACATCGCTGCTCCTGATATAAAGACGAAAATAGGAACAACACTTACAATCGACTTTATAAAATTAATAATCCCCCCTTCGGGTGAAGGGAAATAGTTTACAAACAAATAATAAGCTCCAAAAATAAGGGCTAACATAATTACTATTACTGAATATGAATAGCTTAAAAATGGGCGTAAGGGTAAATGAAGCCCCTCCTTATATAAGAAATAAGGTTTCCATCCATAAATGATAATTAACATACTAATTAACATCCCTATAAAAACCCCTTCCAATCCAAATAAATACCCTAATAAAAGAGATAAACCAACACTCAACACACCCTCTATAATAGGAGCATATATATCTTGAAACATTCCCAAAACATGAATACATAAATCTATAGAGCGAATGGCTCTAAAGAAAAAATAAATTGAAAAACAATACAATTGAAGTTCTGTAAAATACCTATCTCCTCCTAACCAAAGTATCATAAAGCTCTTTGAATAACATAAAACTCCAAAAGTAACAATTGCTCCTGCCCAAGTTTGTAAGGCAAATATTCGTCTATAAACACGATTTAATCGCTCCATATTTCCCTCACTTGCTAAATTTCCTAAACTTGCTAAAGTACTTCCAAACAAAGAGTCCAGAACTCCTAAAAACGCAACTTCTAATAAATAATAGTTCCCATAAAGAGCTATCAAAATTAATCCATCTTGACCTTTGAAAAGAGCAAGTAATATTAATGGAGAACTTTGAACGACCAATACATAACTCACTTTATGAAATATCGCTTGTCCAGTTTTCTTGAAAATTTCTCCATACTTTCTACAAACTTCTTTACCTCTATTTAAATCTATATGAAGCCACTTATAAGACTTCTTAAGATTAAATTGAAACAACAAAGTTAAAACTATATAATTCACCACCTCTATGACAAGCCAACTAACATACTTTATATTTAACGGAAGATATATCAAACAAAGTATTTGAATTGTCTGTTTTATTATCCTTAATCCATTAAAAATCGTAACAATTTTATATTGTTTCTGATCTGAGGCAAATAATACCTGCTGATAATTAAAGAAATAACTACAAAAAAGGCCAAATAGTAAGACGCCAAAAGTAGTATAAGCATACCACATTGGAACTCCTCTTCCTGCAAAGATTGAAGGAAAGAAAAAAACAAGAATTACTGAAACTGCTAATATAAATAAGAAGACAAAGCGATAGATCCACCCTTGAAGAGACAAGATTTCATTTACCGTTTCATAATCTTTTTTAGCTAAAGGACTGTATAAAGAGAATGAAACAACAAAGGCAATTCCTAACTCAGAGAGTGTAAGAAAGCCTATCATAGAAATTAATGTTGAATTTAATCCTGCAACATCATCCCCCAAGTTTGTAATAAATGCACTACGATAGAAAAAAGATGTTAGCTGAGAAAGTATCAAAAACACCAATGAATAACGAGCATTTTTCATGGATTGTTTAGTCCTACTCTCCAAAATCTCCTTAACCATTACTTCTCAATATTGTTCTATTCTATCTTGCACAACACAAAGATAAAACTTTTTATCTTCCTTTAAATAAGAAAAGACTCTACAAAACCTTTATTTTATAGTTTTGTAGAGTCTTTCTCTCTTTATTATGAGAGGCTATTTTTAACTCTCAATAAACAGGTTCCCTCTGAAAAAGGCAAGACTTTTAATATTCGTCTGAAACTGTTAGTTTTGCTCTTCCTTTTGCACGACGAGCTGCTAAAACTCTGCGACCATTCGCTGTTGCCATACGAGAACGAAAACCATGCTTATTCTTTCTCTTTCTGTTTGAAGGTTGATATGTTCTTTTCATCTCTTTATAGTATCTATAATTATTATTATTATCTAAAAACTCAACTTTTAAAAATCAAGAGTCAAAGATACTAATTCTTTTTCTTTATCCAACCATTTTGCTAAAACTTCATGAACTAAATCTGTTGGCAAACCCATTATATTATAAAAAGAGCCATCTATCCTTGTCACTTTTGCATACCCAAGCCATTCTTGAATTCCATAAGACCCAGCCTTATCAAATGGCTTAAAATTCTCAACATAAAAGGATATTTCCTCTCTTAAAATAGTTGAAAAGGTAACATCACTCTTTGCTGAAACAAAAGTCCCCTTACCCGAAGCTAACATAAATACAACTCCTGTAATCACACTATGCTGCTTACCTGAAAGAGCTTCTAGCATTTGAAAAGCATCCTCCTTTGAGCAAGGCTTCCCTAAAACTTTATCTCCTAATACTACAACAGTGTCTGCAGTAATTAATAACTCGTCCTCCTCTAGACTTCCTTTATACGCAAGTGCTTTCTTTATCGCCAAATAAGAGGGAATATCTTCCTTCGCTAAACTTTGAGGATAAGTCTCTTCTCCCGAATTAATAAGCTTAACAGTAAATTTAAGATTTAGGGCTGCTAACAATTCTTTTCTTCGGGGAGATTGTGAACCCAACACAATTTTATAAGGAAACTTTTTCATATGTATTTTTACCACAGTAACCCTTCTCCTTCTTTAGCCCAAACTCCTTGACTTTTTAAGGTTTGTTCTATAAGCTCTCTTGCAACCCCCTCTCCTCCTCTAATTGAAGATATATAATCTGCTACTGCAAGTACTTCAGGGACAGCATCAGAAGGAGCAACAGACAAGCCAACATACCGCATAACTTCTAAATCAGGTATATCATCTCCAACATACACAACTTCTTCTGGCTGCAAATTATACGATTGTAAGATTTTTTGAAGATCCTCCATTTTATTCTTTGAACGCTGAAAGTAAGATTGAATACCTAAAACTTTTGCTCTTTTTTCCATCCTTGGATTGTAGCCCCCAGTTATTATTCCCACTATATAATTTCTTTTTGTAGCAAATTGTATCGCATAACCATCTTTCACATTTCCTGTTCTCACAGGAATTCCCTCTTCATCTAAAAAGGTTGTACTTCTACTTAAAACTCCATCTACATCAAAAATAAAAGCTTTTATTTTAGTTAAATCTTTAGGTATTGAACTCATATACTTCGCTATTTTATTTCATATTCTCTATACAATGAGTCAACATCTCATACAAGACAAATCTTTCCTCATTGTCTTTTAACAAACTAAGATGTTCCTCTTGCGTTTCTTTGTCTCCTCTGTAAGCTGGCCCCGTCTGTGAAACTTTAGCTCCACAAAACTTCATTTTATCTAAAGTTTCCTCAATCAAAGGATATAACAAACTTTTATCTAAATTTTCCTCTTCCAATATACTCTCGGCAATACTCCACTGATAATTTACAAAATTACACGCAAAGACTGCTGCTAAATGAATCTTTCTTCTTTGATCTATTGAGACATATTTCCCTTTCATTTTTAATAAACAGAGAAAATCTAAAACTCTTTTTAAAGAGACTTCATCTTCTGCTTCATATAAAATGGGCACTTTTGACAAATCTACATTTCTCCCTCTTGAAAAAGTACACAAAGGATAAAACACCGCACTTTCTTTGTGATAATTCTCTAAAACTTTCAACGAAACGCAGGCCGAAGTATGCATCCAAACACCTTGTGTCTCAGGCATTCTTTTTGCACATTTTTCTATTTCCTTATCTGGTATACAAAATAAATACAAATCTGCATCTTTAGGAATATCTTGCAAATTATGAAAAACAAGGGTAGATGATTGTCCATAACGCATAATTATTGATTCTGCATTCCCCTTACTTGGACTTACTATTGCCAATGGAGAAACACAAACATCTAACAACGCTTTATAAAAACTTTCTGCTACACCTCCTGAGCCTATGATAACAATTTTCATAATTCTTTTGCTAATTACTACAAATATACCCCTTTTATTACTCTCCTTAAAAAGAAAAAGAGTCTACCTAACATAAACTCTTTTTTTCATTTTATTTTCTTGACCTTCTTTTTCGTGAGTTGAAAGAGGACTCCTCTCTTCTTGACTTTCTAGCTCCCCTATCCCTTCTATCACTCGGAACAGCTCGTGAGCTTCTTCTCCTAGATGAAGAACTCCTATCCTTACTTCTCTTCTCTCCTCCACTACCTTCTGAAACGGATTCTGCGTAATCTACTATTATTTTTCGGCCTTCAACTTCGTACTGTGATAACTCTTCTACAACCATTTGAGCATCCTCTGAATTTACCTCAAAAAATGAGAACTTTTGCATCAAATCAATTTTTCCAATCCCTACTCTAGCTGGGACACAACGATTGATTAATTCTATCAGTTTATTGGGAAATAAGCGATCATGCTTTCCAAAGTTGATAAAAAGACGAGTCATCCCTTCTTCTGCTTGACGTATGACTTTTTCAGACTTTTTCTTTTCTCTTTTATTTGATTTTTCTTCTGAAAGATTTTTTACATCAATCTCTTCTGCCGAACGATAGTATTCAAAAAAACGATTAAATTCAAGCGTCATAATACGACGAATTAACTCCTCTTTATCTAACCATTCTAATTTTTTACACACATCTGGTAGTAACTCTTCAATATCCTTTTGTAACTCCTCGCTCTGCAAGTTTTCTATCTTATCTGCTAGAG
>PDWI01000328.1_pt1 | contig 76360 bp, 77 predicted proteins | sample 1430891 | NCBI WGS metagenome assembly PDWI01 (sample SAMN01162508, study PRJNA174530) | Oral metagenome, whole genome shotgun sequencing project. | biome: Marine environment; feature: Marine mammal; material: Swab sample of the gingival sulcus; isolation source: swab sample of gingival sulcus...
GGGAGGGGGCATGATCGCGCTGGAGGACATTTCGGTCCGCTTTGGCGACAGGCTGGTGCTGGACCGGCTGTCGCTGACGGTGGACAAGGGCGAGGTGGTGGGGCTGCTGGGGCCGTCGGGCTGTGGCAAGTCTACCCTGCTGAACGTGATTACCGGGCTGGTCACGCCCACGAGCGGCCGGGTGCAGGTCGGCTCGGCGCGGATCGGGTTCGTGTTTCAGGACCCCCGGCTGTTGCCATGGCGCAGCGCGCTGGACAATGTGCGCTTTGCGCTGGACGCCGCCGGGACAGAGACCGACAGCCGCGCCCGGGCCATGGCGGCGCTGGCGGCGGTCGGGCTGGCGGGGCACGAAGACCGCTTCCCGGCCCAACTCAGCGGCGGTATGCGCCAACGAGTGTCGATCGCCCGCGCCATGGCGGTGGCGCCTGACATTCTGCTGCTCGACGAGCCGTTCAGCGCGCTGGATGCCGCCCTGAAAGCGTCAATTCTCGCCGATCTCAAACGCATGCTGGCCGCGCGCCCGGAGATGACCGTTCTGTATGTCACCCATGTTCCGACCGAAATCCGCGACATCGCCCACCGCCTGTATGTGATGCGCGACGGTCGGCTGCTGCAAGAGGAGAGCCGAGATGCAGACGCTCAAGAACCTGCCTGAAGACCGCGCCGCAAGCCTCGCCGGGCTGATCGAAACCGCGCCCGATCAGGTAATCAGCATGGCGCTGTCGCGCTCGCCCAATGTGCAGATCTCGCTGTTCAGCTTCGCTGATGGCGAGACAATCAGCGCCGAATCCTATCCCGGCGACACGTTATACCTACTGCTCGAAGGGAGCGCCCGGATATCCTTCGGCGACCATTGGGCGGCACTGGCGCCGGGCGAGGCGCTGGCGGTCGCCGCCGGACGGCCCCATGCCATCGGTGGCGGCAAAGCTTTCAAGATGTTGCAAATCACATTCCAGAACGAGGACACCTGACATGGCAAACAAACTGATCCGAAATCTCGACCACCGCAGCGTGCTGCACATGGCCGATCTGGTGGATTACAAGCCCGGCAAGGTCGCCAGCCTGACCCTGACCCAGAACCCCGGCGTCGGCATCACCCTCTTTGCGATCGACAAGGGCGAGGGACTCTCGACCCATTCCGCCCCCGGCGACGCTATGGCGCAGGTGCTGGAAGGCAAGGTCGAAATCACCATCGACGGCGTGACGCAGACACTCACCGCCGGCGACACCATCGTCATGCCCGCCGAGGTGCCCCACGCGCTGCTCGCAGTGGAACCGTTCAAGTTCCTGCTGGTGGTGGTAAAGATGGAAGACGAGGCCTACCGCTGGAAGTTCGAGTGATCTGTGGACGCCGACGCACCCGATCTCGGGGCACGGACCCGATAATTGTGATACGGGCAGTCGGGGGCTTCCCGGCCAACCTACCGGCATGAAGCTATGCAAAAGGTAAGCATGTCCGGGTAAATACCGATTTTGAGTTCGGTCAGCATCCGGCCTTGCTGCCTGAAACGGGCCGCACGGTGTCCCAAGACCCGCACGCCCAACGAAGGGCTATCCCTCGCAGATAATGGCATTTTCCAGACGGCGCCTGTCGATACGCGCATCATCCAGATGCGCTCCGGTGAAATGAACCTCAATGAGGCTTGCGCGTTGAAAATCGGCATCCAGCAACGTTGCGCCGCGAAAGTCTGATCCGTCCAGAGTGGCTTTGCGAAACGCTGTGGACGTCACATCGGCCCGCTGGAAATCGCAATCCACCATGTGAGAGCCAACGAATTGAGTATTGCGCAGGGTTGCGCCCGAAAAATTGACTTTTGACAAGGCGCATCCGCTAAGGTCCAACCCAGACAGGTCCGCCTCTCGAAGGTCAAGGTCCGCCGCAACCCATCGCTGCCCGAAACGGCCCGCCGTTTCAAGCCAAAGCGCGTGGCTTTGCACTGCGTGTTTCACAGCTTCTGGCATCATGGTTTCACCCTATCCCGTGACGTCGCTTTGGCAAATCCCCTATGCCGCCCCCGCCGCCTGTTGGATCATTGACCCAACAGCAGCCAGACGCCGAAATGCGAGATTTCGGGAATGAAGGTGACCAGAATGAGGGCCAGCAGGTAAATTCCAAGGAACGGGAAGGCGCCGCGAAAGGCGGTAGAGAGCCTTGTGCCGAACATGGATTGCAGAACAAACAGATTGATGCCCATCGGTGGGGTAAACAGCCCAATCGCCAGATTGACGGTCACGATCATGCCGAAATGGATAGGGTCCACCCCGATCGCCATGGTGACGGGCAGCAAAAGCGGCGTCAGCAACAGGATGGCCGATAGCGGGTCCAGCACACAGCCGATCATAAGTAGCAGAAGGTTGATCACGATCAGCAGAGCCCACGGCGCGACATCCAGCGCCCGCATCCAGCCGACAATGCTGGCGGGCACCTGATTGACGGTGATGATCCATGAGAAAACCCCCGCGCAGGCGACGATGATCAGGATTTGCGAAGAAACCAGCACGGTATTGCGCGCCGCCTGCAACACGCCGGACAAGGGCAATTCGCGCATGATCAGCACGGTAACGATCATGGCATAAAGACAGGCCACCGCCGCCGCCTCGGTGGGCGAAAACACCCCGCCATAAATGCCGCCCAGAATGACCACCGGCACGCCAAGCGCCCAAACACCGCGCTTGAACGCGGCAAAAAAGCGTTTGAGATCAAATGGTTCGGACAGGAAATGAATCTTGCGGCTGGCCCACATGCCATAGATCGACAGCAGTAGCACAATCAGCAGACCCGGCCCGATCCCCGCCGCGTACAGCCTTGGGATGGATTGTTCCGCCGAGGCGCCGTAGACAATCATCGGGATGGAGGGCGGCAGCACCACGCCGACCGCCCCAACCGAAACCAGCAGCCCGGCCGAAAATTCCTCGGTATATTTCGCCTTGCGCAGCGCCGGATACGTCACCTTGCCAACCGTCGCCACGGACGCGGCGCCGACCCCGCTGATCGCCCCGAAGATCGCGCCGGTGCCGATGGTCGTGAGCGCAAGTTTGCCCGGCACACGCCCCATCGAGGCCTGCACCAGCGTCACCAGACGCGAAGCAATGCCGCCACGATCCATCAATTCGCCAGCGAAAATGAAGAACGGCAGAGCAAGCAGCGTGTAGGCATTGACCGAGGCAAACAACGTCTGTTGCAGCACCGCCATCGGCATGTTCATGAACAGAACCAGACTCAGGGTCACGGAACTGAGCAGCACGAGAAAAATAGGGTATCCCAGAAGCAAAAGCGCAACGGGAACGATCACCAGAGTCCAGGTCACTTCGTGCTATTCCCCATTATGCGTGCCAAAGGTTCTGACCCTGTGCAGCAGCTTCAGCACCGCGATCAGGGTCAGCATGGCGAAACAAATTGTGACGACCGAATGGGGTATCCACATCGGAATGCCGGAAGAACCGCCGCGCTGGCCCATGGAAAACACCCGCGATAAGAAAAACCACGAGTGATAGACCACGAAACCGCAGACCAGCGCCGTGACGCCCGCCTCGATGATGCCGAGCAGCGCTTTCAGGCGCGGCGCATGGAACTGGCCCAGCAGGTTCAGGCGTAGCTGCCCCTCTTGGGCACTGACCACGATGGCCCCGAGAAAGGTCAGACCAATCATGATAAAGACCTGTATCTCATCCGCCGCGAGCCAGTTGATCTCAAGCACATAGCGCATGAAGATATTCGCGCAGCTGACCAGCACCAGACCGATCAGCACAAGGGCCAGAAACGTGACCAGAACATGCGTGGCAACTTCAGCCGCTCTGAACATGCGATCCCTCCGCGGATATACGGCAAGAAAACTGGCCCGACGGGATGCGCCGGGCCAGGGTTTGCTTATTCCGCCAGACGCTCGGCCGCGGCACGCATGAACTCGATTTCCGCGCCCAGAGCCGGGTTGGCCTCAAGGATTTCAGGCAGATTTGCCTCGATATTGGCGAGATATTGCGCGTTTTCCTCGGCTGTCCACTCCAGAACCTTGCCGCCATTTTCGCGCCATGTCTCCAGCCCCCGCACAACCGCCTCACGGTTCCATGCATTTGCCGCCTCGGCAGCGCTCAACGCCTGTTCGCGCACCAGCGCGCGCAGATCGTCGTCCAGCCCATCCATGAAGCTCTTGCTGGCAACCGCAGTAGCGAAGGCGTAGCTGCTGGGCAGCATCGTCATGTCCGTCGCCACATCGTAAAAGCGCAGCGCCGGATAGACCGACGTGCCCGCCATCAGGCCATCAATCAGCCGGTTCTGCATGCCGGGAATGACTTCGCCCAAAGGCATGGCCGTCGGCAGCGCGCCCAGATCGGTCATCGGGACAATGTGCAGCGCGGTCGGACCGACAACGCGAATGCGCTGGCCCTTGATCGAGTCGATGGTCGGCACGCCCTTGATGGTCAGCAAGGCAAGCTGGCTGTGCGGGAATACCGCAATCGGCGACAGCCCCCGGTCATTGCCATATTCAGCGATATGGGCCGCAACTTCCGGGTCGGCCAGAACGCGCTGTGCATGGGCAAGATCGTCAAACAGGCTTGGCGTATCCAGAACCTCGAACCGCGAATCCATCGGAACAAAGAAGCCCGAGGCCGGAACCGTGACTTCGATGGTACCAAAAGAAACGCCTTCGATGGTTGCCGGAACCTGACCGAGTTGATTGGCCGGATAGAGTTCAACCGCGATCCGCCCGTCCGAACCCTCCTCGACCCCGGCCTTGAATGTCTCCATCCAGTGCGAGATCACGTCGTTTGCCGTCGATGACGCAACCTTGATGGTATAATCCTGCGCAACCGCCGGCAAGACGGAGACCGGCAGGGCCAACGAGGCTACGGCGAGCCACTTCAACAATTTCTTCATTTATTTTCCTCCCTTTCGCCTGCCAACGCCCTCCAACGGAACACATACGCCCTCCGTCCTCTCCTTCAGCGCCTCGAGGCCTGAGTTCAGTATCGGGACAATCGAAATTAAGTCCAGCAAATTAGTTCCGCCATGCGGAATAATGTTCTGCAATTCATAAGGGGCGGAATAGGGGAGGCCAAAGCAAGAGGACGCGCAACGGCACTGCCCTGCCCGTCCTTACCGTGAGTTTCGCGCGATTGCGGCGCCGGTAGCCTACCGGAGAAGCGCCGGGACTATGGCCAAAGCAAAAAACCGCTAAATCTGAATCAAAATTCTCTGTCTCCGGGGCATCACCCTGCTGATCTCGCTTTAGCACACGCCGCGTTGATGACCGCACCGTGATCTCGAGCATCTTTCATGCGTTGAAGGCCGGATGCCCGACGGAGTGCGAGCCTTCCCCAACCGTTTTAACCGCTGATCCCGCGGGCGCCTGTGGCGGCACTTGCAACCTCAGGTGCCCTACCCCGCTCCGGAGCGCATCAATCGGGATAGAACTGCTCCGGTGTGGCCTGAATGAATGAATCAGGTGGCGTTTTTGTCTCTGGAAGGTGTTTTTGCGCCCATCGCGTCATCTCTTGCAGGACGCCGAGCAGATCGGCGCCTTTTTTGGTCAGACGGTATTCATAGCGCAACGGGCGCTGCGAATAGGCTCTGCGTTCAATCAGACCATTGTCGACCAGCCTGCTGAGGCGGTTCGCCAGAATATTGGTCGAAATCTTCTCCTGCATGTCGAGAAACGCGCCATAGCGATGCTCCCCGATAAACAACCCGCGCAGGATCAGAAGGCTCCAACGGTCTCCTATCACATCCAGCGCACAGGCAATCGGGCAGTCAGAGCGGGGGGTCATTCTGGTTCCTTTTGATTTGCAAGTCACTATGGCATGTGTTACTTCGCTTTTGCAAGTGGCCCGCGTGGTGACCGCATGGAATGAAAGGCGTTCGCAATGAGTCTATCTGTATCTCTGGCCGCTACCGGGCTGGCCGGTTTGGTGAATTTCTGGCTGGCGCTACGCATCGGACGGCTGCGCGGCAAGCATAAGGTGTCGATCGGGGATGGGGGCAATCCGCAGATGATTGCCGCCATGCGGGCGCAGGCCAATTTCATCGAATACACCCCCTTTGTTTTACTGCTGACGGCCTTTATCGAACTGACGCAAGGCTCCTCTCTGCTGCTGGCGATGATCGCTGGGATTTACCTTCTCGGGCGGGTCGCGCATGGGGTGGGTATGACCGGCAATATCCGTTGGCGCATGATCGGCACGCTAACAACCATGCTCACGCTGGTTGGGCTTTCGATCTACGCGATCGTGCTGGCCTTCTTGTCCCTGAACTGAGGACCGCCATGCCAACGCCCGAACAATCCCAGCTATGCGCGCGTATCCGCAATACCCTCAAAACGCCGCATCCGGTGCGCGAGGTGCGCATGTTTGGCGCGATCGCCTTCATGGTTGATGAAAGAATGGTCGTGGCGGCGCATAAGAACGGCGATTTGCTGGTGCGGGTCGATCCGCAACAGAGCGCCGCCCTGCTTTGCCGCGACGACACGCGGCAAGCTGAAATGGGCACAGGCCGCGCGATGGGTCCGGGATGGCTGGTGGCGGAAGGACCGCTTTCCGAGGAGCAAACCGCTTTCTGGCTGGGCGTTGCGATGACCTACCACGCACAATCCGGCTCCAGCGCCTGACCTTAAAGACACGAATACCCTGTCATGCTTTCGGCATTTTCTGGGCATTCGTGCTGCCGGATGCTTCAGATTAAACCGATTTCACTCTAACTGCCGGTAAAGCTCGGCCTGCGCTTCTCCAGAAAGGCCGCCATGCCTTCCGCCTTGTCCTGCGTCGCAAACAATAGCTGAACCGCTTTGCGTTCAAGTGCCAGTGCCGTGTCGAGGGGCGCGTCCATGCCGCAGAGGATCACTTCCTTGATCTGCGCCACCGCCACGGGGGGCATACGCGCGATGGTTTTTGCGGTTTTCATCGCTTCCGCCAGAACCGCATCGTCGTCCACCAGCCGACTGACCAGCCCCATCTCGAACGCCTCCGGCGCGCTGATGATCTCTCCGGTCAGGCACATCTGCATGGCGCGAAACTTGCCCACCGCGCGCACAAGGCGCTGGGTTCCGCCCGCGCCGGGCATGATGCCGACGCGCACCTCCGGCTGCCCCAGTTTTGCGCCCCGCCCCACGACCGTAATGTCGCAATGCATCGCCAGTTCCATTCCGCCGCCGAGCGCAAAGCCGTTTACCGCCGCAATCACGGGCAGCGGACAATCACCAACGGCGGCCCAGAGGCGCTCCGTATGGCGGTGATACATTTCAACCGCCGACAGCGTGGACATATCGGCGATATCCGCCCCGGCGGCGAAACTGGTCTCGTCCCCGGTCAAGACCACGCAACGCAGGTCTTTATCCTCGGTGAAGCCCTGAAAAATCCCGGCCAGCTTCTGCCGAATTTCCAGATCCAGCGCATTGCGGACCTCGGGCCGGTTAAGGCGCACAACGGCAATACCGGGCTCGGGCCGCTCAAGCAGCACGCTCTCCCCCCGTGGGGTCTGCGTCGCCGTCATGGCTGCACCAGCACGGCCGCAACGCCCTGTCCCACGCCAACACACATGGTGCAAAGCGCCGTCTTATGCCCCTTTGCCTGCATCTCCAGCGCTGCCGTCAGGGCCAGCCGGGTACCCGACATGCCCAGCGGATGACCCAGCGCAATCGCCCCCCCGTTAGGGTTCACATGCTCGGCGTCATCGGGCAGGCCCAGTTCGCGCAAAACGGCAAGCGCCTGCGCCGCGAAGGCCTCGTTCAACTCGATCAGATCCATGTCGCCGATATCCATCCCCAGATTGTCCAGCAGCTTGCGGCTGGCCGGCACCGGACCGATCCCCATGAGCCGAGGCGAAACCCCGGCGCTCGCCATGCCCGCAACGCGCGCGATCGGGGTCAGCCCGTAGCGCTCCACCGCCGCGCCAGACGCCACCAGCACCGCCGCCGCACCATCGTTGACGCCCGACGCATTGCCCGCCGTCACCGTGCCGTTCTCCCGAAACGGGGTTTTCAGAGCGGCAAGTTTGTCCAGCGATGTCACGCGGGGATGCTCATCGGCCTCGACCAGAACTGTCTCGCGCCGCGATAGCGGCACGCTGATCGGGGTGATCTCCGCAGCAAACCGCCCCACCGCCTGCGCGGCGGCATAACGCTCCTGACTGCGCATGGCGAAAGCGTCCTGATCCACCCGCTTGATCCCGAAATGCTCGGCCACGTTCTCGCCGGTCTCGGGCATGGAATCGATGCCATACTGCTTCGCCAGCGCCTTGTTTACGAACCGCCAGCCAATCGTAGTGTCATAAATCTCCGCCCGGCGCGAAAAGGGCGCGTCGGCCTTCGGCATGACCAATGGCGCGCGGGACATGGATTCCACCCCGCCCGCCAACACTACCTCAGCTTCGCCGGTGCGAATGGCGCGCGCCGCCAGTCCGACCGCATCCAGCCCCGAGCCGCAGAGCCGGTTTACCGTCATCCCCGGCACCGTTTCCGGCAATCCCGCCAGCAACACCGCCATACGGGCCACGTTGCGATTGTCCTCTCCCGCCTGATTGGCGCAACCGAGATAAACCTCGTCCACCGCGTCAGGCGGCAGGTCCGGCACCTGCGCCATCACGGCCCGCAACACATGCGCCGCCATATCGTCGGGCCGCACGCGGGCCAGCGCCCCGCCATAGCGACCGATGGGCGTGCGTGTTCCTGCACAGATATAAGCGTCGGTCATGGCGTGTCTCACAACGGCGATTCAGGGTTGAAATCGGGGCGGCGCTTCTCCTTGAGCGAGGCCAGACCCTCCTGCACATCCGGGCCGTTGAAGCCCATGAACTCAAGGGCGAGCGAGGTGTCAAAGGTCGGGCCCGCCTGCCGCAGCCAGTTGTTGAGCGCATATTTGGTGAAGCGCACCGCAGAGGGCGACCCCTTGGACAGTTTCACCGCCACTTCAAGCGCCTTGTCATGCAAATCGCCCGGCTCGGTGCAAAGCGAAACCAGACCAATGCGCTCCGCCTCTTCGCCACTGACAGGCTCACACAGCATCAGGTAATACTTCGACTTTGCCAGACCGCACAGCAGGGGCCAGACGATGGCCGCATGGTCTCCCGCCGCGACGCCCAGCCGGGTATGCCCGTCGATGATGCGCGCGGTCTTGCTGGCAATGGAAACATCCGCCAGCAACCCGGCGACCAGACCCGCCCCCACGGACGGACCTTCCATCGCGGAAACGATGGGCTTGGAACAGTTAATCACGTTGTAAACCAGGTCGCGAGCTTCCTTCCAGACACGGGTCAGGGTCTCGAAATCCTGCGTCATGTCACGGACCAGCTCCAGATCGCCGCCGCCGGAAAACGCATCCCCTGCCCCGCGGATGATGGCCACACTGACATTCGGATCGGCATCAATGTCGCGCCATACTCGCGTCAACTCGCCATGCATCTGCGCATCAGCCGCATTCATCCGGCCGGGGTTTTCCATCGTGATCCGCAGAACCCGCTCGGCTGGCCAGTCGAATTTCAGCTTTTCGTAACTTGCATAGCGATCGGTCATATTTTCTTCTCCTTGTCACTCCAGAACGGCTCCCGCAGGAGGTTCTTCTGTATTTTTCCGATGGGCGTCTTGGGAAAGTCGCGCACAAATTCCACATGCCGGGGCCGCTTGAACCGGGCAAGCTGGCTGGCACAATGCGCCACCAGCGTTTCCTCATCGAGACTCTCTCCCGCCTTCAGCACCACGAAAGCCGCGGGCACCTCGCCCCATGTGTCATCCGGGATGCCGAACACGGCGCATTCCGCAACCTCGCTGCGGGCATAGATCACATCTTCGATCTCTTTCGGATAGATATTTTCCCCGCCCGAGATAATCATGTCCTTGGACCGATCCACCAGCGTGATGAACCCGTCCTCGTCAATCGTGCCGACATCGCCGGTCTCGGCCCAGCCATTGTTCCAGAATTTGGCGGTCTGTTCCGGCTCGTTGTAATATTCCAGCATGATATTATCGCCGCGCGAGACAATTTCCCCAATCTCACCGGGCTGAACCCGCTCGCCCTGCGCATTCACCACCGCCACATCGACGTTGTAACACTGGCGCCCGATCGACCCGAGTTTTTCGGGCAGATACCAATGGCGCAGGGAGGTCAGAACGCCCATTTCGGACTGACCGTAAATCTGGGTCAGCGCCACGTCGGGCAGCTTTTCCAGCAGGCTCCGCTGCACCCAGTCCGGCATCGGCGCCCCCGCGAAGGACGCCTTTTTCCAGCTGGCATAATGCTGCGCGGCGAACCCTTCGTCGCTGACAACCTGCGCCAGCTGCGTCGGCACGGCAAAAACCGCAGTCATGCCCGTATCGCGCACCATTTCGGCAAAGCCTTCAACCGACCACTTGCTCAGCAAGGTTGTGGTCGCCCCGGCCAGAATGGCGGGCTGAAACATGATGTTGAGCGCGGCGACATGGAACATCGGCGACACGATACCGACCACGTCCCGCTCGTCGATGGCCTCTTCGACCATCACCGTATGGGCGGTGACGCAGCGGTTTCGGTGGCTGCATAGAACACCTTTGGGCCGCCCCGTCGTGCCGCCGGTATAGGTCATGCAGAAGGGATCATCCTCGGCCAGATCCACAGCGGGCGCGGTCGCATCGCCCGCCGCGACAAAGTCGTCAAAGTTTTCATCCTCGCCGCCGCCGCCAATGCGCACGAGCTTGCGCAGTTTGGGCAAACGGTCCCGCACCGCCGCAACCTTCTCCGCAAAGACATCTTCGTAAATCAGATATTCGACATCGGCCTTGTTCAGCACATAAACCAACTCATCGGGGGCATAGAGCACCGAGACATTCACAATCACACAGCCGGACCGCGCCACGCCGAAAAAGGCGATGCCATATTCCGTCCGGTTGCGGCACAGCATCCCCACCTTGGCGGCCTTTGGCAATCCATCACGGATCAGCCGGTTGGCCAGACGGTTTGCCGCAACGTCCAGTGCCCGGTAGCTGAGCGATGTGCCTTCCCACAGGATTGCAGGCTTGTCGGGAAACCGCTCCGCCGAACGCCTGAGCATATCACCTGTCAACATTTCGGATCCCCCCGGCCTGATGGCAAAACACACTTCTTCCTATCGACATGCTTTGATCGGGGCATTATATGCAATGGTAGATTGCAGAATTAAGTTCTGCACAGCGGAATTTTATACGGGATTTTATACGGGGGAGAAAATCGGGTGGCAGAAGGAGACAGGCAATTTGTCGATGCCTTAGCGCGCGGTCTGGCGATACTGGAATGCCTGTCGCGGTCGCATCAGCCTATCGGGAACCGGGCCATTTCGGAGGCGGTCGGGCTGGCCCCGTCAACGGTCAGCCGCCTGACCCATACGCTTTGTGTGCTGGGATATATCCGCCCGGCGGCGAATAGCCGTGCCTATGAGCTGACACCGAAAAATCTCGCGCTGGGATACCCCGTTCTGGCGGGGCTGAGCCTGATCGACAGGTTGCGCCCCAGCCTTGAGGAGATCAGCAAGGCGACCGGCGAAACGGCGGCTTTGGCGATCCGCGACGGGTTTCATATTTCTTTCGTGTCCGTGGTGCATGGCACCAATATGGTCGCCGTTCGGTTGGCTACCGGCGGGCGGCTGCGGATGCAGGAATCGGCGGCGGGAATTGCGCTGGTGGCGGCGATGGAGGAAAAAGAGCGGCGCATGGTGGCGGGTCGGCTGCGTGCCAACATGACCCGTCATGGCCAGGACCCCAAACTCTTCGATGCCGCGCTGGAGGATTGCCTGAACCGCGGGGTTGCGGTCATTCGCAATTCGTGGCGCGAGGGGGTTGGCGGCGTGGCGGTTCCGATCTCGCACCAGACCGAAACCGCCGCCCTGACCATTCCCGTTGCCACCGGCAGCGTTTCGGAAGACGACATGCGCGGCCGACTGGCCGATCTGTTGCAGGAGAAGGCGCGGGCCTACTGACCGATCCGCGCCGCTCCCCGGTTACTGCGCCAGAGCCGACAGCCCAAGCTGCGCGCGCCGTCGCAACCACCCGCTGGGCCGGTAGCGATCATCGCCCGTAAGGCGCTGAATTACTTGCAGGATTTCGTAGGCGCGCTCAACGCCGATATCGTCGGTCATCGCCAGCGGCCCCACCGGATAATTCAGCCCCAGCCGCATGGCGGTGTCGATTCCGTCCGGCGAGGCGAGCCCCATTTGCGCCATTTCGCACCCCAGATTGCATACCATCAGCGCAATCCGCTGCCCGATGAAGCCCGGCGAATCCGCAATGGCCGTAACCGCCCGCGACGCGGCCAGCAGGGACACCACCCCGCCGCGAATCGCCTCATCAACATCGGGCGGCGTCATCACCGTGACCCTTTTTGACAAATCCCCCAGCGGGTCGATCGCCACCAGACGTTTGTGATCCAGCCCGGTGCGGGCAGCAAAGGCGGCACAATCCTCCCCCAGCAGGCCGACCACAATTGGCGCCGCGCCATCATCGGCCTCCAGCACAACCGCGTTGCACGCCCGGACCAGCTCCCGCACTTCCCCGTGACCTTCGGGCACGAAAACCCGCGTCGCAGGGGCGGCGTCGCTCGTTGCGTCCGGCGAAGGCCGCCCGGCCCCTTCCGCATAGTCAAAAAAACCGCGCCCCGTTTTGCGGCCAAGCTGTTTCGTGTCCAGCATGTATTTATGCCGCGTGGTGGAGCGCAAGCGCGGGTCTCCAAACATGGCCTCATGCACGAAGGCGCTGACCGGGTAGTTCACGTCGATCCCCGTCAGGTCCATCAGTTCAAATGGCCCCATGCGGAAGCCGAAACAATCGCGCATGACCGCATCGACCTGAGCAGGCGTCGCCACCCGTTCCTGAAGGATCGCCAGCGCTTCCGTCGGATAGGCCCGCCCGCCAAAATTCACCAGAAAGCCCGGCGTATCCGTCACCTCAATCGGCGTGCGGCCCATGGTTTCGGCCAACGCGATCAAGCGTGCGATCACGTCGCTGCTTGTATCCGGCCCCGCAATGACCTCGACCAGACGCATGAGCGGCACGGGGTTGAAAAAATGCATCCCCGCGACGCGGTCCTTGCGCGTCAGCCCCGCCGCAATGGCGCCGATGGGCAGGGAAGAGGTGTTGGTCGCCAGAATGCACTCGTCCGACACGATACCTTCCAGCGCCGCAAAAACCGCGACCTTGGCCTCCAGCTTCTCAACGATCGCTTCAATCACCACGCTGGCCGGAGCGAGGTCTTCCAGAGCGTTGGCCACCTCCAGCCGCCCGGCCGCCTGTTGCGCCGCCTCCGCCGTCAGCTTGCCCTTATCCACCAGCCGCGTCAGCCGCCTGAAGATACCATCTCGTGCCGCGCTGGCCGCCCCGTCGCCAATATCGAACAGGCGCGCCGTCAAGCCGTTCTGCACCAAGACCTGCGCGATACCCGCCCCCATGGCCCCCGCGCCCACAACGCCAATGATGGCATCCGTCGTCACCTCGTTTTTCATCTGCCCCTCCTCGTCAGTATCGGCGCCCCACGACGACCACAACAGCGCAGCACAATGCCGCCGGTATCCTTAGAAGACGTGCCGGCACATCCGATGTAAAGCCTTCAGAACCGATATGAATTGCGCTCTGCGGAATTTGTGTCTGCGCCTCGGATCAGGACGGGCCACGCCTCAGACGCCAGAGCAGCTGGGTAAATTTGCACAACCAACAAGACCCGGACCCAAAAGTGCGCGGATGCAAACATTCCCGGTGGGGAGTTGATCTTGCGGCGGTTAGGATCGTAGTGGCGCTCCGGGGAGGACCATTGGAAACCAAAGCGAAACAGCTTCCGACTTAACTCAGAAGTCTTTGATCTTAAACAGGTTTTTGGTGGTAGTGGCGCTCTGGGGAGGATTCGAACCCCCGACCCCTTGATTCGTAGTCAAGTACTCTATCCAGCTGAGCTACCAGAGCGCGGTGGCGGGGATGTAGCCTTCTGCGCCGGGGGATGCAAGGGGGAAAATGCAACTTTTCCCGGAACATGGGTTTTCGCCCCGATCCGCTCTCGCCTCTGGACCTCCCCGCGCCCTGCACATAGAGTCCCGGCAACGAGGAAAGGGAGGCTACCATGGCGACCGGCAGCAATATCCGCACTTATTTCGAAGGCCGCTGGCATGACGGCGATGTGTCGGTGATGCGCGCCGCCGATAACGGCGCCTGGCTGGGCACCAATGTGTTCGACGGAGCGCGGCTGTTTGATGGGATGACGCCGGATCTGGATAAGCACCTCGCGCGGGTCAATGCCTCGGCTGAGGCGCTGATGATCACGCCAACCATGAGCGTGGCGGAGATGATGGAGATCACCCGCGAGGGGCTGGCTGCCTATGCCCCCGGCGCGGCGGTCTATATCCGCCCGATGTATTGGGCGATTGACGGGGGCGAAGGCGCGATCCTGCCCGCGGAAGGTTCGACCGGCTTTGCCATCAGCCTCGAGGAAATCCCCATGCCCGCACCAGACGCCGCCGCGACCCTGACCCGAACCCGCTTCCGCCGCCCGACGCTGGAAAACGCGGTGGTCAATGCCAAGGCGGGCTGCCTCTATCCCAACAACATGCGCATGCTGGCCGAAGCCCGTGCGCGCGGCTTTTCCAATGCGCTATCCTGCGACGCGGCGGGCAATGTGGCCGAAACCGCCACTGCCAACGCCTTTCTGGTCAAGGATGGGGAGGTGTTCACCCCCATCGCCAACGGCACCTTCCTCGCTGGCATCACCCGCGCCCGGCATATCGAAAACCTGCGCGCCGATGGCATCCGGGTGCATGAAGCCGTGCTGACCTACGCCGACTTTGAAACCGCGGATGAGGTCTTCCTCTCCGGCAACATGGCCAAGGTCACGCCGGTTTCGCGCTTCGATGACCGTGAATACGAGATTGGGCCGATGACCGAACGGGTGCGCGCGCTGTATTGGGACTGGGCGGCGAGCGATCACGCAAAGCCGTAGAGCAAAGCCGTAGACATTCGGGGGACTTCCGGGCACACTGAAAGCAACGGGAGGATGATATGCGGACATTTCTGGTGGTGCTGGACGACAGCAAGGAATGCCTCAACGCCATGCGCTTTGCCGCCATGCGGGCCGAACATACCGGCGGGTCGGTGGAAATTCTGTCGGTGATCCCGCCGGAGGAGTTCAACCACTGGATCGGTGTCAGCTCCATCATGCGCGAGGAGGCCCGTGAGCGCATCGAGGCGCATTATCAGGTCTTCGCGACGTGGATGCGGTCAAAACATGGGGTGGACCCGGAACTGGTGATCCGGGAAGGCTACCCGGTGGAGGAAATCCTCGCACGGGTGAACGAAAACCCGGAAATCGGCGTGCTGGTGCTGGGCGCAGGAGCTGGGCGACGCGGGCCGGGGCCGATCATCACCGAAATGATGCGTAGCGCAGGCTCCCTGCCAATCCCGATGACCATCGTGCCGGTCGAACTATCGAAAGAACGCCTGCAAAAGATCACCTGATGCAGCGGCAGATCCTTCCCTGGTTTCTCGCCGCGCTCCTCCTGCTCGCCGCCGCCTTTTATGGTCTGACCCGCACGATGACGCCGCTGATCGGCTACATTCTGGCGCTGGCGCTCTATTGGCTGATCCTCACCGCGCTGATCCTGCGTTTCAAAGACAGCCGCAGCTTCACCAGCCTGCTGCACAGCCGCCCCGCGCCGCTGATCTTGCATATCGGGCTGATGCTATTGCTGCTTGCGCTGGCGACGGTCAGCATCCCCATGGTTCTGGCCGCACCGCCCAGCGCCGCGCTGATCAGCGTTGCCATTATCGCCGCCCTGATCAACGGCACGCTGGAAGAGACCTTCTGGCGCGGGGTGGCGCTGCCGCCCGGCCCCGTCCGCGCGCCGGATTTCGCCGCCAATCTGATCCTCTTCACTCTCTGGCACGTCACCACCCTGTTCGCCACCGGCATCATCCGCCCCGGCGCGGACAGCCTCAGCAGCCATGCCACCTCCATGCTCACAGGCGCGTTTGTGCTGGGCCTCATCGCGCTCGGGCTGCGGCACTGGAGCAGCGGGGCGGGGCTGGCGGCGCGGCTGCATGTCGGGGTCAACCTACTCGCCTTCACCGCGCTTGCCGCCACCAACCCCCTGCCCTGAACTTGACTCGCCGCCACTTCGGTCGCATATGAAAGGCCAATGAAAGGTGCGCCCATGTTCATCCAGACCGAGACAACCCCGAACCCCGCAACGCTGAAATTCCTGCCCGGCCGTGAAGTGCTGGATATGGGCACGGCGGATTTCCCCAGCCGGGACGCCGCCGCCAAATCGCCGCTGGCGCTGCGGCTCTTTGCCGTGGCCGGAGTTGAGGGCGTGTTTCTGGGCCACGATTTCATCACCGTGACCAAGGCAGAGGCGCAGAACTGGGACGACATGAAGCCCGCTCTGCTCGGCGCCATCATGGAGCATTTCCAGTCCGGTGATGCGGTCCTGTCCGGCGACCGCGACGCGGCCCATGCGGAACATACCGGCGAGGACGAGGAAATCGTCAACCAGATCAAAGACCTGCTCGATACCCGCGTGCGTCCCGCCGTGGCGCAGGATGGCGGCGACATCACCTTCCACGGCTTCGATCGCGGCGTGGTGTATCTGCACATGCAGGGCGCTTGCGCCGGTTGCCCCTCCTCGACCCTGACGCTGAAAATGGGCATCGAGAACCTGTTGCGCCACTATATCCCGGAAGTCACCGAGGTGCGGCCCGTTGCCATCTGAGCCGCTGATCCTCGCTTTCGACACCTCGGCCGCGCATTGTGCGGCCGTTTTGTTGCAGGGCGACAGGCTGCGCAGCGCCCGCTTCGCGGAAATGGCGCGCGGACAGGCGGAGGCGCTGTTTCCCATGCTGGAAGCGGTTCTGGCCGAAGCCGGGGCGGGCTGGTCCGATCTCGACGCCATCGCGGTCGGCATCGGGCCGGGCAACTTCACCGGGCTGCGCATCGCGGTTTCCGCCGCGCGCGGGTTGGCGCTTTCCACCGGCAAACCCGCCATCGGCGTATCGGCGCTGGAAGTGCAGGCGGACAGCCCCCCCTGCCTCGCCAGCCTCGACGCCAAACGCGGTCGCCATTACGTTCAGGCCTTCCCGGACGGCACCCCGCAAATGACGGAAAACCTTGAGGATTTTTGCCCGGACCTGCCCCGCGCGCAGCCCGTTCCGCCGCAGGAAATAGCAGAAAAAATCGCCCGCCTTGCGGCCCAAAAGCTCACCAGCGGCGGACCCTTCGCGCGCCCAGCGCCGCTCTATATCCGCGCCGCCGACGCCGCCCCGCCGCGCGATCCGGCGCCCGTGATTCTCGACTGACATGCCCGATTACGCCCGCCTCGCCGCCCTGCACACGGACGCCTTCACGCGCGGCTGGAGCGCGCAGGAAATCGAGGCGCTGGCGACCGGCCCCGGCGGCTTCCTCATCGACGCCCCCCGAGGCTTCACCCTCGGGCGCAGCATCGCGGGCGAGGCGGAACTGCTGACCATCGTCGTGGACAAATCCGCGCGCGGCACCGGCGCGGGCAAGGCGCTGCTCGCCGCATTTGAAACCCGCGCCGCGCAAACCGGCGCCAACACCCTGTTCCTCGAAGTCGCTGCCGACAACACCCCCGCCCTCGCGCTCTACCGCGGCCAAGGCTGGCAGCAAACCGGCCTGCGCAAAGCCTATTACCCCCGCCCAACCGGCCCCGTCGATGCGCTTTTGTTGCGCAAAAGCACCTAGACAAGCGCCCCCGGATAGCGCAAACCCATAGACATGCAGATTTACCTGCCGATTGCCGAAGTATCCGTGAACGCCTTCCTGCTCCTCGGGCTGGGGGGCATCGTTGGTGTGCTTTCGGGCATGTTCGGCGTCGGTGGTGGCTTTTTGATGACGCCGCTGCTGTTCTTCATCGGCATTCCCCCGGCGGTCGCGGTGGCCACGGAAGCGAACCAGATCGTCGCCTCCTCGCTCTCCGGCGTGCTGGCGCATCTGAAACGACGAACCGTCGACATCAAGATGGGAGTCGTCTTGCAAATCGGCGGCCTCATTGGCGCGGCGCTGGGCATTCAACTGTTCAATTTCCTGCGCGAAATCGGGCAAGTCGACCTGCTGGTCAAACTGTCCTACATCGTTTTCCTCGGCATCGTCGGCTCGCTGATGTTCATCGAAAGTCTGCGCTCGATCCTGAAATCGCGCGGCGGCACCGCCCCGCCCACGCGGCGCAAGCATACATGGGTGCATAACCTGCCCTTCAAGATGAAATTCCGCGCCTCCGGCCTCTATATCTCGGTGATCCCACCGATCATGGTCGGGGTGCTGGTCGGTATTCTGGCGGCAATCATGGGGGTCGGCGGCGGCTTCATCATGGTGCCCGCCATGATCTATATCCTTGGAATGCCGACGAAAGTTGTTGTCGGCACCTCGCTGTTCCAGATCATCCTGACCACCGCCTTCACCACCCTGATGCACGCCACAACCAACTACACGGTCGACGTGGCCCTCGCGGTTCTGCTGCTGGTTGGCGGGGTGATCGGCGCACAAATCGGCACCCGTATCGGCGTCAAGATGAAGGCCGAACAACTGCGCGTTCTGCTGGCGCTGATGGTGATGGCGGTCTGCGGCAAGCTGGCGCTGGACCTGCTGATCATGCCGTCCGAGCTGTTCTCCATCGGCGAAGGGGGGCACTGAGATGCGCCTGTTCGCCTTCCTTCTCCCCCTGCTCCTGCTCATCGCCCCGGCGCGCGCCGACGAGCGCATCGTCGCCGGAATGAGCCAAAACCGGGTCTCGATCACCGCTACGTTCGATGGCTCCGAAATCCTGATCTTTGGCGCGGTAAAACGCGAAAGCCCACCGCCCGACAGCGATTTGCAGGTGGCCATCGTGATCGAAGGCCCGTCTGGCCCCGTCACCGTGCGCAAGAAGGATCAGCGGTTAGGCATTTGGGTTAATACCGAAGCAGTCGAGATCGAAACCGCACCGAGCTTTTACGCCGTTGCGACCTCCGCGCCCCTGAACGAGGTTATCACTCCAAGTCAGGACCTGCGCCATCACATCACCATCCCCCGCGCCATCCGCCTGCGTCATGGCGGAGCGGGGATTGTCGGGGCGGAGGCTTTCACCACCGCCCTGATCCGCATTCGCAGCAATTCCGGGCTGTATAAGATCGAGGAAGGCGCGGTCGATCTGCGGCAGGACACCCTGTTTTCCACCCGCATCTCCCTGCCCTCCAACCTCACCGAAGGCGATTACCGCGCCCGCATTTACCTGACCCGCGCAGGCAAGGTGATCTCGGCTTATCAGACAGAAATCGACGTGAAAAAGGTTGGGCTGGAACGCTGGCTTTACCGCCTAGCGCATGATCACGCCCTGCTCTACGGGCTGATGTCGCTGGCCATCGCCATTGCCGCCGGCTGGGCGGCTTCGAGCTTCTTCCGCTATTTCCTGAAAAGTTAAAGCCTTCAGGCTTCCCCCGCCTCAAGGCTTAGCGGTGCCGGTTTCGCCCGCAAATCCGCGGTGCTCAACTCCTCCTGCGGCCGCGACAGCGCATAGCGCGTGACCCAATGCAAGCGCTGTTCGGCCCGCGTGATCGCGACATAGGCAAGGCGTTTCCAAAGCGGCAGCCCGGCCTCCATCCGCCCCATCCGCGCCGCCGCCCAGATGTCGGGGGCAAAGACCTGAACGTCCGGCCACTGGCTGCCCTGCGCCTTATGGATCGTAACCGCCGCGCCGTGCAGAAACGACGCACCCATGGTCGCAGCGAAGGGGATGAACGGCTCTTCCTCGTCGGGCCGCTCGATCTTCACGATTGAGGCGACCGAGATCTGCGGATCCTCTGCGCCGAAAATATGCACCCGCGAAAAACCGGGCCGCCGCCCCTCGCCGAGAAACACCCCCTGCGCACCTTTGATCAGCCCCTTGGCCTCCAGCTCAATGCGTCGCTTGCGGTGTTTGAGCGGCAATTCGATCCCGTCGCACAGAAGCGGCTCACCGGGCAAAAGCGCCTCTTCCGGCGCGCCATGCGCCGCGCGAAAGGCATGGATCAAACGAATGCGGGTCTTGTTGCGCCAGACCAGAACCGGGCTGCGCGCCATCATATCCGCATTGACCCGCGGGGCGAGAATAACCCGGTCGTCGCGCGCCGCCGCCTCGCGAACCATCGCCTCGAAGCCTTCAAAGGTCAGGCGTTCATCGGCCAGCGCATGGGCCAGATCAAGGATCGGATTGTCGGTTTCCTGCCGATGCACCCGGTGCAATTCGCATTTTCGTCCCGCCTCGAACCCGTCAAACACCATTTCGCCGGACTGGCCCACCGGAGCAAGCTGCGCGGGATCGCCGAACAGCACCAGCGTAGGGAAAATCTCCTGCAAATCCTCGAACTGGCTCTTGTCGAGCATGGAACTTTCATCGACGAAACCAATGTCGAGCGGGTCGTCGCGGCGCTTCCATCCGGTAATGAAATCCGAACCGCGCAACCCCGCCGCCGCCAGCGCGCCCGGCACGGATTTTTGCGCCTGATAGAAAGCATAGGCCCGGTCCAGCGCCTCTTCCGTCATGCCCTCGACCTCGGGGCGTTCGCCCTTGCCGGCGAGCCACTCGGCGATGGCCTCAAATTCCGGCGCGTAGACCGGGGTGTAGAGGATGCGATGGATCGTGGTGGCGGGAACGCCGCGGGCGCGCAGAACCGAAGCGGCCTTGTTGGTCGGGGCCAGCACGGCGAGCGAGCGGCTTTCGCGCTTGCGGCGGCTTTCATAATCGCCGGTGACGATCTCCGCCCCGGCTTCCTCGACCGCGCGGGTCATCTCCGCCAACAGCAAGGTCTTGCCCGACCCCGCCTTGCCCACAACCGCCATCGCGCCGCTGTCGCGGCTGGGCTGCGGCAGGCACAGACCATCCTCCAGCGAAATACCACTGGCCTTTAACAGATCGGAAACCCGATCCCAGGCCTCCGCCTGATCCTCTGAAAGTTCGAAACGCTCCACACCCATGCGCCGACCCTACAGCGGCTCGGCACAGGATTGAAGCGGCTTCAGGCGGTTTTTGCCAGCCCCGGCGCGGCGTTTCCGGCCAGCGAGAGGGAATAGTTCAGCCACGACTTGCTCACCTCGCGCGTCACGCCGACCCGCTCCAGCGTCGGCTCAAACGCCTCCTCGTGCATCCGCCACAACCCGGCGCCAATCCGGTCCTTGCCCTCGCCGGCATAGCCCAGCACTTCCGGCTCCAGCCCCATCAAACGGTAAATCCGCTGCATACGCGCGTCGAACACGCCAACGAAATATTTCAGCCCAAACGCCTCCATCAATTCCCCCGCGCCCAGCGCAAGCGCGGCAGAAACCCGGCGGTCCGCATTGGGCGAGAGGCAAAACCGGGTGCATTCCCAGATGAACGGGCTTTCGATTCGCTCGCCGCCATTGAGGAAGGCGAAATGGTCATTAACCATGGTGTCGCCGGTGGTCGGCAAGAACCGCATAGAGCCGCCATGCCGCCCGTCCGGCATTTCCCAAATGACATAAAGCGGGTTCAGATCGTCATATTCGTCGCGCTCTTCCCCATGTTCATTAACCTTAACGTCCTCCCATTTCAGGCGGCGAACAAACTGATCCGCCCGATCCAGAAACATGGTTTTGGACAACAGGGGAAAATGCTTGAGATCGTTTGCGTAAATGTAGCGCAGCATGGGGGACTCCTTCTTCGATTCACGGTTCAATACAACCCAAAATGGTTAACTCTTTGCTAACAAGAGCGAGAAGAATCTAATTTTAACTAATTATTAAAATTAAAAACAATCATAAGTAGAGCCTTGAAGGAAGGAACGCGACGTCAAACGATAACCGCGCCTGTAGAAAGCGCGCGGGCAACGGCATGAGTGGTGTTCATGGCACCAAGTTTATGGCGGGCGCTTTCGATATACACCCTAAGCGTGTGCTCGGAAATCGCCAGCGTCTGCGCCGCCTGCGACCGGCTCATACCCTGCGCAAGACAACGCATGGCATCAAGTTCGCGCGGCGAAAGGTTCGGCTGCAAAATCGGCCCCTCAAACTCTTCGAACAGCAACGCTTTCTTGTTGAATTCATGCGCCAGAAGCACCAGTTCATGTCCATTTTTGTCGATAAACGCCGCCCAATCCGCATCCTCCGCCGTGTCATTCAACGTGAACACCGCGAATTGTCCGTTGGGGCCGCGCACCGGAACGGAATAGCCCTGATTACCAACCCCATGCGCCAGCGCATCACGCCACATTTCCTGCGCCGCTTTCGACGACCAATCCAGCTCTTTCCACGACACCGGGGTAAAGCGCTGGAAACACCCGAAAATCACCGGGTCCATACGCAGGTAATCCATCTCCAGATAGCGATCGACCCAATCGCCCGAATAGGTGCCCGCGCCGAAGCGCTCCCCGTTGGAATTTACCCAATGATAGACCACATGCGACACGCCATAATAATCGCGGGTGCGCTCGGTCGCGCTTTGAAACGCCTCAAGCGTGTCAGCGCGCTGCAAAAAGCTGAGTAACGTTTCCAGTTTGTCTTTCATCCCCAGCCGCCATCAGCCCCATTCGCGCGGAGGAGACAACTTCTGTCGAACTGATCTCTGCAAGCGCCGTAAGCGCCGCATCCTCCAGCGCCAGCGCGGTTTCCTGCATATCGTTCAACTCAGCATACGTCTTCAAGTCCGCAAGAACATCAATGATCCAATTGTTCGCCATGTAAAGCTCCATATGTCTTAAGGCAGCGGGCATCCTTATAATGAAAGGGTTTTTTTCTGCTCCACCCTTTGATCTCCCCATAAATCGCGAGGCGGGAAGCCAAAAGACGCTTGAAAAATCACACCCTGACGCGCCGGAATGTCCGATATGCCGATGATTCGTTCCTACGAACGCATTGCGAACATTCACACGCAAATATGTTAAATTTTTGCAAACACCAGAACAAAAAAGGGGCAGACCCGAAAGTCCGCCCCCATTTCCATGCATATCGAAAGCGTCAGCTATCCAGCGCTTCCTCGAAGGTGCGCAGCCCGGTTTTCGGCGCCTGCACCAGCACGGCCATGTTGCCCGGCTTGTGTTCGTTGCGATACATTTTCGTATGCGCCTTGGCGATTTCCGCCCAGGGGAACACTTCCGACATGCAGGGATCAAGGCGGCGCTCGACCATCAGCTTGTTGGCGGCAGCGGCCTGTTTCAGATGAGCGAAATGCGAGCCTTGCAGGCGCTTCTGGTGCATCCAGACGTAACGCACGTCGAAGGTGCAGTTAAAGCCCGTGGTGCCGGCACAGATCACCACCATACCGCCTTTTTTACAGACGAAGCTGGAGACCGGGAAGGTCGCCTCGCCGGGATGTTCGAACACGATGTCGACATTGTTGCCCTTGCCGGTAATGTCCCAGATCGCCTTGCCGAAGCGGCGAGCTTCCTTGAACCATTCGTTATATTCCGGCGTGTTCACCGTCGGCAGTTGCCCCCAGCAGCTGAAGTCCTTGCGGTTGATCACGCCCTTGGCGCCAAGGCCCATGACGAAATCGCGTTTGTCCTCATCCGAGATCACGCCGATAGCGTTGGCGCCTGCGGCATTGGCGAGCTGGATGGCGTAAGAGCCGAGGCCGCCGGAAGCGCCCCAGACCAGCACGTTCTGCCCCGGCTTCAACTCATGCGGGTGATGGCCGAACAGCATCCGGTAAGCGGTGGCGAGCGTCAGGGTGTAACAGGCGCTTTCTTCCCAGGTCAGGTGCTTCGGGCGCGGCAGGAGCTGTTGCGCCTGCACATTGGTGAACTGCGCGAAGGAACCATCGGGGGTTTCGTAGCCCCAGATACGCTGGGTCGGGGAATACATCGGGTCGCCACCGTTGCATTCCTCGTCATCGCCATCGTCCTGATTACAGTGGATCACCACCTCGTCGCCGACTTTCCAGTTCCGCACCTTGTCGCCCACGGCCCAGACGATGCCCGACGCATCGGAACCGGCGATGTGATACGGGGCGCCATGCCCGTCAAACGGCGAGATCGGCACGCCCAGCCCGGCCCAGATGCCGTTATAGTTCACCCCCGCAGCCATCACGAGAACCAGCACTTCGTGGCTGTCCAGCACAGGCGTATCCACCACCTCAACCTGCATCGCCTGTTCCGGCTCTCCATGCCGCTCGCGGCGGATAGCCCAGGCATACATTTTCTCCGGCACATAACCTAAAGGCGGGAATTCCCCGATTTCGTAGAGATCTTTCTTCGGCGCGTCATATTCGGCAATCGCCGTGTCCGTATCGAGAGCCATCTTGGCCTCCTAAAGCTGAATCCTTGTGCTGCGATGCAGAATCGCAGATGCCCTCGGAGCATTACGAATCCGCCCGCAAGATTGCAACCGGATTTATCTCATTTTTGTAATTTTATGTCGCAACGTCAAGCACAGACCCGCCCGAAAGCGCGGGGGACAGATGCGCAATCGAGTTGGCATAGAAGTCCAGCACCGGGCGGTCCGGGGCATGGACCCGGTAGCGCCCGTCTTCACAGATCAGGATGCCGCGCCCTTCCAGCAGACGCAACCCCGTGCGCGCCGCCTCGTCCAGATCGCCGTCCGGCACATGCACCTGCGCCCCGCGACCCTCAAGCTCCGCGACCAACTCCCGGAAACGCTGCACGATCTCCGCCTCGCTGCGCCCCTCCGCTTCATGCAGGATCGCCGCAACAAGGGGCACCGGCAGGACCGGAACCACTGCCCGGATGCGCCCCATCAGCTCCGCCCCCAGCGCCTGCGTCAGCTTCGCCGGATCGCCGGTAAAGCCCGCCCGAAACTCCGCCAGCGAAACCGGCGCGCCCAAACTGACCGAAGCATAGCCAAAGCGATGGAACCGCCCGGTGAGGCGCTCAAAGATGTGCTTGCCGATATGGCGCGAAAGAACGCCCATCCGCAGCCGGAACTTGCGCTCGCCCTTAATATCTGCGGCAACCAGAACCCGATCCTCCAGCACCCGGTCGTAGTTTATCGCCACCGGGATAAAGACCACATCCGGCCCGCGCGCCGGGTCATAGCCCTCAACCATGTAATTGAGCAGCCCCAACCGCGCTTCGCCCACCGCCCCGTTCAGGCTCAACCCGCCTTCCGGGAACACCGCCTGCGTCACACCGCCCGCAGTCGCCTTCTGCACATAACGCGCCAGCACCTTGCGATAGAGCGCATTGCGCGAACGGCGTCGGATGAAATACGCCCCCATGGCCCGGATCAACCCGCGCAACGGCCAGCGCCGCGCCCATTCGCCCACCGCATAGGAGAGATGCGAGCGGTCCGAGGCGAGCCACGTCACGAGGAAATAGTCTATGTTTGAACGGTGGTTCATCACGAATACCACCGTCGCCGCCTTGTCGATCTTCTCCAGCGGCGAATCGGCAAAAGCGTCAACCTGCACCTTGTAAAATCCGCGCGAAATCCGCTTGGTCAGCCATCGGGCAAAACCGAAATAGGCAAAGGCAGAAAAGCGCGGTACGATCTCGCGGGCATAACGACGCGCCTGTTCAAACGCCACTTCGCGCGGAATACCCTCGGCTTCCGCATGTGCTGCCACCGCCTCCAGCACCTCCCCGTCATAGGACAACTCCTGAATCATGTCGTAGCGCCGCGCCAGCTTGAACGGCTCGATCGGGCGCACCAGCCGCTTGTTCAGCTCCGCCACCGCCCGCTCCGCCCGTTTGCGGAAAAACCAGCGCACGGAGGGAAACAGGAAATGCGAGGCGAAGGTCACGAGCGCAAACGCCAGAATGAGAAGAAGCGCCCAGAGGGGCAATGTAACGCTTTGAGTCATCTGGTAAAAATCTCACCAAAACCCGCCGGGGTCCAGCGACAATTTTGCGCAGGGTTCAGGGGCCGTGCCGGTGATAAAATCGCTTCACGCCGAAACTAAATAACCCCGCCAACCGGGGTTGCGCAACTTTGTTGCTTTTGCGACAATGCTGCGGTGCAACATAAAGCGAGTCGATCATGACGGATCAAGCAAAGCCAGCCACTGCCGAAAAAACGGCCGGGGAAACAGCCGGGAAGCCTGAGCGCACGAAGGATCGTCCCTGGCTCTTTCGGACCTATGCGGGTCATTCCACCGCAAAGGCCTCCAACGCGCTGTATCGCACCAACCTCGCCAAGGGCCAGACCGGCCTTTCCGTCGCCTTCGACCTGCCAACGCAGACCGGCTATGACAGCGACCACAAGCTCTCGCGCGGCGAGGTCGGTAAGGTCGGCGTGCCGGTGGCGCATCTGGGCGACATGCGGATGCTGTTCGACGAGATCCCGCTTGAGAAGATGAACACCTCGATGACGATCAACGCCACCGCGCCGTGGCTGTTGTCGCTTTACATCGCCGTGGCCGAAGAACAGGGCGCCGATGTGTCGAAGCTTCAGGGCACGGTGCAGAACGATCTGATCAAGGAATACCTGTCGCGCGGCACCTATGTCTGCCCGCCCGCCCCCTCGCTGCGCATGATTACCGATGTCGCCGCCTATACCCGCGAACACCTGCCGAAATGGAACCCGATGAACGTCTGTTCCTACCATTTGCAGGAAGCGGGCGCGACGCCGGAAGAGGAGCTGGCCTTCGCACTGGCCACCGCCATCGCCGTGCTGGACGACCTGAAGAACAAGGTGCCGGAGGAGGCGTTCCCGCAGATGGTCGGGCGGATTTCTTTCTTCGTCAACGCGGGCATCCGCTTCGTCACCGAGATGTGCAAGATGCGCGCCTTTGTCGAGCTTTGGGACGAGATCACGCAGGAACGTTATGGCATCGAAGACCCGAAATTCCGCCGGTTCCGCTATGGGGTGCAGGTCAACTCGCTGGGCCTGACCGAGCAGCAGCCGGAGAATAACGTCTATCGCATCCTGATCGAAATGCTGGCCGTGACCCTGTCGAAGAAGGCCCGTGCCCGCGCGGTGCAGTTGCCCGCCTGGAACGAGGCGCTTGGCCTGCCGCGCCCGTGGGACCAGCAATGGTCGCTGCGGATGCAACAGATCATGGCCTACGAGACCGACCTGCTGGAATATGACGACCTGTTCGACAACAACCCCGCCGTTGAGCGCAAGGTTGCGAGCCTGAAGGAAGGCGCGCGCGCCGAACTGGCACAGATCGACAGCATGGGCGGCGCCATCGAGTCGATTGATTACATGAAGTCGCGGCTGGTGGAATCCAACGCCGAACGCATCAACCGCATCGAGATCGGCGAGACCACCGTCGTCGGCGTCAACCGCTGGACCGAAGCCGCCCCCTCCCCGCTGACCTCCGGCCCGGAAGCCATCATGGTCGCCGACCCGGCAGCGGAAGCGGATCAGATCGCGCGGCTGGAGAAATGGCGCGAGACCCGCGACACGGCGGCGGTTGAAGCGGCGCTGGCGGAATTGCAGGACGCGGCGCGCAGCGGCACCAACATCATGCCCGCCTCGATCAAGGCGGCCAAGGCCGGTGCCACGACCGGCGAATGGGGCGACGCGGTGCGCGCCATTTTCGGCCAGTATCGCGGCCCGACCGGCGTTTCCGTCAACCCGTCGAACCGCACCGAGGGGCTGGACGAAATCCGCGCCCGCGTCGATGCGGTGTCGGATAAACTCGGTCGCCGCCTGAATTTCCTCGTCGGCAAGCCCGGCCTGGACGGCCATTCCAACGGCGCCGAACAGATCGCCGCCCGCGCCCGCGATTGCGGCATGGACATCACCTATGACGGCATCCGCCTGACGCCGGAAGAGATCGTTGCCTCGGCGAAGGAGCAGCGCGCCCATGTGGTCGGGCTGTCAATCCTGTCCGGCAGCCATGTGCCGCTGGTAGAAGAGCTGATGGACCGGATGCGCGAAGCGGGGCTGGCCCATGTGCCGGTCGTGGTCGGGGGCATCATCCCGGACGACGACGCCACCCGCCTGCTCGGCTACGGCGTCGCGCGGGTCTATACGCCGAAGGATTTCGAACTGAACGTGATCATGGACGATATCGTGACGCTGGCAGACCCGGCGACGCTCGCCGCCGAGTAAGCGTTATTCGAAGACGTCGACCAGTTCGAAATAGGTATAGCTCTGGGCGATATGACCCATGTCGCCCTTGATGAACCGGGGGTCTTTCGGCAGGCAGCCGATGCCGCAGATCTGACTCAGCACCATGTCTTCGGTATCAATATACCACAGCCGCCCGCCCGGCGTCGCGACCCAGCCGTCGATCCCCTCGGCCTCGTCGCCCTCAATATCATCCACTGAAGGCACCTCGTTGTAATAGCTCGTCGAGAACGCGCCGTGGGTGTGATAGGAGGCCGTAATCACCTCGATATTGGTCGGATCGTCGGACATGCAGCTATCCTTGTCACCGCGCGTCGGCTCGGAAGCGACCAGCTTCCCCGCCTTGTCAAAACCAATATAGCCGCAATACTCGACCCCATCGCGAATTGACGTCGGATTAAGTTGGGCAAAAAGCTGCTTAACCAACTGGATTTCATTGGTCGCTTGCGCCAAGACTACGTTAGGAAACGCACAAAGGGCGATGAGCCCGAGGGTGGTTTTGCAAAAGAGCATATGAATCTCCACTGTGAGGCTGCCCATGAAATAGGGAGGAAAGCCATGACTGTCCATATCGGAGCCAAACCGGGCCAGATTGCCGAAACCGTATTGATGCCGGGCGACCCGTATCGCGCGAAGTGGATCGCAGAGACCTTCATTGAAAATGCAGAACTGGTCAACGAAGTGCGCGGGATGCTGGGCTATACCGGCACCTGGAAAGGCAACCGCGTCACTGTTCATGGCTCCGGCATGGGCATGCCCTCCTTCTCGATCTACGCCAACGAGCTGATCCGCGATTACGGCGCCAAAACCCTGATCCGCATCGGTTCTGCCGGAGCGATGCAGGAGAAGGTCAAGGTGCGCGACGTGGTGCTGGCCATGACCGCCTCGACCCTCTCGACCCCCTCGCGTGGCATTTTCCGCGAGTTGAACTTCGCGCCCTGCGCCGATTACGGCCTGCTCAAAGCGGCGCATGACGCGGCACTGGCGAAAAAGCTCGCGCCCCATGTCGGCGGCATTTACTCCTCGGATGTGTTCTACGACGAGCGCCCCGACCTCACCGAACAGATGACCCGCCACGGCGTGCTGGCGGTCGAGATGGAAGCCGCCGAGCTATACAACCTCGCCGCCCGCTACGGCGTGCGCGCGCTGGCGGTGCTGACCATTTCCGACCACCTGCTGACCGGCGAAGCGCTGCCCTCCGATCAGCGCGAGCGCAGCTTCGGCGACATGGTGGAAATCGCTCTGGAGGCCGCGTTCAGCGTGTGATCCCCATGCCCAAATACAGTGCTCTGGCCCTGCTCCCCCTGCTCGCCGCCTGCACCGCACCGGCGAATGTCGAACGGGTGCGGGAATTTGCAGCACGTCAGGATCCGGCCACCTTCACCTGTTGCGAAAAGCCGGAAAAGAGCTATCCGAAACCGCTGGTCGATGCGGCGCTCGCATTCACAGTGCAGTTTGCAGACGAAATGTTTGCTCTGCGCGATATGATATATGGCTCCAGCGGGGATGGGACGGCCAAAGTACCGGGCAAACTGGCCGACAAGCCGGGGGCCTACGAAGCGGTAACCTCCCGCTTGCGGCCGATGGATCTGGCGCTTCTGGCGAATAAAAGCCATATCGGCGGCAATATCGTGCCTGGGCGCTTCACGCATATGCTTGTCTATCTCGGAAGCGAGGCGGAATTGCGGGCGGCGGGGCTTTGGAACCTGCCGGAACTGGTGCCGTTGCACCCCCGCATCCGCAACGGGGAGCATTTTCTGGAGGCGCTCTATCCGGTGGTCGATCTGTCACCCCCCTCCGATGTGCTGCGAACCGATGGCGTCTTCCTGATCCACCCCGACCTGACGCTAGCGCAAAAGCGGCGGGGTCTCACCGCCATGCTGGCCCGGATGGGAGACCCGTTCGACTATTCGTTCGACAATGCAAGTGATGATGCGGTGAGTTGCACCGAACTGGTTGGCAAGGCGCTGCCAGAGCTGGGCTTTACGGAACGCACCGCCTTTGGCCGCAAGGTGTTTTTCCCCGATGACGTTGCCGCGCAGACCATTCGCGGGGGCGAAGGGCTGCACTTTCTGGGCTATGTTCATGGCACCGACACGGGATATGAGGTCCGCGGCATTCGCTCCGCCATGGCCGATATTACGGCCTATTGGGGCGGGCAGTTTGAGCGCGAGGCGCGGGAAGCCACAGCAATCGGCAAATAACCCCAGACTCAAAAAACCCCGCCGAAGCGGGGTTTTTTATTCTCTTCTTACCGCTCTTCTACCGATCCTTCGGATCAAATGCGTCGCGCAGACCATCACCGATGAAGAAGAAACAGAAGATGGTCACAACGAAGAAGCCCAGCGGGAAAGCCAACTGCCAGAGCGTACCATATTGCATGGTCTTCACCCCTTCCGAGATCAATGCGCCCCAGGAGGTTTTCGGATCCTGCACGCCCAGCCCGAGGAAGGAGATAAAGCTCTCCGTCAGGATCATCGCGGGCACCAGAAGCGTTGCGTAAACGATGACCACACCAAGCAGGTTGGGCACGATATGGCGCCAGATGATGGTGAAGGTCGGAACCCCGGTCGCCACCGCCGCTTCGATAAATTCCTTGTTCTTGATCGACAGTGTCTGCCCGCGCGCGATCCGGCTCATATCGAGCCATGCAGTCAGGCCAATACCAACGAAGATCATAATAACCGAACGCCCAAAGACCACGAGCAGCAGAATCAGCACGAACATGTAAGGGATCGACATGGCGATATCGACGAAGCGCATCATGAAGCTGTCGACCCGCCCGCCGAGATACCCGGCCACGGCACCATAGACCGTGCCGACAATCACCGCGATCAGCGCACCAACCACGCCGACCATCAGCGAGATTTGCGTGCCCTGCACCACGCGGGAATACAGGTCGCGGCCGTTATCGTCGAAGCCGAAATAGTGCCGGCTGACGATGCTGGGATGGCCCAGCTCTTTCGCGTTGCCCAGCACGTTCCAGTCGATGGTTTCATTGTCCCACGGCGTGATTAAATGCCCGAGAAAGGCGAACGCCATAATCAGGATCAGAACAACCAACGAAGCCATCGCCGCCTTGTTGGACACGAAACGGTGTCGCGCATCGGCCCAGAGTGAGCGGCCATGAACCGCCGCCATCCGCTCCGCCACGTCGGCGGTCTTCTTCTGCTGGAAGGGTTGTGCAAGTTTATCAGTCATAGCGCCCTCACAGCCGGATTTTCGGGTCGATCCACGCATAGAGGATATCGACGATCATATTGAACAGAATGGTGAGCGAGCCGAGCAGAACCGTCAGCCCCATCATCACCGCGTAATCCCGGTTCTGAGCGGCGTTCACATAAAACAGGCCCACACCACCGGTAGAAAAAATCGAGTCAATAACAAATGACCCGGTAACCATGCCCACCAACGCCGGGCCGAGATAGGACACGACCGGCAGCAGCGTCGGCTTCAATGCGTGGCGCCAGATCACATACCGCTCCGGCAGCCCCTTGGCACGCGCGGTGCGAATGAAATTCGAACGCAGCACCTCCAGCATCGACGAGCGGGTCAGACGCGCAATCGAAGCCATATAGGAGGTCGACAACGCGATCACCGGCATGACGAGATACTGCCATTGCCCACCGTTCCAGCCGCCGCCCGGCAAAAGTTGCAAGCTATGGGTAAAAAGCAAAATCAGCAGCGGCGCCATGACGAAGTTCGGCAGAACCTGCGCGCCGATGGTGATGCCCACGGCGAGGTAATCAAGCCAGGTATTCTGACGGATCGCCGCCGCGATGCCCAGCGAAACCCCCGCTACGATGGCCACAATGAAGGAAATACCGCCATACAGCATGGTCACGGGGAAACCCTGCGCGATGATGTCGTTCACCGTGCGGTCTTTATACTTGTAAGACGGGCCGAAATCGAACTGGGTCACAATGCCGCCGATATAATCGAACAGCTGTTTCCAGAGCGGTTGATTGAGGCCGTATTTCGCCTCGATATTGGCCAGAACCTGCGGCGGCAGGGGTCGTTCCGAAGTGAAAGGGCCGCCCGGTGCCATCTGCATCAGAAAGAAAGATGCGATGAGCAGGAGCAGCAAGGTCGGGATCGCAACGGCGATCCTGCGAATGATAAAGCCAAGCATAAAGTTCCCCCCGTGTTGTGGCGTATCCCGACACCGGATCTTGCAAACGGGCCGCGCGGCCCACTGCTACCATTGATCCGACCCCGGTCGGAAAACGCGTCACGTCAGTGAAGTGGTGGGACGCCGCGGACCTCCGCAACGCCCCTGTTTGTCAGAGCGGTTACTGGGCGACCTTATAGAGGTCTTTCGAATACCAGTTCTGCTCCACGTTCTGCACCGGCCAGGAACCAACCAGCTCCGGGTTCATCATGAACACGTTGGTGTAATGATAGAGCGGGATGATCGGCATATCATGCGCGATGATCTCTTCCACCAGAGTGTAGTTCGGCTGCGGGTTGTCCATGGTCTTGGCTTCCGCGAGCAGAGCATCCACCTTCTCGGAGGAATACTTCGCATCGTTGTAGCCGGAACCGGAGGACACGAGGTCGAGGAAGGTCGATGCTTCGTTGTAGTCACCACACCAACCTGCGCGGGCAATCTCATAATCCTGATTGCCGCGGGTCTCCAGGAAGGTCTTCCATTCCTGATTTTCCAGCGTCACATTCACGCCCAGAGCCTGCTTCCACATCTGTGCAACCGCGATGGCAACTTTCTTGTGGCCTTCGGAGGTGTTGTAGAGAACGGTGATGTCGAGCGGGTTGTCCTTGCCGTAACCGGCTTCCGCCATCAGTTCAACCGCCTTCGCGGTGCGCTCTTCCTGCGTCCAGGTCGCGTAGTCGATCGACGGCACGGTGAAGTTCGCCGTTGCAGCCGGGGTGAAGGTGTAGGCCGGGAACTGACCGCCCTGCGTGACCTTCTCGACGATGATGTTACGGTTAACCGCATAGGAAAGCGCCTGACGGACGCGAACGTCTTTCAGGAATTCCGGTGCGCTGTCGCTCATGTTGATCGTGTAGTAATAGGAACACAGACGCGGGAAGGCGATGGCCTGATCCGGGTATTCCTTCGACAGGGACGGGAACTGGCCGGTCGGCACTTCGGTGCGGTCCAGCTCGCCCGCGAGGTAACGGGTCAGGGCCACGTTCTCATCGTTGATCACCAGCGAAGTGACTTTCTCGATGATGGTGCCTTCGTTGTCCCAATACATCGGGTTGCGCTCACGCACGAGGCGTTCCTGCGGCACATGCTCGGTCAGAACATAAGCGCCGTTGCCGACGAAGTTCTCCGGCTTGGTCCAGTCGGAACCATGCGCGTCGATCACCCATTTCGGCGACGGGAAGGTCGAGCTGTGAGTCGTGGTCAGCACGAAGTAAGGCAGCGGCTTTTCGAGGGTCACAACCAGAGTGTGATCGTCCTTGGCCATCACGCCCAGCTCTTCCGTCGGCAAATCGCCCGCCATCACGCCAGCAGCGTTCTTCAGGCCCATGACCTCGATATACCACTGATAGGGGGACGCAGTTTCCGGGTCTGCGAGGCGGCGCCAGGCGTAGACGAAATCACCGGCGGTCACCGGCTTGCCGTCGGACCACTTGGCGTTGTCACGCAGATTGAAGGTGTAGGTCAGCTTGTCGTCGGACACGGTGTAGTCCAGCGCCACGCCCGGCACGAGGTTGCCGTCGGCATCCTGATTGAACAGGCCTTCGAACAGGTCGCGGACGATCTCGGAACCGGACACGTCTTCAACGATCTGCGGGTCCACCGAGCTGTGCTCGTCCAGAACGCGGTAGGTAAAGGTCTGGTCATCGGCCAGCGCCGCGCCGGTCTCCGGGTGGGTGCCAGCAGCAAGCGCCGGGGATGCCAGCGCGAAGGCCGAGGCCATCAGGACCGATTTGGTGGTGAATTTCATAAAGGTGACTCCTCACTATTTTCAGGGTCACGCGCACATGGGACTCCCCCCAACCCGGAACTGAGCAGACTCAGCCGGGCCGCACGCGGATAAGGCAGTTTACCCTTATCCATACAATTTTCACAATCCTTTCATGCCGGAAAAGGCTTAACCCCCCGGCAGGAGCAAAAACTTAGGGGTTTTGGCCCGTTGTGATACTTTTATTGCCGGAACGCACCGCCCTGCGACATCGAATCGCATTTGCGGGGCGGACAGGTTTTACCAAATGGTCAATCTTGCCATTTGCGCCGCCCCGTGCGAGGGTTTCGCGGATAAGTGGTAACAGCTTGGAGGCATCTGTGCAGACCGAAACAAAGACGAGCCAGACGGAGAGCCGCAGCGCCGGGTTGCCGCAGACGCTGGCCCCGCGCAATCCAGGGATGGCACTGGATATGGATTGGGTCATGAGCGCGGCTGCCAACACCTCCGCCATCGAGCGCCGCGCCGCCAGCATCGGCGCGCGTCGTTCGGTCAAGGGGCCGTATCAGGCCGCGTGGCTGGCCAAGGCCATTACGCTGATCGACCTGACCACCCTGTCGGGCGATGACACGCCGGGCCGGGTGCGCCGCCTTTGCGCCAAGGCCCGCCATCCGCTGCGCGCCGATCTGGCGGAGGCGATCGGGCTGGACGGGCTGACCACCGGCGCGGTCTGCGTCTATCACGACATGGTGCCCACCGCCGCCGCCGCGCTCGCGGGGTCCGGGGTTCCGGTCGCCGCCGTATCGACCGGCTTTCCCGCCGGGCTGTCGCCCTTTTCCCTGCGCGTGGCCGAGATCGGCGAGAGCGTGCGGGCCGGGGCGGATGAGATCGACATCGTGATTTCGCGCCGCCATGTGCTGACCGGCAACTGGCAGGCGCTTTATGACGAGATGAAAACCTTCCGCGAAGCCTGCGGCCCGGCGCATGTTAAAGCCATTCTGGCCACCGGCGAACTGGGGTCGCTGCGCAATGTCGCCCGCGCCTCGCTGATCTGCATGATGGCGGGGGCGGATTTCATCAAGACCTCCACCGGCAAGGAAAGCGTCAACGCCACCCTGCCGGTCTCCCTGACCATGATGCGCGCCATCCGCGACTATCACGAACGCACCGGGCAGATGGTCGGCTACAAGCCCGCCGGCGGCATTTCCAAGGCCAAAGACGCGCTGACCTATCTCGCGCTGCTGAAAGAAGAGCTGGGCGATGCCTGGCTCTCGCCGCACTATTTCCGCTTCGGCGCCTCGTCACTTCTGGGCGATATCGAGCGGCAAATCGAGCATTTCGTCACCGGCCACTATTCCGCCGCCCACCGGCACGCACTGGGGTAAAGACATGAACATCAAGGATATTTTCGAAAACATGGACTACGGCACCGCCCCCGAAAGCGCCAGCGAGGCCCGCGACTGGATTGCGGCGAAAGGCCCGTTTGGCCACTTCATCGGCGGCGCAATGACCGCCCCCGCCGCGACCTTCGCCACGCGCAACCCCGCCACCGGCGAAGAGCTGGCGCAGATCTCGCAGGGCAGCGCCAAGGATATCGACCGCGCGGTGAAAGCCGCCCGGCGCGCGCAGAAGGGTTGGGCCGCGTTGTCCGGTCATGCCCGCGCCCGGTTCCTCTATGCCATCGCCCGGCTGGTGCAAAAACACGCCCGGCTGTTCGCGGTGCTGGAAAGTCTGGACAATGGAAAGCCGATCCGCGAGGCGCGCGATGTCGATATCCCGCTGGTAGCGCGGCATTTTTATTACCACGCGGGCATGGCGCAGCTATCGGACAGCGAGCTTCAGGGCCGCGAACCGCTCGGCGTTGCCGGGCAGATCATCCCGTGGAATTTCCCGCTGCTGATGCTGGCGTGGAAGGTCGCGCCCGCCATTGCGATGGGCAACACGGTGGTGCTGAAACCGGCGGAGTTTACCTCCCTGACCGCCCTGCTTTTCGCGCAGATCTGCACCGAGGCCGGGCTGCCCGCAGGCGTGGTCAACATCGTCACCGGCGACGGCGAAACCGGCGCGGCGCTGACCGCGCATGAGGGCATCGACAAGATCGCCTTCACCGGCTCGACCGAGGTTGGCCGCCTCATCCGCCGCGCCACCGCCGGGCGGGGCGTTTCCCTGACCCTCGAACTGGGTGGCAAGTCGCCCTACATCGTGTTCGACGACGCCGATCTCGACAGTGCGGTTGAGGGGCTGGTCGATGCGATCTGGTTCAATCAGGGGCAGGTCTGCTGCGCCGGCTCGCGGCTTTTGGTGCAGGAAGGCATCGAAACGCGGTTTCTCGACAAGCTGAAGGCGCGGATGGCGAAGTTGCGCGTGGGTGATCCGCTGGACAAGTCGGTGGATGTGGGTGCGGTGGTCGATCCGAGCCAGCTCGAGACCATCACCCGCATGGTGGCGGAAGGCGGCGCGGAGGGCGAGGTGTATCAAGCCCCCGGCGCCCTGCCCGAAACGGGCTGTTTTTACCCCCCGACCCTGATCACCGGGCTCGGTTCCTCCGCCCGGCTGATGCAGGAAGAAATCTTCGGCCCGGTGCTGGTTGCCATGTCGTTTCGCACCCCGGCGGAGGCGGTGGCGCTGGCCAATAACAGCCGCTACGGGCTGGCCGCCACGGTCTGGTCGGAAAACATCAACCTCGCGCTGGACATCGCGCCGAAACTGGCGGCGGGCGTGGTCTGGATCAACGGCACCAATATGTTCGACGCCGCCGCGGGCTTTGGCGGCGTGCGCGAAAGCGGCTTTGGGCGCGAAGGTGGCTGGGAGGGGCTGGAGGCCTATACCAAGCCGCGCGCCAAGGGGCGCAAAAACCCGGCCATCGCGCCGGTTGCGCCCGCCAAAGCGCCCGATGCGCCAGACCTCGACCGCACCGCTAAGCTCTTCATCGGCGGCAAGCAAACCCGCCCCGATGGGGGCTATTCGCAGCCGGTTTATGCCCCCAAAGGCGCGCTCATCGGCCATATGGGCATCGCCGGGCGCAAGGATCTGCGCAACGCGGTGGAAGCGGCGCGCAAGGCCAGCGGCTGGTCCGCCGCCACCGCCCATCTGCGGGCGCAAATCCTGTTCTACATCGCGGAAAACCTCTCCGCCCGCGCTGGGGAATTTGCCACGCGCATAGATCAGATGACGGGCAAGAAGGGCGGCGCGGAGGAAGTTGAACGCGCCATCGACCGGCTGTTCAGCTACGGCGCCTGGGCCGACAAGCTCGACGGCGCGGCCAAGCCGGTGCCCCTGCGCGGGGTGGCGCTGGCGATGCACGAGCCGGTCGGCGTTATCGGCGCGCTGGCCCCAGATGAATTGCCGCTGTTGGGGCTGGTCTCGCTGATCGCGCCGGCCATCGCCATGGGCAACCGCATGGTGATCGGCGCTTCGCAGCCCTACCCCCTCGCCGCCACCGATTTCTATCAGGTGTTGGAAACGTCTGACCTGCCGGGCGGCGTAGTGAATATCCTGACCGGCCCGCATGAGGGGTTCGCCAAGGCGATGGCGGGGCATCTCGATGTGGACGCGGTGTGGAACTTCTCGTCCGCCGGGCTGGACACCATGATCGAGACCGAAAGCGCGGGCAACCTGAAGCGGGTCTGGGGCGGCGCCATGCCGGACTGGATGACCCCGGAGGGCGAGGGCCGCGCCATTCTTGCGCAGGCGACGGAGATCAAGACGACGTGGATCCCCTATGGCGAGGGGATGTGGAACGGGTCTTCGTATTAGAGTTTAGTCGCACCGGCCTCTTGCCCGGCGGCATCGCCGGGCAGCGCCCGACCGCCCCCACCGGGCGGGCGCTTCTCGCCCACCCGTGCGGCCGGGCACTGCCCTCTGAACAGGACAAATACCCGTAAAACGGCCCTACCCCAACAACTCCTCCAGCACCAACGCCATCACCTTGGCGCTGTCCACCATATCCTCAACCCCGATCCACTCATCCGGCTGATGCGCCAAATCCAGCACCCCCGGCCCATAGGCGATGCAATTCTTCAGCCGCCCGATGCGGTCGATATGCTTCTGATCATACGTTCCCGGCGACACGACAAATTCCGGCGCCGCGCCCAGAACCTTCTCAATCGCCGCCGCCGTTGACCGCACCACCGGCGCATCCTCGTCGGTCATGGACGGGATCACCTCGTGCAACTCGCGCACCTCATAAGAGAAGCCCGGCCGCTCGACGCGGATTTTCTCCAGCATTTCAGACACTTCGCGTTTCACATCCTCAATGCTTTCCTCCAGCAGGAACCGCCGGTCCAACACGATGCGGCACCGATCCGCCACGCAGGGCGCCGGGAACCCATTAAAGCCCGGCGCCATTTCCGGCTCGCCGCCATGAATGGAATTGATGTTGAGCGTCGATTGCCGCGCGCCTTCGGGCACCACCGGCATCTCGGTGCGTTTGCTGGCCAGAAGCGGCAACAGGTGATGCTCGATCTGCTCCAGCACCGCGCCCATATGGTTAATCGCGCTATCGCCCAGAAACGGCATCGAACCATGCGCAATGCGCCCGTGGGTCTCGATTTCCGCCCACCAAACCCCGCGATGACCAAGGCAAATCCGGTCCTTGTTGAGCGGCTCCGGGATGATGACATGCTGCACCCGGTCCGGGCTGAAATAGCCTTGCTCGGCCAGATAAGCCACCCCGCCATACCCACCGCTCTCCTCGTCTGCGGTGGCGGAAATCTCGATGGCGCCGGCAAAATCGGGACACGCGGCGATGAAGGCTTCCGCCGCAATCACCGCCGTGGCAATGCCGCCCTTCATGTCACAAGCGCCGCGCCCGTAAATCCGGCCCCCGTCCAACTCGCCGCCAAACGGATCGCGGGTCCAGCCATTGCCGACCTCAACCACGTCATGATGGCCGTTGAAATGCACACATTCGCCGGGCCGCACCCCCTCGAACCGCGCCACCATATTCCAGCGCGGATATTGCGGCCCATCGCCGGGCGCCCCCTCGGCGCGGATATATTCCACCGACCAGCCGGTTTCCTCCAGCCGCGCCCCGAGCCAGTCGCAAACCTCGCGGTATTTATGCCCCGGCGGGTTCAGGGTCGGGATGCGGATCAATCCCTGCGTCAACTCAATCAGCGCTGTCCGCCGCGCCTCGATCTCTGCGGTAATCTGGTGTGCTACATCTTTCATACCCCGACGCTAGGCAAGCCGCGCCCTTCGCGCAAGCCTTGGCGCGCAAGCCTTGGCGAGAAAAACCCGGCGGGCGGGCGGTTTTTGCTGCCAAATCTTTGAAATCGCGCTAACGTGGCCCATATCATGTTACACGGCTTTACTTTGAGGGGGAAAAATGGCGCAGACGTTCGAACAGCAAATCGAGGCCAGCCAGAAGCAGGTCGCCGACGCGCAGGCAAAAATCGCGGAACTGACCACGCGTATTGAAACCACGCGCGCCAAGCTGGATTCCGGCGAGGATGTGACCATCGACATCGAAAACGCCACCCTTGAGGACGTCGACGCCCATACCAAGGTGATGAACGCCAATATCGCCGAACTGATCATGGGGCTGGACGACGTAACCGCCGGATTTTCCAAAGATTTTGACGAGATACGCAACAAGACGGCGTGGGAAAGCTTCGTCGGCATTTTCTCCAAAGGCAAGTCGGAAAGCCTGCGTCAGGAACGGATGCGCACCGCGTCGATTGACGACAAATTGCAGGATCTGATCGGCAAATCCGACGTGATCGTAAACCTGTTGCAGGGCCAGCTTGCGATGCTGGAGCAGCAGAAAACCAAGGTGGAAGAAAACCTGAGCCTGACGCTGGACGACCGGGAAATGACCGTCGCGGAGCTGGAAAGCCTGCGCGCTGAGATCAAGGCGATGGACCCGCAGATCATCGAGCTGGAAAACCGCATCGCCTCGACGACGGACGCCGCCGAGCGCACCAAGCTGGAGACCGAACTGGCGGAAATCAACGGTCGGTTCAACGAATTGGTGCAGCAGGAACAGGTCAAACTTGCGCGTTCGCAGACGCTGGAACGCTATATCGAGAAGGGCAAGACCTGGGTCGACAGCCTGCAAAATCAGGCGGCAACGCAGATGGTGCTGATCAACAAGCTGGAAACCGACACCAAGCAGCGGGTCGTGCTGTATGACGCCCTGTTGAAGTCGCTCAAAACCGCGCAGCAACAGGACATCGCGCACCGGATCAACGAGATCGGCGTCGAGACCGACAAGGAAGCGCAGGCGGCAATGGCGGCGATCGGCACCGCGACCAATCAGAAGATGGCCGACATGATGGAAGCGCATGAGGAACACATGGTCTTCGCCCGCGACGTGCTGGAAGCCAAGGCGCGTGCCGACGAACGCTTCGCCCGCCGCTTCGCCGAGATCGTAGAGAAGCACGACAAGAATCTCTATGGGGCGTAACAGGAGCCGGTGGATGAACGGGAAGGAACAGCCCCATGCCCGCCGGTGAGACCCGCCCGGAAAGCACGAAGGGTGCGCACCTGAGCGAGTCATCCGTTTCCCGGCGCTACTTCGCCAAATTCGCGGCGATCACGGACCATCTGGGCCGGGTGGCGGCGATGATGGAAGCGGAGGGGGCGTTCAGCCGCGAGGAGGTGGAAATCCTCGCGCGCTATATCCTTGCGCTGCGCTTCACCTTCCGCGCTCTGGGTTACAAATACCATATGTCCGGCCTGGCGGAAAACAGCGGGCGCATCGCCATTGACCGCACCGACAGCGGCTTTCCGGTCCATGCCGAACTGTTGCAAATGGCGGCGGATGCGGCGCAGGCGAGCAAGCACCTGAAACACAGCAAACCGCCCGCGGAGTTGAAAGCGGAGATGGTGCGGCGCATCGTCGGCGATCTCGAACACCCGACGCGGCTGCAATACGCCCTCTCGCAGCGGCTCTATTACGAGGAAATCGCCCGTGGCGATCTGTTCTGGCCGCAAATGGACCCGGACGCGCTGTGGCTTGGCAACGAGGAACGCGCGGGCACCTTGCGGCGGCGCTATCTCGTGCATTGGGCCGTCTATGACAGCGGACTGAACGTGCCGACCATTTATCTGATGGAGGTCGAGGATACGGGCAAAATCGCCCTGCCGCGCGACGAAAACCGCTGGCCGGAAGTGCAGACGCATCTGATGGCGCAGGCGGTGGCGGGGCTGAAACTTGTCACCATCGCCTCCGGGTTTGACAAGGATTTCGACCACTTACACCCCAAGACCCTGCGCCGCATCCATATCGGCCCGATGTATAGCCACAGCTACACGCAGCAAAGCGGCCCGATCCGCGACGTGTTAGACAAAGCGCGCGCGCCGGAAGGGGAGGATTGGGCGCTGGCCTGGACGGTCGAGGCGCTGGAAAGCGCGTCGGTAACGCTGGAAAAATCCGGCTGGTTCAGCTCGGTTGAGCGCGAGATTTTCGCCATTGATCCACTGTCGGCGCAGAGCGTCGAGACCGGGGCGACCCGCATCGAACGCGCCCTGATCCTGCCGCAGCGCCCGTATCAGGTTCTGGCGGAACAAGACCCGCCGGGTTTTCGGGGCTTGCGTAAATTCGTTGTCAGCCCGTCCGGCCGCGTCCTTTCTTATCGTTGAATTTCAGGGGGTTATATGTCCACACCGGGAAATCTGATCGAACTGCGCGAAGAGAAAATCCGCGCGCATTACGGCACGGCGGAAGGCATGCTCGACGGGTTCGACCACACGCCACGCCTCGCCAAACCGCGCGTGGAAGAAGCAGGCGCGCCGCGCGAACGCTCCCCCGGCATCCCCCGCGCCCGCCGCTTTCGCTCCACCACCCCCGGCCTCGTCACCCGTAGCACCGCCCGCCCCGAGGGGGTGCATCTCGGCGCGCGCATCGAGGCCGCCGACGCGGACGATCCCCTGATTTCCCCCGCGCAGGCCAGCGCGCTTTTTGCCCTGCGCCGCGCTTTGGCCATCGCGCTGGCCATCGCGGAGAATTACGCCGAGCAAACCGGGCTGGAAGAGTTGAAAAAGCAAAATCTGGGCCACGCCCTGCCCGACAGCGCGCGCGCCAAATTCACCGAGCTTCTGACCGCCGAAGCCCTGATCGGCCTCGCCGCTTTCGCCAATGCCGCCGGGTTCCTGACCGCACCGCTGGCGGGGGAAACCAACGTCGAGATCGGCGCCATCGAAGAGGTGCTGACCGACAACCTTCCCCTCGCCTTGCACGGCGCGCTGTGGGAACTGGATCAGGTGTTGGCGACCCATGCCAACAGCCCCGAAACCTGCCTCGCCAGCATCGCCGCGTTCAGCGAACAACTGATGGAAAAGGTCGCCCTGCGCGCGGGCAATACCCCCCGGCTCGATGCCTTCACCGCCTCCTCCATCCGCATCGAGGCGGACGACCTGACCATCGCCGGCTTTGCCCCCTCCCGCAAAGCGCGCGGCACCGCCCTGACCATGCAATTCAAGGCGCCGCATGAGGTCGTGGGCAACCATATCGCCAAGTATCAGGCGATGAAGCTGGCCAAGATGCTGATGGCCTATGATTTCGAGCGCAAGCTCAACCCCTTCGCCGAAATGGGCGGCTTCATCTTCACCTTCATGGGCGACGGCGCGCCGGGCACCGGCAAGACCACCCTGATCCAGATGATGGCCGGGCTGATCCACGGCTATTGCGAAAACGCGGGCTACCCCTTCCGCTACCAGAACTTCGGCATCGACAATATCGACAGCTATCAGGGCAAATCCGGCCAGAACGCAAAAGCCTTTATCAACAACGTGTTAGACCCCAATGTCATCGGCTTTGGCACGGTGGACGACATCGACCAGATCGCGGGCAAACGTGGCGACCGGCAAAGCTCGGCGGGGCAACAGGAGGTCACGGCGGTGCTGATGGAAGCCTTCGCCGGGGCCAATACCGTCGTGCGTGGCAACGCCACGTTTGGCATGTTTTCCAACTACCCGGAGAATGTCGACGACGCGCTGCGCCAACGCGCCGGGGCACGCTTCCTTGTCGACGGCCCGCAAACCCGCGACGATTATATCGACATTTTAGCCCTCCTGATGGGCAAAAACCACGACATCCCGCTGGGCGATCACGCGCTGTACGCCGCGCAACAGATCGAAAAGGCGGTGGCGCAGAGTTTCGAAAGCCACGCCCGCCCGAAAGAAGCCGCCCTGCTCAAGGTTTACGATCAGGTTTCCGGCGAACTCGGCCCCCTCGACACCCTCGCCAAACTCGGCACCTACCTGAAACGCATTCAGGAAGTCGACCACCGCTTCACCGGCCGTGCCATCAAGAACATCACCGACGCGATCAAGGTCCGCGCGATGGATTTTGAACTGCCGGACGAGTGGATGGAAGACCCCGACCGCTTCCTGTTCAAACCGTATGACGAGAAAAAAGGCATGATCGGAGAGTTGCGCCGCAAAATCACGCTGGACATGGTGCTACAGGAAATCAACCGCTACGCCGACAGCGAATTCCGCTACGCCAACAAATCCGACGAAGCCGCCATCGCCAAAATGGTGCGCGACTTCGGCCTGACAGAAGAGGCCAAGCGGCGGTATCTGGAGGGGAAAGGGTGATGGAAAGACGATTTGTTATTAAACCGGAAGGATCTCCCGATTTTCCCGGGATGATGTTTGTAACATTAAAAGCACTCAAAAAACTCGGTGGGTCTGCAAGAAACCAAGAGTTAGATGAAGCAGTCGTAGAACTCGAAGGTGTGTCCGAAGAAGAGCAATCATTTATGATGTCCGGCAAGAACAGCAGCCAGCCGCGACTGAACTATTATCTGGCATGGGCAAGAACTTATCTAAAAAAGGCCGACCTAATCGAAAACTCCCAACGTGCCGTTTGGTCGCTTACAGATAGGGGAAAAGAACATCAAAGTCTTAAAAAACTGACCAACTTATATGACAGCACCGAAAAGGAGCGCTCGAAAAAACGACGTGCCGCCCAACAAAGTCAATCCGACCCGACGCAAAACGATCAGCCTTTCGATGCACCGGATGAGGAAGCGGCGACCGATGAAAACTGGCGTGAAAAGCTTCTTAGCGTATTGCGCGCAATGGATCCCAGCGCATTTGAACGCCTGAGCCAGAAACTTCTGCGCGAAGCTGGCTTTATCAAGGTGGAAGTGCGCGGAAAGAGTGGGGATGGCGGCATTGACGGTGTTGGTGTTTTGCGGATGAACCTCGTGTCCTTTCAGGTGTTTTTCCAATGCAAACGCTATAAGGGCAGCGTCAGTTCCGGGGAAATTCGCGACTTTCGCGGTGCCATGATTGGCCGCGCGGACAAGGGGTTATTCATCACTACGGGAACCTTCACCGCTCAGGCTCGGAGCGAAGCCACGCGCGACGGTGCATCCACCATCGATCTGATCGACGGCGAAGCATTCTGCGATTTGCTCAAGGCAAATAACTTGGGCGTGGCAACAGAAATGATTGAGCGTGTCTCAATTAATGAAGCTTGGTTTGGAGCGGTTTGACATGAAACGTCTAATCGAACGCGGGCTGATGTTTGGCAACCTGATCCGGGTGGACAGTCCGGCTTTGGTGGGGCGCTATAACCGGGCGTTGGAGAAGCTCACCGGCAAGCGCACCGGGTTGCAGGCCTTTCATATCGACATTTCCGGCTACTCTTACGAGATGGGCGAGGAATTGGGGGATCATCTTTATCTCAACCCCAACGGCGTCAACCGGATGTTCATCCTGCTCACCACCGAACAGAAGCGCGCGCCTTTGCTCAACGCGCAATTCTCCACTTCGCGCGGAATTTTGCGCCAGTTCATTGAGGAAAACGAAGCCAAGCTGTTTGCCCTGACCGCGCATGACGCTGTAGCCGGGGAGTTGGACAATTCGGTATTTCGGGCCGACAGCCCGGCGCGACTGTTTGACATTCGTCGCATCACGATCGAGGCGGATACCACGCAGTCGCATGTCGAGAACGCCCGCAAGCTGGCGGAGAAGATCGAGACCTTTACCAGCGCCGAAAATGCGTGGTTCGATGAAGCACTGATCGACGAAATGATTGCGTTGGCGCGCGAAACCGGCGACGTAACGCGCCACCCGATCGACCTCGCACGGCCCACCTATGAGCAGGGCAATTTCTGGACCGCGCATTTTGGCGGCATTTATGTTTTCCGCGATGTGGACCGCCCCGCCGCGATTACCGTGCGCGACAAGGCATCGCTGTCGCCCATGCCGATTGACACGCTCGACCTGAGCGAGCGCAACGCCATCGCTGCCTTTCTCGACCGCAACGACCTCGTGGAACCGATCATCAAGGCGCGCGGCGTCGATGGGGCGGCGATCCTGCGGCAAAAGATGGATTTCATCCTTGTCGATGCGGCGACGCGGGCGGGGCTGGACATTCCCGGTTTCGACAGCCGCTCGCTGCACCGCTTGGCCACCCGCATGGGCCGCGCCCTGCCCGAAAGCTTCATCCAGCTGAACGCCCTCGTGCGTTGGGCGCTTAACGGGGGCAAATGGCCGCGCATCACCTCCAAAAGCCCGGCCTATTTCTACACCCTGCGCGCCCGCGCCGATCACCCGGACCGCGATCTGATTAACCAGCTTCTCACTGAGCTGTCCCCCGCCGACATCCGGCAACTCTTCATCACCCACAAACAAGCCTTCTACCGCGCCTATGCCAGCTGGCCCGAGCGCAAGAAAAGCTATGTTGCCGATTTCCTGCACCATGATTACATGGCAAACAAGGCAGGCGCGCGCGAGGCGCTGTTCGGCGGCAAACCAACCCCGCCGGAACGCGATCTGGTCGACCTCGTTGGCCCGTGGGGTGCCTTCAAACGCCGCGACCGCGACAGATAGGAGCAAACATGCATTTCGTCAGACTGATTATCTTCGGCGGCCTTGCCCTGTCGGTAGTGTTCTTCGCCGCCTCGTGGTTTTTCCGCTCGACCCGCCGCGAGGCGCTGGAAAAGGAATGGGACGCCGACCACCCCGACGGGGACGAGGCGGATCGGGACGCCTTCGTCGAGGCAGGCATCGCCGAATATAACGCCGGCATCGTGCCCAAGCTCCTCTGGCTGATCTACATCCTCCCCGGCCTGTTCATCCTTTACACCCTGATCACAACCAACTGAGACCCGCCATGCGCATCTTTCGCAACACCTTACTCACCGTCTTCGCCCTGCTGGCATTCGGCTTTTTTCATTATGTGCTGCCGCAACACGACGTGGCCCGCATCACCGGCACCGAGATCATCCGCATGGATTTCTCCGGCTGGAACCGCATCTTCTTCGCCCGTTCTGACAGCGGCAACAGCGAGCTGACCACCCGCGACATCCGCCTCGTCAATGCGGTGAAGAAAAAGACCTGGATCTGGGGCTTTTTCCAGCGCGACAGCGAAGAGGTAATGGTTTACCGCAACGAGGACACCGGCTGGATCTGGCCGCCCTATTTCAAGTTCGACAGTTCCGATTTGCAGGCACAGGCACTGGCCAACCTGTCCACGCCGGAGAAAGAACAATGGGTCGTCATTACCCATTACGGCTGGCGCAACCGCTTCTTCACCATCTACCCGAACGTGGTCGGTATCCGTCCGGTCGATGGGCCGGATGTGCGGGTAATCCCTTGGTTCAACATCATTTTCTTCGTGTCCCTCGCCTTTGTCCTCCTGTTCATCCGGGCGCTCTGGATACAATTTCGCGAGCGCAAGATCGACCCGGCGCTGGAGGATACCCGCGACGCATGGGAGAAGGTCGATGCCTATGCGGACGAAAAACGCGGGCGGTTTTCGCGCTGGCTCGATACGTGGCGCAGCAAGAAGTGAGGCAGGGCGCCGGTTTTTCCTTGCACTGAGGCCCGTTCGCGGGCTTCAATGACATACCCCGCGCCAAAAGCGGGGAACAGGAGGGAGATCCATGAACAAGCTCAAGCTCGCCGCCGCCGTGCTGGCACTCACCGCCGGCACCGCCATGGCAAAGGACACACTAAGCGTCGGTATGGTGCTGGAACCGCCAAACCTTGATCCGACCGCCGGGGCCGCTGCCGCCATTGACGAGATCGTTTACGCCAACGTCTTTGAGGGGCTGACCCGCTTTGGCCCGGATGGCGCCGTGCTGCCCGCGCTGGCGCATCATTGGGAAGTGTCCGAAGATGGGCTGATCTATACGTTCCATCTGGAGAGGGGTGTCACCTTCCATGACGGCACGGACATGAACGCCGCGGACGTGGTGTTCAGCCTCGACCGCGCCCGTGCGGAAGGTTCGACCAACGCGCAAAAGCCGCTCTTTGCCGGGATCGAGAAGGTGGAAGCGATCGACCCGCTGACGGTTCAGGTCACGCTGTCTGAACCGAACGGCAATTTCCTCTTCAACATGGCCTGGGGCGATGCCGTCATCGTCGGCGAGGAGAGCATCGCGGAAGCCGCGACGCATCCGGTCGGCACCGGCCCCTTCGCCTTCACCGAATGGGTTGGCGGCGATCACGTCACCCTGACGCGCTCGGACAGCTATTGGGGCGATGCCCCGGCGCTGGCTTCCGCCACCTTCAAATTCATCTCGGACCCGAACGCCGCTTTCGCCGCGCTGATGGCGGGCGATGTCGACGCTTTCCCGAACTTCCCGGCGCCTGAAACGCTGGCACAGTTTGAAAACAACCCGATGTTCAAGGTGATTCGCGGCTCGACCGAGGGCGAAACCATCCTCACCATGAACAACAAATCCGGCATTCTGACGGATGTGCGGGTGCGTGAGGCCATCGCCCATGCAATCAACCGCGCCGAGATCATCGACGGGGCCATGTTCGGTTTCGGCACCCCGATCGGCACCCATTTCCCGCCGCATCACCCCGATTACGTCGACCTGACCGGCCTGTCCGAATATGACCCGGCGAAGTCGAAAGCACTTCTGGCCGAAGCCGGTGCGGAAGGCGAAACCCTGCGCCTCGCCCTGCCGCCCGCGCCCTATGCCCGCCGGGGCGGCGAGATCATCGCCTCGCAACTGCGCGCCGTGGGCCTGAAGGTTGAGGTGAGCAATGTCGAATGGGCGCAGTGGATCGAACAGGTGTTCAAGGGCAAGGATTTTGACCTGACCATCGTCAGCCACACCGAACCCGCCGACATCAACACCTATGCCAACCCGGATTACTATTACCAGTATGACAACCCGGAGCTGCAAGCGTTGATCGCCAAACTGGCCGTAACCTCCGACCCGGCCAAGCGCTCGGCGCTCAACAAGGAAGCGCAGGAAATCATCGCGCGCGACTATGTGAACGGCTTCCTGTTCCAGCTCGCCAAAACCGGCGTCGCCAACGCGAAGGTGAACGGCCTCTGGGCCAACGCGCCGACACAGGCCAACGACCTGACCGGCGTATCCTGGGCCGACTGAACCTGATAAACCCCACCAAAAGGGCGCCCCACGGCGCCCTTTTTTGTGCCCACGCCCCGCAAAAGCGCGCCCGGCTCGCCCATAGCGGGAAAACCGACACCGCATTCGCGTTCTTTCTCCCCGCATCTCCCTGATTTCAAACCAAATCCGTGGCTTTTTGTTGCAGGTTAAATCCTTTTCGCCGTAGGCTTCCCTTATGTTGCGTTTCGCTCTGACCCGCGCGGCCTCTCTGGCCCTTAGCCTTGCTGTCGCCTCGGTGGTGATCTTCGCGGCGATTGAGGTCGTGCCCGGCGATCCGGCGAGCTTCATGCTCGGTCTGAACGCGACCGATGAGGCCGTGGCCGCGCTGTCCAAAGAGCTGGGCCTCGATGGCAGTCTGGTCTCGCGCTATTTCAACTGGATCGGCGGCATGTTGACCGGCGATTTCGGCACGTCTTATACCTACCGCAAGCCCGTCGCCGAACTGGTTTCGCAGCGCGTTGCGGTGTCGCTGCCCCTCGCCCTCTATGCCCTCGCCCTTTCGACCCTGATCGCCCTGCCCATCGGCCTGATCGCCGCCGCCCGGCGCGGCAGGGCCACCGATTACACCATCATGGGCGCGACCCAGCTTGGCATTGCGGTGCCGAATTTCTGGTTCGCCATGCTGCTGGTGCTGCTCTTCGCGGTCAAGCTGCGCTGGTTCTCAGCGGGCGGCTTTCCCGGCTGGGACGCCGGGTTCCTGCCCGCGATGAAGGCCCTGACCCTGCCCGCCATCGCGCTCGCCCTGCCACAAGCCTCGATCCTCGCGCGCGTGCTGCGTTCCGCCGTGATCGACACCCTGTCGCAGGATTACATCCGCACCGCCCGCGCCAAGGGGCTGACCCGCCAGCAAGCCACCACCCGCCACGCGCTGCAAAACGCCCTGATCCCGGTCCTGACCATCATCGGCATGCAGTTCTCCTTCCTGCTCGCCGGGGCCATCATCATTGAAAACGTTTTCTTCCTGCCCGGCCTCGGACGGCTGGTGTTTCAGGCCATCACTCAACGCGACCTGATCGTGGTTGAAAGCCTCGTCATGCTGCTGGTCTTCGCGGTGATCCTCGTCACCTTCCTCGTCGACATCGCCTATGCCGCGGTCGACCCACGCCTGAGGAAACGCGCATGAACTGGCCGCTTTCGCTCAAGATCGGCGCCGCGCTGGCCCTGTTCTTCCTCGCCGCCGCCGGGTTGAGTTTCCTGTGGACGCCGCATGACACCACCGCGCTGATCATCGCTGACAAGCTGCAAGGCCCGTCGCTGAAATACCCGCTGGGCACCGACCATTTCGGCCGCGACACACTCTCCATGCTGATGGTCGGCGCGCGCACCTCGATTGCGGTGGCGCTGGTGGCGGTCGGGGTTGGTATGGGGCTGGGCGTGCCGCTGGGACTGATGGCCGCCGCCAACCGGGGCGGCTGGCTCGACGAGTTGATCATGCGTGGCAACGACCTGATCTTCGCCTTCCCCTCGCTGGTCATCGCCATCCTGATCACCGCCACTTTCGGCCCCTCCGCCGTCAATGCCATCCTCGCCATCGGCATTTTCAACATCCCCGTTTTCGCCCGCGTCACCCGCGGCGCGGCGCTATCGATCTGGACGCTGGATTACATCCTCGCCGCGCGGGTTTCGGGCAAGGGCAAGCTGCGCATTTCTGTCGAACACATCTTACCTAACGTATTGAATTTGCTCATTGTTCAGGGCACGATCCAGTTCTCTCTGGGCATTCTGGCGGAAGCGGCGCTGTCCTATGTCGGCCTCGGCGCACAGCCGCCACTGGCCTCTTGGGGGCGGATGCTGGCGGAGGCGCAAACCATGATTTTCATCGCGCCACGCCTCGCCCTGCTCCCCGGTTTCGCCATCATCGCCATGGTTCTGGGCCTCAACCTGATGGGCGACGGGCTGCGCGACCTTCTGGACCCACGCGTGCGGAGGGATCGCGGATGATCGAGACCCGAAACCTCTCCATGACGATCCACGGCATCCCGGTGCTGCACGATGTCGACCTTACAATCGCGCCGGGCAAGATCACCGGGCTGGTGGGTGAAAGCGGTTCGGGCAAGTCGATGACCGCGCTGGCCATCATGGGGCTGGCGCCGCGCGGAGCGAAGATTTCCGGCGAAGTGCTGCTGGACGGGGAGGATCTGACCCAGCGCTCGGAAAAGGAGTATTGTGACCTGCGCGGCAACCGGATCGGCATGATTTTTCAGGAGCCGATGACGGCGCTCAATCCGGTGCAGCCGATTGGAAAACAGGTGGCGGAAACCCTGCTCGTGCATGGCAAGGCGGGCCGCGCGGAGGCGATGGAAATCGCGGCGCAAAAGCTGGCGCGCGTTGGGCTGCCGCCGGAGAAGGTGCCGCTAAGCCGCTATCCGCATGAACTGTCCGGCGGGCAACGCCAGCGTGTCGCCATCGCCATGGCCATCGCCCTGCACCCGGAACTTCTGATCGCCGACGAGCCGACCACCGCGCTCGATGTCACGACGCAGGCGCAGATCCTCGACCTGTTGCGCGAACTGGTCGCCGAGGAGGGCATGTCGCTGCTGCTGATCACCCATGACCTCGCGGTGGTGGCGCAAATGGCCGATCATGTCGCGGTGATGCAGCGCGGCGAGATTGTCGAACAGGCGCCGACCGAGACCCTGTTTTGCAACATGCAGCACCCTTACACACGCGCGTTGCTGGAAGCGTCGGGGCATCAACCCGCCGGGGTTGACGCGCCGCAAAAAGCGCCGCTGCTCTCAGTAGAAAACGCTGTGCGCGAATACCGCACCGCCCGCCCGACGCCCTTCTCTCCGCCGGGGCGCTTCCGCGCGGTTAACCAGGTTTCCTTCGAGATTGGCAGCGGCGAAAGCGTTGGGCTGGTAGGGGAAAGCGGCTGCGGCAAGTCGACCCTGACCCGCGCCCTGCTCGGGCTGGAAGCGGTGCAAAGCGGGCGCATCCGTTTTCGCGGCGAAGAGATGCGCCCTGGCGTCGATCCGGCGGTGCGGGCGGGAATCCAGGTGGTGTTTCAGGACCCCTACGGTTCCTTCAACCCGCGCTGGCAGGTCGGCAAACTGGTCTCCGAACCGTTTCACCTGCTGGCCCAGCGCCCGGCGGATTGGCGCGACCGGGTCGCGCAAGCCCTTGAAGAGGTTGGCATTTCCCCGGACGCCATCAATCGTTACCCGCATGAGTTTTCCGGCGGTCAACGCCAGCGCATCGCCATTGCCCGCGCCCTGATCCTGCGCCCGGACCTGATCATTCTCGATGAAGCGGTCTCCGCCCTCGACGTGTCGATCCGCGCGCAAATTCTTGACCTGTTGGCCGACCTGCGCGCCCGCCATCACATGGCCTATCTGTTCATCTCACACGACCTTTCCGTCGTGCGCCGTGTCACCGACCGGGTGCTGGTCATGCGCGCGGGCGAGATTGTGGAGCGCGGCGAAACCGAGGCGGTGTTTACCAACCCGACCCACGAATACACGCAAAGCCTGATCGAGGCGACGCCGGAAATTCCGGCGGATTGGAGGAAAGATGCAAGACCTGTGGTTTGACCCGTCGGAAGTGTTCATCGGCGGCGCATGGCGCGCGGCGCAGGGCGGCACCCTGCCGCTGGAAAACCCGTCCGATGGCCGCGAAATCGGCCGCATCGCGCGAGGCAATGCAGCAGATATTGACGCGGCGGTGCGCGCGGCGCAGGCGGCGATGGAGGGCGAATGGGGGCACATGACGGCGCTGGAACGCGGCCGCATCCTCGCGCGCATCGGGCAGTTGGTGACGGAGCGCGTTGAAGAGCTGGCGCGGCTGGAAGCGGCGGATGTTGGTAAACCGCTGACGCAGGCGCGCGCCGATGCGGTGGCCCTTGCGCGCTACCTTGAATTTTACGCCGGCGCGGCGGACAAAATCACCGGCGAGACCATCCCCTATCAGGCGGGCTACACCGTATTAACCCTGCGCGAGCCGCATGGCGTCACCGGGCACATCATCCCGTGGAATTACCCCATGCAGATCATCGGGCGTTCCATCGGCGCGGCGTTAACCATGGGCAACGCCACGGTGCTGAAACCGGCAGAAGAAGCCTGCCTCACCGCACTGGCCTTCGCCCGGATCGCCGAGGAAGCGGGCCTGCCGCCGGGGGCGCTCAACGTGGTGCCCGGACGGGGGGCGGAAGCGGGCGCGGCCCTCGCGGCGCATCCCGGCATTAACCATATTTCCTTCACCGGATCGGTCGGCGTCGGCGCGCTGGTGCAACAGACGGCGGGGGCGAATGTGGTGCCGGTAACGCTGGAACTGGGCGGCAAATCCCCGCAGATCGTGTTCGACGATGCAAATCTCGACGCGGCCCTGCCCTTCCTCGTCGGCGCCTGCATTCAAAACGCGGGGCAGACCTGTTCCGCCTCTTCGCGCGTTCTGGTGCAGCGCGGGGTCTATGAGGAAATAAAGACAAGGATGTCAGAGAGTTACGCAGGCATGGTCTCCGCCCCGGCCATGGCGGATGCCAATCTCGGCCCGCTGATTTCCGCCAAGCAAAAAGCCACGGTCGAAGCCTATCTGGACGCAGGCAAAGACCTGACCCTCGCCGCGCAGGGCAGCATCGCCCCGGACGCCCCCAATGGCGGCCATTACGTCCCCGCCACCCTGTTTGCCGACGTTCCGCCGGAGCATAAACTGGCGCAGGAAGAGATCTTCGGCCCGGTGCAAGTGTTAATCCCTTTCGACACGGAGGCGGACGCGCTGCGCATCGCCAATGGCACCGATTACGGCCTCGTCGCCGCCGTCTGGACCGAAAACGGCGCGCGGCAAATGCGCATGGCCCGCACCCTGCGCGCCGGGCAGGTCTTCGTTAACAATTACGGCGCGGGCGGCGGGGTTGAACTGCCCTTCGGCGGCACCGGAAAATCCGGCCACGGCCGCGAAAAAGGGTTTGAGGCGCTTTATGGCTTCTCGTCCCTGAAAACCATCGCCATTAACCACGGATAACCCGGCTCGATTGGGAGGAAACGCATGCGACTTACAGGAAAAACCGCCATCGTCACCGGCGCGGCTTCGGGCTTTGGCGCGGGGATTGCGCGCAAATTTGCCGCCGAGGGGGCGAAGGTCTGCGTGGCGGATATTAACCTTAACGCAGCGCAGGAAATTGCGCAGGAAATTGGCGGCATTGCGGTCGAGGTCGATGTGGCCAGCGCGGCTTCGGTCGCGGCGCTGGCGGACACCGCGTTGCCCGAACTGGGGGGGCTGGACATTCTGGTGAACAATGCCGGGGTGACGCACCTTCCCGGCCCGATGGAAGAGATCAGCGAGGCGGATTTCGACCGGGTGTTAATGGTTAACACGAAATCGGTTTACCTCACCGCCCGCGCCTTCCTGCCCGCCCTGCGCGCCCGCGGGCAAGGCGCCATCCTCAACGTCGCCTCAACCGCGGGACTGTCGCCGCGCCCGCGTTTGAGCTGGTATAACGCCTCCAAAGGCTGGATGATCACCGCGACCAAATCCATGGCGGTGGAACTAGCCCCGGAGCAAATCCGGGTCAACGCCATCGCGCCGGTGGCCGGCGAAACCCCGCTGCTCAAGAGTTTCATGGGCGAGGACACGCCGGAAATCCGCGCCAAATTCCTCTCCACCATCCCCATCGGCCGTTTTTCCACCCCCGAAGACATGGGCAACGCCGCCGCGTTCCTGTGTTCGGACGAGGCCAGCATGGTGACGGGCGTGGTGATGGAAGTCGATGGTGGGCGCTGTATCTAAGGAATTGATATGAAAGCAGGAAATCGCAATCTGATCACCGATGTTGCCGGGCTGAAAGTCGGCAATGCCTCCGATGAAACGATCAAGACCGGCGCCACGGTGCTGATCGGGGACGCGCCCTTTACCGCCGCGCTGCACATCATGGGCGGCGCACCGGGCACGCGCGAGAGCGACCTGCTGGCGCCCGACAAGTTGGTGCAGGAGGTGGACGCGCTGGTGCTGTCGGGCGGCTCGGCCTTTGGCCTCGATGCGGCCTCCGGCGTGGCGGATGCGTTGCGCGCGGCGGGACGCGGATTTGAGGTTCTCGGCCAAAATGTGCCGATCGTGCCGGGAGCGATCTGCTTCGATCTGTTCAATGGCGGCGACAAGAACTGGAAAGAAAATCCGTATAAGCGCCTTGGGGCGGAGGCACTGGCGGCGGCGGCGGAGAGCTTCGACATCGGCAGCCACGGCGCGGGCACCGGCGCCACCCTGCCGGGGATAAAGGGCGGCTTGGGATCGGCCTCGACCGTGCTGGAAAATGGCGTCACGGTCGGCGCGCTGGTCGTGGTGAACGCGGTCGGGTCTGTCACCGGGCCGGACGGGCGTTTCTTCGCCGCACCTTGGGAATTTGACAATGAATTTGGGGGTTTAGGGCCGGTTCAGGACTTCGACCCACAGGCCGAACCCATAACCAAATTCGGCCCGCGCGAGGCCACCACCATCGCCATCATCGCCACCGATGCCGCCCTGACCCAAGCACAGGCCACCCGCCTCGCCACCGCCGCGCATGACGGCATGGCCCGCGCCATCGTGCCCAGCCACACCCCCTATGACGGCGACCTGATCTTCGCCGCCGCGACCGGCAAAAAGCCCCTGACCGACCCGGAACGCGACCCGCTTCTTCTCGGCCACGCCGCCGCGCTCACCCTGTCACGCGCCATTGCCCGCGGGGTGTATGCGGCCCGCCCCGCCCCCGGCGACCTCTTTCCCAGTTGGAACACTTGCGTTGCGCCCTAAACCGTGTCTCTACTACGGCAAAATCTCAAGGAGACTACCATGAACCGTTTCGCCGCAATTATCGCCGCCGCACTGATCGCCACGCCCGCACTGGCCGACGACGTTACCGACACGCTCGAAAGCGCGCTGGAAGCGTATCAGAGTGGCGACATTGCCGGGGCGCTCGACGAACTGGATTTCGCCAAGAGCCTGTTGCAGGAACTGAACGCCGATGCGCTGACCTCCTTCCTGCCCCCCGCGCCCAAGGGCTGGACCCGCGAGATCGTTGAGGGCGACGGGCCGGGCCTTGCGCTGCTCGGCGGTGGCGCCAGCGCGGAGGCAAAATACACCCGTGGCGACGATACGCTGACCGTGCAGATCATGGCCGATAATCCGCTGGTAACCACCATGTCCGGCATTTTGTCCAACGCCTCGATGCTGGGGCTGAAGGTCAAGCGCATCGGGCGGGAAAAATTCATGCTGAACGATGGCGAGCTGACCGGCCTGATCGACAAGCGCATTCTTGTGACCGCGTCCGGCGGAACCATCGACGAAATGGCCGCCTTGCTTGAAGGGATCGACTTCAAAAAGCTGGCCGATTTCGGGAATTAACGCTTTTCGGCGCAGAAGGTGATGTCCGTTGGCCCGTAGGGGTAGCAACGGCGGGGACCGAGGGCGATGGGGGCGGTTTGCAGGCCGTTGATGGTCGGCTCCGGCCCGTCGCTCAGGTCAAAGACATGGCCGCCCTCCATGGCGTAGCGCGTTGGACAGCCGGGATCGGTGCAGGTCTGGATCACCCGGCACGGGCCCTGGCGCAACGCGCGGCCCGCTTTCAGCAGGACGCAGGTTGCGCTTTGCTCCGGCGTTGGGGCGCCGGTTTCGGGCGTGGCGGCATACTGCGCCAACGCCTCTTCGGACCACGGCGCATCGGCAAAGCATAACATCTCGCCGCTATCCTCGGAGGTCACGCAGCCGTCCTTTTCCTCCGCCGCCGCCCCGTTCAGCGCGTGCCAGCCCGGCGCGGAATAAATCCCGTCCTCGCGCCCACTGGCCCAGACCACCTGCGTGATACATTCATTCTCGCCCTTGGTATTTTTCACGCAAGAGGCCGTGCGTGCGCAGGGGCCATGGTCGGCCAGCGCGCCTTCGATCACCATCAGGCAATGCCCCCGCTTGCCGCCCTGCGGCAGCGCGCGCGGCGTCGCGGCGGGCGTTGGCGCGGCGGCGCCCGGTGCGTAAAGGCAAATGCGTTCCTGATCGGCGCGGGTGCGAAAGCACTTGCCCGCCTCCGCTTCGATTTCATCCGCCGCCAGCCCGTTGACCGCCCCGCTCGCCGGATCGACGGTAAACTTCGACCCGTTGCGCACCTCCACCCGCCAGATCGCCGCTTCCGGCCGGATCACGCAGGGCTGGTAAAAGTCCCAGCCGGGATGGGCCGGGTGACGGTATTCGCAGGTGGCCGAAACCGGCTGTTCGGGCGCGGTGGCCGGATCGAACGCGGGTAAATCCTGCGCGGCAAGCGGGGTGGCGATGAGGGCGGAGAGGATCAGGGACAGAATGCGCATGGCGGGAAAGTCTCGCTATGGGGCGGGTTTGTCAATTGTTATAACGTGACTATCAGCACCACGAATTTGCCCGGCGGCACCGCCGGGCTGCGCCTGCCTGCCCCCCGGCAAGCGCAAACAGTCTTTCAATACATTGATCGGTAACGAGTTGCTCAAAACCACATGCAAACGTCCACGATTGCGCAAGCGCCTACCCAGGCAGGCGCAGCCCTCCGCGACGAAACCAAATCGCATTATTTCAAAGCCCCAACGCGCTTGCATTTACCCCGCGATCAACGCACACCTAATCAAACCGACCATACACAGGAGCGAGACATGGCCACGCACGCAACCGATTTGGCAAAACTTCTGCAAGACCCCAGCCTGTTGGCGACGAAAGCCTATGTTGCCGGGGAATGGATCGACGCGGATAGCGGCGCGACCTATCCCGTGCGCAACCCCGCGCGCGGCGATGTGATCTGCGAGGTGGCCGATCTTGGGCGCGAAGAGACCGCCCGCGCCATTGCCGCCGCCGCAGCCGCGCAGAAGGAGTGGCAGGCGCGCACCGCCAAGGACCGCGCCGGGGTGCTGCGCCGCTGGTTCGATCTGATGATGCAAAATCAGGGCGACCTCGCCGCCATCCTGACCGCCGAAATGGGCAAGCCGCTGGCCGAGGCGATGGGCGAGATTGCCTATGGCGCGAGCTTCATCGAGTGGTTCGCGGAAGAGGGCAAACGCGTTTATGGCGAAACCATTCCGGGGCATCAGCCGGACAAACGCCTGATGGTGATCCGCCAGCCGGTCGGCGTTGTCGGCTCCATCACGCCGTGGAATTTCCCCAACGCGATGATCACCCGCAAATGCGGTCCGGCGCTGGCAGCGGGTTGCGGCTTTGTCGCCAAACCAGCGGGCGAAACCCCGCTTTCGGCGCTGGCGCTGGCGGTGCTGGCGGAACGTGCGGGGCTTCCTGCCGGGCTGTTCAACGTCGTGCCTTCGTCGCGCTCGTCCGTCATCGGCAAGGAGTTCTCCGAAAACCCCACCGTGCGCAAAATCACCTTCACCGGCTCGACGGAAGTCGGGCGCATCCTGCTGCGGCAAGCGGCGGATCAGGTGAAGAAAGTGTCGATGGAGCTGGGCGGCAACGCGCCGTTCATCGTGTTTGATGACGCCGATCTGGACGCCGCGGTCGAGGGCGCCATCGCCTGCAAATTCCGCAATAACGGCCAGACCTGCGTCTGCGCCAACCGGATTTATGTGCAGGAAGGGGTCTATGACGCCTTCGCTGAAAAGCTGACCAAAGCGGTCGCGGCGCTGCCGGTGGGCGACGGGTTGGCGGAGGGCACGGCGCTCGGACCGCTGGTCTCGGAAGCGGCGGTTGCGAAGGTCGAAGAACACGTTGCCGACGCCAAAGCCAAAGGCGCGGAGGTGGTCCTCGGCGGGCAACGCCACGCGCTCGGCGGGTTGTTCTATGAGCCGACCATCGTCACCGGCGCTACCTGCGAGATGGATTTCGCCACGGACGAGACCTTCGGCCCGCTGGCCCCGCTCTTCTCCTTCAAGGACGAAGCGGACGTGATCCAACAGGCCAACGACACCATTTTCGGCCTCGCCTCCTATTTCTACGCCGCCAATCTCAGCCGGGTCTACCGCGTCGCGGAAGCACTGGAATATGGCATCGTCGGGGTCAATACCGGCATCATCTCAACAGAAGTCGCCCCCTTCGGCGGGGTCAAACAATCCGGCACCGGCCGCGAAGGCTCGCGCCACGGCATCGAGGATTATCTGGAGATGAAATACATCTGCCTCAGCATCTGACCGGCGCTTTTCCGCTTGACCCCACCGCCGCGCACCCCTACCCCTGTCGCGCTCCCTCGGGGGCACATTCTCAGGGCGGGGCGAAATTCCCCACCGGCGGTATGGGGAAACCCGAGCCCGCGAGCGGCCCGCAAGGGTGTCAGCAGATCCGGTGAGAAGCCGGAGCCGACGGTTACAGTCCGGATGAAAGAGAATGGAGGGCAGGCCCGTGCGCCTGTCCATCCGATCTGCCTTGAGCGAACGCATAAGGTGCGTCGCCGCGTAACGCGATGCGCTCAGGAGAAAGGATGGACTTATGTTTCGCTCACCACAATTAACCGGCGCCGCGCTGATGGTCGCCGCCGGGTTCTGCTTTGCGCTGGTCAATACGCTGGTGCAGGGTGCTACGATGGGGCGCGGCGCGGCTTCTACCGCCGTCACCTTCTGGCAATACCTCATTGCGCTGCTGCTGTATCTGCCTTGGACCTGGCGGCATCGCACCGCCGTTTTCGCCACCAAACACCCGTATCTGCAAGTTTTGCGCGTCGTGCTTGGCGCGATCGGGGTGCAGTTCTGGGCCTATGGTCTGGCCCATGTCGAGATCTGGCAGGCCATCGCGCTGATCCTGCTGTCGCCCTTCTTTGTCACCATCGGCGCCTGGGCCGTCCTGCGCGAGAAAGTCACACCCGCCCGCTGGCTCGCGGTGATCGTCGGCATGATTGGCGGGGCCATCATCCTTGAGCCGTGGTCGGAGAGCTTCACCCTCTATGCGTTGCTGCCGGTTACCGCCGCCGCCTTCTGGGCCGCGTCGTCGGTAGTCACCAAGCATCTGACGCATGAGGACACGCCCGAAACCATCACGATTTACCTGCTCCTGCTGCTGACCCCGATCAACGGCGTTCTGGGCGTCGGCACCGACATCGCCCTGCCGACCAACGCCATCTGGCTCGTTGCAGCGGCGGGTCTGGCTACCGCCGCCGCGCAACACGCGCTGGCGCGGGCCTATTCGCTGGCCGATGCCGCTTTCCTGCAACCGTTCGACCACCTGAAACTGGTGTTCAATGTCACGCTGGGCTTTGCGGTATTTGGCTTTGCGCCGAGCGGGTCGATGTGGCTCGGGGCGGCGATCATCATCGCGGCGTCCCTGACCCTGATGCGTCTGGAACGCGATTAAGAAAGTAGGCCGGGGGAACGCCCCCCGGCCCAAGCATTCAGGCTTCAATCGCCTTGGTATCCTTGCCGGACCCAATCTCGATACGGCGCGGTTTCAGTGCTTCCGGCACTTCGCGGGCCAGATCGACATGCAGCATACCGTTCTCATGCGCAGCGCCAATCACGCGCACATGCTCGGCAAGCTGGAACCGGCGCTGGAACGCGCGGGTGGCGATGCCACGATGCAGGTAATTGCGCTCGCCTTCTTCGCCAGCCTTCTTGGCCGAAATGATCAACGCGCTCTCGCGGACCTCGACCTCCAACTCGCTTTCCGAAAACCCGGCCACGGCGACGGAGATCCGCCAAGCATCATCGCCGGTTTTCTCAATGTTATAAGGGGGATAGCTTTCGCGCGACGCGTCAGACGTAAAAGCGCGGTCCATCATCTCAGCAAGCTGATCGAAGCCGACCGTGGCGCGGTAAAGCGGGGAAAAATCAATGTTACGCATGGGATAACCTCCGTTGAGCGTTTCCTGTGTTTGCCTTCCTGACGGACAGGCGGTTGCGGGCCCGAATACGGCGCCCTACAGAATATCTAGGGAAGGTTTTTCGCGCTTCAAGGGCGCACGAATTTCGCGCCCGTTCCGTTGCGCTCCGCCGTGTCGCCGGGCCGGATGCCGGAGAAAACCCCGTCCGAAGAGCGCGCCAGAAGCGCCTGCAATTCCCGCAGGGGCCGGATTAGCGAGGTGCCGAGCGAAACCTTTTCACCCCCCGCCATCGCCTTGGCCGAGACCACGGAAACAATGCGCGCCGTGCCGGTGGAGAGGTCAAAAACCGGCGCGCCGGAGGAACCGAAATCCACGTCGCAATCCAGCACCAACGTCCCATCACGGCGCCCTAAAACGTGGCAAACATTCTGCAAGGAAGGCCGCTCCGCCCGGTCATGGGCATAGGACACGACCCCCACTTCCGCGCCGCGCGGCGGCAGGGCGGCTGTGGCAAACGGCATCACCCGCGTGTTGCGGATCGGACGGTCCAGCTCGATCAGGGCAAGGTCCAGCGCCCGCTCCTCTTCGCCGTTGGCCTCAAAACGCGGATGCACCACCGCCCGTCTGGCACCGCGATAAGCCACCGCCCGCCCGTTGCGCCAGCCAGCGAGAAACTCGATATCCTCAACCCGCACCCGCACGCCGGTCTCTTTGTCATACAAGCAATGCCCCGCCGTCAGCACCAGCCGATCCGAGATCAGCGCCCCGGTGCAAAAACTCTGTTGGCCGAAGTTGAGCCGCCCGACCGCTTCCCATCCCCGGCTGTCATCGCCGGTCAGCAAAGTAGTCAGCGCGCCCTGCCCCATCGCCACGACCGGCGACAAGCAAAACAGCACGAGCATGACAACGACTCGAAACATACGCCCTCCACACGACAGAATCGGGCTTTTAGCCCCCGCCTCTTCGGCTATCAACACGTTTGGGCGAGATTATGGCAAACGCGCATAAAACACCACCGGATGCGGCGGGGAACTTGCCGCGCGCCGGGATTGCCCGCATATTCCCCCCATGAACGACACAACACCCAAACCCGAAAACCTCGCCGCCGCCGCCAAATCGGCGGGCAAGAAGGGGCCGCCGCCGGTGCATCTTTGGAACCCGCCCTTTTGCGGCGATCTCGATATGCGAATCGCCCGCGATGGCACTTGGTTTTATCTCGGCACCCCGATGGGACGGTTTGAACTGGTCAAACTGTTCTCGTCGATTTTGCGCAAGGATGGCGACAAGTATTTCCTCGTCACCCCGGTGGAAAAGGTCGGCATCGTGGTCGATGACGCGCCCTTCGTGGCGACGGATTTCACCGTATCAGACCGCGGCGCGGATCAGATTCTGACCTTCACCACCCATGTGGGCGACGAAGCACAGGCCGGGCCGGAGCATCCGATTCGCGTCACGCGCGACCCGGAGACCGGCGAACCCTCGCCCTATATCCACATCCGCGCCAATCTCGAAGCGCTGATCGACCGCAAGAGTTTCTACCGACTGGTCGATCTGGGCGAAACCGCCGAGATGGATGGCGAAAGCTGGTTCGGCGTCCGCTCCGGTGGTGTGTTCTTCCCCATCATTCCCGCCGCCGAACTGCCGGAAAGCTGATCCATGCCCAAATTCGCCGCCAACCTGACGAAAATGTTTCGCGAACTGCCCTTTCTCGACCGTTTCGACGCGGCGGCGGATGCGGGATTTCAGGGCGTCGAAGTGTTCTTCCCCTATGACGACGCGGCGACGGAACTGACCCGCCGCATGGGCCGCAACGCGCTGGTTATGGTGCTGATCAACTGCCCGCCGCCCAACTGGGCCGGGGGCAGCCGGGGCTTTGCCGCCGTGCCCGGCACCGAAGCACGCTTTCAATACGATTTCCGCCGCTCGCTGCGCTACGCTCAGGCGCTCGGGGCCAAACATCTGAACCTGATGACCGGCAAGGCCGAGGGGGCGGCGGCGCGCGAAACGCTGGTGGAGAACCTGAAATGGGCGGTAACGCAGGCGCCGGAGATGAGCCTGACGCTGGAACCGATCAACCCCGACGACATGCCCGGCTATTTCCTCAACGATTTCGGGCAGACGCTGGACATTCTCGACGAGGTCGGCGCGCGTAACCTGCGCCTGCAACTCGATATGTATCACGCCCAGAAGATCACCGGCGACGCTTTCGTCACATGGGAAGCGCACCGCGACCGCATCGCCCATATTCAGATCGCAGGTTACCCCGACCGCGCCGAGCCCCTGCGCGGCGACATCGACTACCCCGCCTTCTTCGCCGCCCTTGATGAAAGCGGCTATCGCGGCTGGGTCTCAGCGGAATACACGCCAAAGGGGCGCACGGAAGATGGGCTGTCCTGGCTCGCATCCTCCTGACACCACGCTGTCAGCAGGGGGGTGTTACACCGCAAGGGTCAACGCGAAAAAGGAGCAACGAAAATGACCCAACCCATTGTTTGCTGGACAGAAATTCCGGTAACGGACCTTGAGACTTCGGTGAAATTCTACAACGCGGTCTTTGGCTGGAAGATGGAAATTGACAAGAGCGGCCCCAACCCGATGGCCGTGTTCGCCAATTCTTCCGACAGCGCGGGCGGGAATCTTTATCCCGGCAAACCGGCGCAGAACGGCGAAGGCCCGACCGCCCATATCGCCGTGCCGGGCAAGCTGGAAGAGGCGATGGAACGGCTGACCAAAGCGGGCGGGGAAACCGTTTTTGGCCCGATCGAAATGCCCTTTGGCCGCTTCACATACGCCAAAGACCTCGACGGCAATTCCATCGGTCTTTTTGAACCGGCGGCCGCCTGATGCGCCGCGCCGACCGCCTGTTTCAAATCGTGCAGCACCTGCGCGGCGGGCGGTTGGTAACGGCGCAAACGCTGGCGGAGGAACTTGAGGTTTCCACCCGCACCATCTACCGCGACATCGCGGATCTGATCGGCTCCGGCGTGCCCGTTGAGGGCGAAGCCGGGGTCGGTTACGTCATGCGGCAGGGCTTCGATCTGCCGCCCCTGATGTTCACCGCCGAAGAGGTCACGGCCCTTGTGGCGGGCGCGCGGCTGACGCAGCTTCTGGGCGGGATCGAACTGGCCAATGCGGCGGCGGAAGCGCTGGTCAAGATCGAAACCATCCTGCCCGAAACCCTGCGCCAGCGCGCCACAGCCGTGCCAATCCACGCCATTGATTTTGGCAATATGTCCCCGGAAGAGCGCGCCCGGTTTGATGTTATCGAAGCCGCCTGTCGCGACCACAAACGCCTGCGTTTCGATTACATCGACGCGGCGGGCGCCCACAGCCAACGGGAGGTGCGCCCGCTGGGGCTGCATTTCTGGGGCAGGGTCTGGACGCTGGCGACATGGTGCGAATTGCGCGACGATTTCCGCAGTTTCCGCCTCGACCGCATGTCGGCGCTGCAAACCGGCGCGACCTTCCGTCTGGAAAAGGGCAAGACCCTGCAAGATCTCTACGCGCGCGAAAGCGCCTGCCTCAAATAAACCCGCGCGCCTGAAACAGCGCCCGCAGGTCGGTATCGGCGCGCGGGCCGACATGCCGGATCACCTCCAGCGCGACCGCGCAGCCCATCTCCCCCGCCCGGCGCAAATCTGCGCCCGTGGCCAGCCCATAGAGGAACCCGGCGGCGAACCCATCGCCCGCGCCCGTCGCATCCACCGGCACGATGCTTTCCACCGGCACGTCGACCTGCTCGCCGCCCGACAGGATACTGACCCCGTCGCCGGAACGGGTGCAGACCACCAGCGGGCAAATCTCACCCGTGCGTGCCAAAGCCTCGCGCCAGTCGCTGCCCGGCCAAAGCGCTTCGATTTCTTTTTCGTTGCCAATGACATAATCCAGCTCGCCTTCGATCAGGCGCCGGAAATCGTCGCGGTGGCGCTCGACGCAGAACGGGTCGGAAATGGCGATCCCCGCCTTGCCGCCCGCCGCCCGGCAGGCCCGCGCCATGCGCTCGAACGCCGCCTTGCCCTTGTCCTTGTCGAACAGGTAGCCCTCAAGGAAAACGATCTCCGCCTGCGCCGCGATGGCTTCGTCAACATCCTCCGGTCCCAACTCGGCGGAAATGCCCAGATAGGTGTTCATCGAGCGCTCCCCGTCCGGCGACACGAAAATCATCGAGCGCGACGTCGGCAAGTCCGCCCCCGGCACCGGCGGATTGAGAAAGCGCGTGCCGTCCATCTCCATGGTTTCGGCATAAAACCGGCCCAGCGCATCGTCGCGCACCCGCCCGACAAAGCCCGTCTTCAGCCCGAGATTACCGATCCCCGCCAGCGTATTGGCCACCGAACCGCCCGCCGCCTGTTTGCGGTTTTCCATCGCGCTATAAAGCAGCTCCGCCCGCTCGCGTTCGACCAGTTGCATGATCCCCTTCTCGATCCCCATCAGGTCAAGAAAGCTGTCATCCGCAAGGCTCAACACATCCACAATCGCGTTGCCGATACCGACCACCTGAAATTTCTTGCTCATACGGTTTTTTCCTCAAAGTCACACAGATCCCGGATCACGCAGGTCGGGCAGGCCGGTTTGCGTGCCTTGCATGTATAGCGTCCATGCAGGATTAGCCAATGGTGCGCGTGGCGCTGAAATTCGACCGGGACATTGTCCTCAATGGCGCGTTCGACCGTCAGAACATCTTTGCCGGCGGCAATCCCGGTGCGGTTGCCAACGCGAAACACATGGGTATCGACCGCCTGCGCCGGATGGCCGAACCAGATCGACAGCACCACATTCGCCGTCTTGCGCCCCACCCCCGGCAGGCTTTCCAGCGCCGCGCGCGACGAGGGCACTTCACCGCCGTATTCCTCGACCAGAATACGGCTCAGTTTGATCACGTTCTTCGCCTTTTGCCGGTAAAGCCCGATGGTGCGGATATGTTCGATCAGCCCCGCCTCGCCGAGCGCCAGCATCTCCTCGGGCGTCGAGACCTGCGCAAACAGCGCCTTGGTCGCCCGGTTCACGCCAATATCGGTCGCCTGCGCCGACAGCGCCACCGCCACAACCAGCGTATAGGCGTTGGTATAGTCCAACTCGCCGCGCGGTTCGGGGGTCTGTTCCTCGAAGCGGCGAAAGATCTGGCGGAGGCGTTGATATCCCAGTTGCTTGACCATGCGCCCTATATCGACGCTGCGGCGCGGCTCGGCAAGCGGATTGCGCATAAAACGGGTCGCCAAGCGGGGCGGGCTGGGCCATGGTGGGCCGAAAAGTGGGGGGCGTATGCGCGACGAGAACAGCTATCACTATCAGGTCATCCGCCGGGCGATTGACGAGATCGACGCGGCGGGCGGGCAGACCTTGCCGCTGAGCGTGCTGGCGGAGCGGCTCGACCTGTCGCCCGCGCATCTGCAACGGGTGTTTTCCCGCTGGGTCGGCGTGTCGCCCAAGCGCTACCAGCAATACCTGACCCTCGATCACGCCAAGTCCCTGCTCGCCACCCACCACAGCACCCTCGACACCGCGCAGAGCCTCGGCCTGTCCGGCTCCGGGCGGTTGCACGATCTGTTTCTGCGCTGGGAGGCCATGTCGCCGGGGCAGTTCGCGCGGGCGGGCGAAGGGCTGACTATCCGCACCGGCTGGTTTGACAGCCCCTTTGGCGAGATGCTGGCGATGGGTACGGATATTGGCCTTTGCGGCTTGGGCTTCGCTTCCGAGACGGGTCGCGAGGCCACCTTCGACGACCTGCGCGCCCGCTGGCCCAAAGCAGAGTTCATCGAGGATCGCGCCGCACTCGCCCCTTGGGTCACCGCTGCGCTGAACCAATCGGGCGATGCGCGGCTGCATCTGCTGGGCGGTCCGTTTCAGATCAAGGTCTGGGAAGCGTTGCTGGCCATCCCCTCCGGGCAGGTCACGACCTATTCCGACATCGCCCAACATATCGGTTCGCCGCGTGCCGTGCGCGCCGTAGGCACCGCCGTAGGCCGCAACCCGGTCTCGTGGCTCATCCCCTGTCACCGCGTTCTGCGCAAATCCGGCGAGTTGGGCGGATACCATTGGGGATTGCCGGTCAAACGCGCTCTGCTGGCATGGGAAACGGCGCGCAACGAGAGCCAATAAGCAAAGCTTCGCCGGGTTTCGCCTGTGGCATTTTTCCGTTCCGCACACTGGCAGAATCGGTTAAGCTGCGCGTGAATTCATCAATGAGGTTTATCATGACTGTTCTGCGCCCCGTTCTGTTCATTCCCCTTTCCGCCGCCCTGTTGCTCGCCGGTTGCGACACGATGGGCCAGCGTCAGGCCGCCGGTACCGGCGTCGGCGCTGCTGCGGGCGGTCTTCTCGGCGGTCTGCTGAGCAAAAATGCGGGCGGCGCGGCGGTTGGCGCGGTTGCTGGCGGCATTATCGGCGGCGCCATCGGGCAGGAGCTGGACAAGCAGGCGGGCGAGCTGCGCGCAGGCTTTGGCGACAACCGCATCGGCGTGGTCAATACCGGCAAGAGCCTTGTTGTCACCATGCCGCAGGACATTCTCTTCGCCACGGGCAGCGCCCGGCTTTCCGGTGGTCTGACCGCCGATCTGCGGGTTCTGGCTGCGCATCTGAAGAAATACCCGAACTCGACCGTGCAGGTCATCGGCCACACCGACAATGTCGGCGCCGCCGCTTATAACCTGAACCTGTCGCGCCAGCGCGCTGCGGCGGTGTCCGGGGTTCTGGTCTCCAACGGCGTTCCCGCCTCGCGCCTCGCCACCGTCGGTCGCGGCGAAGATCAGCCGGTCGCCTCGAACCTGACCGCCGCTGGCCGGGCACAGAACCGCCGGGTCGAGATCATCATCCTCCCGAACGTCTGATTTCAGACACGACGGAAGGTAAGATAATGCGCTGTGCGGCCTTCGCGCAGCGCTTTTTGCTCGTAGCGGGTGGAAATCCAGTCGCCCCACGGTTCACGCCAGTCCTGCGCCGTTTCGGCCAGCCATTCAAACCCCGCGCGCGGCACTTCTTCCAACGTCTGACGCACATAATCCGGGATGTCGGTCGCCACGCGGAACTCGGCGCCGGGTTTCAGCACGCGAGCCAGCGGCGTGAGGTATTCCGGGGTGACAAAACGGCGGCGGTGGTGGCGCTTTTTCGGCCACGGGTCCGGGTAGAGTAGAAACGCTTTAGAAATCGACTCGTCCGGCAACACATCAAACAGATCGCGCACATCGCCGGGATGCACCGCGAGGTTGGTCACCCCCGCCTTGCGAATTTTACCGAGCAGCATGGCGACGCCGTTGATATAAGGCTCACAGCCGATGATGCCGATGTCGGAGTTGAGCGCCGCCTGATGCACCAGATGCTCGCCGCCACCAAACCCGGTTTCCAGCCAGACCTCCTTGCCGCCAAACAGCGCCTCAAGGTCCAGTGGCACCCGCTCCGGGTTCTCCTCCCAGCCGACCTTGCCGGGGCTCAGCCCCGCAAGGTCTTCCTCAAGATAAGCCTGCTGACTGTCGCGCAGCCCCTTGCCCTTCAGGCGGCCGTAAAAGTTGCGATACGGCGCGCCGGATTTATGCATTTTTTCATCGGTCATGCGGGGCTTTTAAGGCCTCGCGCCCCGGATCACAACGCCGCCTTGAACGCCTCGGTCAGATCGGTGCGCTCCCAGCTGAAATGCCCCTCATCGGTCGGTCGGCGCCCGAAATGGCCATAGGCGGCGGTGCGCTGATAGATCGGCTTGTTGAGGCCAAGATGGGTGCGGATGCCGCGCGGGGTCAGGTCCATCACCCGGCCCGCCGCGCGTTCGATCTCGGCATCCGGCACTTCGCCGGTGCCATGCGTATCGACATAGATCGACAGCGGCTGCGCCACACCAATGGCATAGGAAAGCTGCAAGGTGCAGCGCGCAGCCAGCCCGGCGGCAACGATGTTTTTCGCCAGATAGCGCGCGGCATAGGCGGCGGAACGGTCAACCTTGGTCGGGTCTTTGCCGGAAAACGCCCCGCCCCCATGCGGCGCGGCGCCGCCATAGGTATCCACGATGATTTTGCGCCCGGTCAGCCCGGCATCGCCATCCGGCCCGCCAATGACGAATTTGCCGGTCGGGTTGACGTGCCAGACGGTTTCCGGCGTGACCCAGCCTTCCGGCAGCGTTTCCACGATATAGCCCTCAATGCGGGCGCGCACGTCTGCCGGGGTCATGTCCGCGTCGAGATGCTGGGTCGACAGCACGATCTGATCCACCCCAACCGGCTTGCCGCCCTCATAGCGCACGGAAAGCTGGCTCTTGGCGTCCGGCCCCATCCAGCCCTCGGTCCCGTCCTTGCGCAGCTCCGCCAGACGGCGCAACACCGCGTGCGAATACTGGATCGGGGCGGGCATGAGGGCGTCGGTTTCGTTGGTGGCATAGCCGAACATGATACCCTGATCGCCCGCGCCCTCTTCCTTATGCTCGGAAGCATCCACCCCCTGCGCGATATGCGCCGATTGCTTGTGCAGGAAATTCGACACATTCAGGGTCTTCCAATGGAACTTGTCCTGCTCATAGCCAATATCGCGCACGCAGTCGCGCACGATGCCCTCGACCTTCTCCATATACTCGCCAAGCCGCGCCTGATCCGACAGGCCCACCTCGCCGCCAACAAATACATGATCGGTCGTGGCAAAAGTTTCGCAAGCGACCCGCGCTTCCGGCTCCTCGCGCAAAAACGCATCCAGAACCGCGTCTGAAATCCGGTCGCACAACTTATCCGGGTGCCCCTCGGACACGGATTCAGAGGTGAAGATGTAGTTGTTTCTGGACATGGGGTCGCTCCGTTAGAAAAAATAGCCCCGCCACGTCAGGAAGCCGTTGTGGCAGTTGGTGGCCCTCCTTACGCCTGCCCGCGGGCGGCGTCAATGCGTTGGGCGCGATACCGGGCGGGGAAGCGCGATCAGTACGACGCACAGCGCGGCCAGCAGCACCAGAAGCGGCGCGTTGCCCCAGCGGGAAAACAGGGTTGGCGGCAGCGCGCCGGGCAGGGCCGCGTCAAGATGGCCCGCCGTATTCAGCGGCAGATGCGCCAGAACCCGCCCGCGCGCGTCGATCACGGCGGAAATGCCCGTATTAGCGGCGCGCAGGAAGGGTAAGCCCTGCTCAATGGCGCGGAAACGGGCTTGCGCGAGATGTTGCTGTGGGCCGGACCGCGTGCCGAACCACGCATCGTTGGTGGCCTGCAAAATCCAATCCGCCCGCCCGGCAAACGCCGCCAGATCACGCGGAAAAATCGCCTCGTAACAGATCAGCGGTAAGGCGCGGCCCAACCCGCCGGGCAAATCCATCAACGCCGCCCCCTGCCCGCTCGAATAGCCGAACCCGTCGCGCACCGCGAGGCCGCGTATGCCAAGCCGGCCCAGCGCATCGCCAAAGGGCACATATTCACCAAACGGCACCGTATGGCGCTTGTCATAGACCTGCTCCGAGCCCAAGAGCGCCATGGAATTGTAAAACCGCGTTCCCTGCATGCGCCGCGTGCCGACGATGACCGGCACCCCCGCCGCCGCCCGCACCCGCGCCTCCAATTCCGGCGCGTGGCCCAGAAGGCTCGGCAGCGCGGTCTCCGGCCAGACCACCAGATCGCGCGGCCCCGGCGCGGCGCTCAGTTCCAGCGCGCGGTTGAAAAACACCGGCATCCATTCGCGATCCCACTTTTTCGCCTGTTCCGCATTGGGCTGGATCAGGCGCACAATCTGCCCCGTATCGGGCGGGGTGGCACTGTTGCGCGCGGGCAAGGCGGCATTGACCAACAGCACAAGCGCCGCGATCCAGCGCCGCGTGATCAGCTGGGAAGCGGCGAAAAACAGCACCGCGCTCAGGCCCAGAACCCCAATGAAAGCCGCCGCCTGCGCCAGTGGCGTGTCGATCAGAACCTGCCCCGGCGCGGCCCAAGGCAAGCCGGTGAACAGCCAGTGCCGCGCCCATTCCGCCAGCGATAAAAACAGCGGCGCGGCGAGGGCATAGGGGCGCAAAACGCGGCGCGCCAGAGCGACCGGCACGGCCCAGAACAGCGCCATCCCCGCCGCCATGCCGGCAAGCGCAAACGGCGCCATCCAGCCGTGGCGCGCGGCATCGACCAAAAACGGCTCGACGATCCAGCTCATCGCGGTGGCGAAATACCCGGTGCCCAGCGCCAACGCAGACCAAAAGGCCGCACGCGGAGTCGGCGCACGCGCACCGGACCACAAAAGCACGATCAGCACCATAAAGGTCAGGGGATACAGCCCCCAAGGGGCGTGGCCCAAACCGCCCGCCGCGCCGAGCAAAAACCGCGCAGCAAAGCCGATCATTCGGCAGCACCGGAGGCAGCAAAGCGCACGCGCAACCGCTTGATGCGGCGCGGATCGGCATCGACCACCTCAAATTCCGGCCCATGCGGATGGCGGATCACCTCGCCGCGCGCCGGCACATGCCCCGCCAGCATGAAGACCAACCCGCCCAGCGTGCCGAACTCGTCGTCATCCTCGTCAAACCCGCGCAGCGACAAGCCGGTTTCCGCCTCGAATTCCTCCAGCGGTGTGCGGCTTTCAGCCAGATAACAGCCCGGCTTTTCGCAGACAAACAACGCCCCTTCCTCAAGGTCGTGTTCGTCCTCGATCTCGCCAATCACCTGTTCGACCAGATCTTCCAGCGTCACCAGCCCGTCAACGCCGCCATATTCGTCGATCACCAGCGCCATATGCATCCGCTCCGCCTGCATCTTTTGCAGCAAAACGCCGATCGGCATGGAGGGCGGCGCGAAGAGTAGCGGACGCAGCAGGCTTTTGAGCGCATAGGGCGCGCCCTCGCGGTTGAAGCCGTGCGACAGAGCGAAATCCTTCAGATGCACGAAGCCGACCGGATTATCGAGGGTGCCATCAAACACTGGCAGGCGGCTCAGGCCGGAACCGCGAAACACCTCGACCAGATCGGCCTGCGTGGTCTCAAGCGGCACCGCGACAATCTCCGCCTTCGGGATCATCACATCCTCAAGGCTCAACCGGCGCAGGTTCAACATACCATGCTGCGGCAGGCCCGCTTCCGGGGCCACCTCGCGCGCCTCTTTCGGCCCCGCCTCTCCCGCATCCGCCGGGCTGAGCGCGCCAATGAGGCGCGTGAACAAGCCGCTTTTCTCCTGCGATTTATCCGGCGAACTGGACGGGTCTCCCGCCTCTTCGCTTACCTGTTGCGCGCGCCGCGCCGCGCCAGAAGATCCGTCCGTTTCGCCCATTTTGCCTTTCTCCGGGGGTGTTTTCATGCGTCTATCGGTTCATATGGGTCATCAATCCCCAAATTGCCAAGAATTTTCGCCTCAATCTCCTGCATCCGCGCCGCATCTTTGTCGTCAATGTGATCATATCCCAACAAATGCAGGAAGCCGTGGACCAGAAGGTGGGTGACATGATCGGGCGGATTTTTGCCCGCCTCCGCCGCCTCGCGCACGCAGGTCTCATAGGCGATGGCAATATCGCCCAACTCGGCGGGCATCCCCGTCGGATCGGGGGGCACCGGCGCGGGATCGGCGCCGGGCGTGGGCGGGGCGCGGTCATCGGCGGGCCAGGACAAGACATTGGTCGGCGCGGGCTTGCCGCGAAATTCGGCGTTCAGCCCGGCAATGCGCGCATCGTCACAGCCCAGCAGGCTGATCTCATAACCCGCCGGGTCCATGCCGAAATGGGCAAAACAGGCAGCGAATGCACGGCTGGCCAGCGCTTCCAGATCGCTCCAGCGCGCATCTTCCAGATTGACGTAAAGCTCTTCGGTCACGCGTCACGATCCGCCGCGTCATAGGCCTCGATGATCTTCGCCACCAGCGGATGCCGCACCACGTCTTTCGCGGTGAAATAGCTGAAGGAAATGCCCTTGATCCCCTTGAGAAGCCCCTCCGCGTCGCGCAGGCCGGAAGTGACGCCGCGCGGCAAGTCAACCTGCGAGCGGTCGCCGGTAATCACCATGCGCGAGCCTTCACCCAGCCGGGTCAGGAACATCTTCATCTGCATCGTGGTGGCGTTCTGCGCCTCGTCCAGCACCACGAAGGCGTTGGACAAGGTGCGCCCGCGCATGAAGGCCAGCGGCGCGATCTCGATGCGCTTTTCCTCCATCAGCTTGGCCAGTTGCTTGCCGGGGAGAAAATCGTGCAGCGCGTCGTAAAGCGGCTGCATGAAGGGGTCGACCTTGTCTTTCATGTCGCCCGGCAGGTAGCCCAGCTTCTCGCCCGCCTCGACCGCCGGTCGCGACAGGATGATGCGGTCGACCTGCCCGGAAATGAACAGGTTCACGCCGACGGCCACCGCGAGGTAGGTCTTGCCGGTGCCCGCCGGGCCAATGCCGAAGGCCAGCTCGTTCTGAAACAGGTTGCGGACATATTCCTGCTGCGCCTGTGTGCGCGGTTCGACCAGCTTTTTGCGGGTGCGAATCTCGACCCGCCCGCCGGGAAACATCTCCGCCTGCCCGCCACCCATGCGAATCTCGCGGTCCACCGCCACCGGCTCCACCGCGCGCCCGGCTTCGAGCCGCTGATAAAGCGCAGACAGAACCGCCGCCGCCGCTTCGCGCGCCTCGGGCGGTCCCATCAGGACAAAGCGATTGCCCCGGCGCACGATCTGCGCGCCAGTCTCGATTTCGACCTTGGCAAGGTTGCGATCATGTTCGCCGCACAGCTCGATCAAAAGCCGGTTGTCGGCAAATTCTACCTCGGTTTCAAAAGCGCCGGTATCGTCGCTTTTCAGGCGGGTGTCGGTGATACCCATCGGGTCTCCGTAGCTGATATTTCAGGGGCATGGTGGCGCGAAACGGGGCGCGCGGCAAGGGGAGAAGCGGCGCGCCATGCAAAAAGGGCCGCGACAGAAAGCGCGGCCCTTCTGTTTTCTCTCACCAGCGGTTTACCAGAGCCAATCCTGAATGTCGTTGCTGGTCCGATGGTCGCCGATGACCGAACCCGGCGGAATCTCGCGGGTGCAGCGCGGCAGGCCAGAGCGCGGGTCAGAACGATCCCCGCCATAGCCCTCAACGCCCTCATCCACGATCCAGGCCTCACAGCCATCGGGCAGCACGGCAACCGCCGCAACCCCGTCGCGCGGCCCCTCGGGGTCGCCATAGGAATGGTCGGCATTGGTCGCGATCAGCGGCACCGGCCCGGTGCCGGAATACACGGTCGATTGGCACCCGGCCACGGCGAGCGGCGCCATCAGCGCCAGAAGTGCGATTTTGCGATTCATCATGACGGATACCTGTAGCAAACGATTTCAACGCGGCGGTTCTTGCGCATCCCCTCTGCGGTCGCGTTGGACGCGATCGGGCGACGCTCGCCGTAACCCACAACCCGGTCCACAACGGCGCCGGTCGAGCGGGCAACCTTCGCCACCGCATCGGCGCGGCGCTGCGACAGGCGCATGTTGTATTCATCGGATGCGCGGCTGTCGGTATGGCCATACACCGCATAGGCAAACGCCCCGGCAGATGCGAAGAACTGCTTGAGCCACTGACGCCCGGAAGCGGTCAGCTTGTGGCTGTCGGTGGCGAACAGCACATCCGAATTCGGCGTGGCGCAGGTATTGCGCTCAAGGCACATATGCCGGCCGGTTTTCGGATCACGACGGGCCACCATATAGCCCTCGATCCCACCATCGGCCCACCAATGCATACAGCCATCGGGGTCTACCCAGAGACCCCAGTTGATCTTGCCCGTAACCGTCACCTGCTCCTGCGCCGAAGCGACAGTCGCAAAGCCGGATACGGAAGAAATGCCCAACACAGCAGCGGCAGCGACTGTTCGGAGCGATTTTAAAATCCGAGTATTCACGCGATTTCCCCCAATTAGCCGGTTCCCCGGCCTAGCATATACCCGCATCGTAGCCGGAACCCATTGATCGGTAAAGCAAAAGCTCGCCGCAACTGTCTCGATATACACAATAATTCAGCCTGAACCGCAGCATTTTGCGCGATTCGGCGTCAATTACGCGGATTGCACCCCGCCCGGCGGAAAGCAATCAGATCAACGCACCAGAAAGTGAGTTTGGCGCGGTGCCGGTGATTCTCACCCGTTTGAGGTCGCCGATCTGCGTGTCATCGGTCTCGACGAAAACCGAGTGCAGGTAGTCGGATTTGCCAACCATCTGCCCCGCCATGCGGCCCGGTTTTTCAAACAGAACCCCAACCTCACGCCCGACCATGCTCTGCATGACCTCATGCGCCTGCTGGTTCAGAAGCGCCTGCAATTGCTGCAAACGCCGGTTCGCCGCATCCTGACAGACCATCTCGCGTTCGGCGGCAGGCGTGCCGGGCCGGGCGGAGTATTTAAAGCTGAATGCCTGCCCGTAACGCACCTCGCGGATCAGGGCCATCGTGTCCTCGAAATCCGCCTCGGTCTCCTCCGGGAAGCCGACGATGAAATCACCGGAGATCAGCATGTCCGGGCGGGCGTCGCGGATGCGTTCGATCAGGCGGATATAATGCTCGGCGGTATGCGAACGGTTCATCCGCTTGAGGATCTTGTCGGAGCCGGACTGCACCGGCAAGTGCAGGTAAGGCATCAGCTTTTCACAGGTGCCATGCGCTTCGATCAGGTCGTCGGACATATCATTCGGGTGCGAGGTAGTGAAGCGAATGCGCTCCAGCCCGTCGATCCCGTTCAACTCCCAGATCAGCCGGGCAAGCGACCAATCCTCCGCCCCCGCCGCGCCCCAATAGGCATTCACATTCTGCCCCAGAAGGGTGATCTCGCGCACCCCGCGTTCAACCAGCTCACGCGCCTCGCGCAGAATGCGTTCCGGCGGGCGGCTGACCTCGGCGCCGCGCGTATAGGGCACAACACAGAAGGCACAGAACTTGTCGCAACCCTCCTGCACCGTCAGAAACGCCGACGGCGCACGCCGGGCCTTCGGGCGCTTTTTCAGCACCTCAAACTTGTCTTCCAGCGGGAAATCCGTGTCGACCGGCTTTTCCCCGGCATTGGCCTTCGCCACCATTTCCGGCAGGCGGTGATAGGTCTGCGGCCCGACCACGAGATCCACTATCGGCTGGCGCTTCATGATCTCTTCGCCCTCGGCCTGCGCCACGCAGCCCGCCACGCCGATCTTCAGATCCGGCTTCTCCGCCTTCAAATCCTTGAACCGCCCCAACTCGGAATACACCTTCTCCGCCGCCTTCTCGCGAATGTGGCAAGTGTTGAGCAGGATCATGTCCGCCTCTTCCGGGGACTTGGTCTCGACATACCCCTCCCCGCCCAGCGCCTCCGCCATGCGCTCGCTGTCATAGACATTCATCTGACACCCATAGGTGCGGATGAAGAGCTTCTTGGCATTCGGCCGCGCAGGCGCCGCCGCATCGCGCGGGGCGTCGTCGGTCTTGCTGGCAGTTGGCAGAACGAAATCGTCCATGGCGCACCCCGTAGCTGGTCAGAACTGGCTCCTAACATATAGTGCAGGCAAGTCGCAATCCGGTAGGCTTTTCCCTTGCCCTTGGCGGATTTTCACTAAAAATTAACCCGGCTGGGATAGAATCACCGGCAATGTGGAGAAAACGTGCATTATACCTCGCTGGATACCTTCCTCGCCAAGGCCAAACCGATCCTCGCCAAGGGGCCGATTGCTCTGTTGTTCATCGAGGATCTGGTCGAGGCGGAAAGCACCATTCGCTACCATCTGGTGAGCGGGTTCAGGCAGGTGGTGATCTTCGCGCCGCCGGAACTGGAATTGCCGGTCGATCTGGCGGGTCGGGTGCATCGCATCCGCTATTCGATGGCCCCGCCGGACGCCCTGACCCGCGCGGTGAATGCGGTGATCGAAAAGGCGCCGGGGCAGTGGCTCTATTATGGCTTCAACGCCGAATACCTGTTCCATCCCTTCTGCGAGAGCCGCAATGTGGCGGAAATGCTGGCCTTTCACGCCGAAGAACGCCGCGACGCCATGCTGACCTATGTGGTGGATATTTACGCGGGCGATCTGGAGCAACATCCCAACGCGGTGGCGCTGAACGACGCCTGGCTCGACAAATCGGGCTATTACGCGCTTGGGCGCAAGGATGGCGCGGAATTCAAGGAACGGCAGCTGGACTTTTTCGGCGGGCTGCGCTGGCGCTTCGAGGAGCATATCGCGCCGGAACGCCGCCGCATCGACCGCATCGCCCTGTTTCGCGCCAAACCGGGGCTGCGCCTGCTGCCCGATCACCGCTTCAACGACGAAGAATACAACACATATGCCTGCCCGTGGCACAACAACATCACCGCCGCCATCGCCTCTTTCCGCGCCGCCAAAGCGCTCAAGACCAATGCCGGTTCGACCTTCGACATCCAGAGCTTCAAATGGCACAATTCCGTGCGTTTCGAATGGAACTCACAGCAATTGATGGATTTGGGACTGATGGAACCGGGGCAGTGGTTTTAAAGCGAAATCGCTTTAATCTACATCATCGAGCATCAAAATTCGCGTTCGAAATCAGCAGGATGCTGACCCCGAGGCAGAGAATTTTGATACAGATTTAGCGATTTCTGCCCTAGGCTGAATCGACATTCATCGCATCCAAAGCATTGCTGATGCGAGGTGTATGAAGCTGAGAAAGTAGACGGCGCGTCTGT
>PDWI01000329.1_pt1 | contig 76293 bp, 71 predicted proteins | sample 1430891 | NCBI WGS metagenome assembly PDWI01 (sample SAMN01162508, study PRJNA174530) | Oral metagenome, whole genome shotgun sequencing project. | biome: Marine environment; feature: Marine mammal; material: Swab sample of the gingival sulcus; isolation source: swab sample of gingival sulcus...
AGATAAATTTTTATTTTTTGCACATGATGGAAAAGAACAATCAGCTGGTAAAATTATAACTATTATTGTAAAAAAGGTTGATTCAACAACTCCAACACCAACCTTTACTGAGCCAGAAATAGACTATACTTATTCGGTAAATCCTTCAAGTGGAGACAAGGGTGATTATTTTAAATTCAAAGTAAGACTTTCAAAAGAACTTCCAAGTGGCTATAAAGTTTATGCAAAATTCAATGACCCAAGTGGTGGTTGGTTTAGCGATTATGAAGCTGGTGGAAAATCTGAAATGAGTTGTTCGGGTACAATTTGTTCTGAAGAATGGAGGATAAATGAAGGCACAGATAGAAAAGTTAAATTTTTTATTGAAAAAAATGGAAATATGATCGGAAGTTATTCTAGCACAGAGGATTTTACTGTAAATGAGCCAGTCGTTACACAAACTCCACCACAGATAGCATATGCTATTGAAGTAGGTCCATCAAGTGCTCAAGCTGGAAGTACTTTTTTATTTAGAGTAAAAATCACTAAGCCTTTGTTTGATGATTATTGGGTTTATGCAAAGTTTGATGATCAAAATGGTGGCTGGTTAGAAGATGGGCAAGATGCAGGAATGACTCCTTTAGATGATTGCAAACCTAATAATATTTGTTATATTAGAAAAGTCATTAATGGTGTTGGGCAAAGAAAGGTTAAATATTTTATTGCTAAGGGAAATAATAGGATTGGAGACTTTTCGCAAGCTGAATCTTTTAGGGTAACAAATTAACTCATTTAATTCTTGGGTTTGCATGGTGCGAACCCAAGATATTGTTTAGATTGTAATAATAAAATCTACCTAACCAAAAAATCTTGTGATGCTTTTTCTTTGTAGTTTTTGATTTTGTTGGCTTGTTGTAGTTTTAAGTAGTTGTCTAGTTTTTGTCTGTTTTGTTCAAATATGGTTTGAAATTCGCTTTCGTTTTGTAGGTCTAAATTTTCGCCATTGTTTCCAAATCTGTCCAAAATGACATTTGTAGCTCCTGTCAAGACTAAGTATTGGCAATTTTGATATTTTAGCAAGACTACTTTATTTTGATTGTCTAGTATTTTTTGTGAGATAATTTGCACTTCATCGCTAAACTCTTGTTTGAAAAGCCAGCTTTTTGGTTTGCCTTTTTTTTGTACGCTTGAGTTTGCCGCTTTTAGTTTGGATTTGAGAAAATATAAAAATAAAATACACAAAAACAGCACCCCGATCACACTTATATATCTCATGTCGATCAATTCATTGCTATGTTGTTTTTTCGCGAGTGGTTTTGCCACACTAATAGGCGGTGCCATCGGCTTTATTCTAATTCTTAGTCCAAATCCATCTTGTGTTTTTGAAGCATAAACCGCCATGGAATTACTGCTTTTAAAGGTAATGATAGTGGCGTTATCTAGTGCGTCGATGATGATGTCTTGCACTATAGGAGAGTTGATGCTTTTTTCGACTAAAGAGTCGTAAATTAGCTCATTTAGTGTTATGCTTATGATATTGTTCCCTTTTTGTTGAAATATTTTGCCCTCATAAGGTGCGTCAAATGACAGCATCAAATCAATCCTATCATTTCTTTCATATATATTGTAAGTTAGCAAATTTGAGCCAAAAACAAGAGTATTTAACAAAAAAAGAAGATAAAAAATTCTCACAAACTTTCCCTTTTAAAATATTGAATTACCGATTTGGAGTCTAATATTTCATTGATTCTTATGGCGAGATTTTTTTCATAAACCATCACTTCACCCTTGCCGAAAATACGGCCATTTATGTAAAGCTCCACACTCTCTCCTGCTGGTTTTTCTAAGTCGATGACTGAACCTTTTTCAAGCTTTAAAATCTCTTGAACTCTCATGGCGTTTGTTCCAAGTTCGGCTATAAATTCTACACCAATATCAAGTATATCATCATAGCCTTTCATGAGGTGTTTTTGTTCTATTGCATCGCTCATGATGGATCTTTAATTCCCAATACAAAGGTTCTGTTTTTAAGTTTGTAAATTAAAAAATCATCAAGTTTTACAGGAAATGGAGGCGAAATTTTACCTAAATATTCAGGTGTGCCTAATTGGTACTTGATCTTAGGGTTTGCATCAGCCATTGTTGCTTTTGCTTTGCCGACTATGAGGTTTATGCTCTCTTTACAAAAATCACTCAAATCATCTTCGTTTAACTCGTCAATACCTAAAAAGAATTTCCCAAACTCTTTTAAAGTCTCTTTTTTAAGATAAAGATAATAATGCACTTCGCTACCATTACTCATGAGTGGAAGAGAAGCTCCGTAAAAATCCTTACCTAAACTTTTCCCTTTTTTTAATTCTAGCCCCATGACTTCCGTACATAGGTGTTTAATGGACTCAGAAATAACACTTAACATATTTTTCCTTTATTGTAAATATGCTTAGTATTATAGTAAAATTGCGTTAAATAAAATATAAAATTATAACTTTTTTTAAAAAACTTTGTTTTTAATGCTATAATTTATCGATTTAAGCTTAAAGCTAATTTAACACACTCTTCTATGCTTTGTTGATTTGGTATTTGAAAATTTCTGTTTTTTGGCAAGGAAAGGGCTGTTTTTTTGCCTATGCAGATGATTTTGTAGCTTTTTTTAAGTTTAAATTTTTTCAAAAAACATTTCACAATCGATGGTGCTGTGAAAATAAGAGTGCTATTTTTGTGAGGTTTTGTAAAGTTTTTTAACTTCTTACAAGAGTTTTTATATGTCTTAATTGATTTTACTTTTGCTCCCTTTTGTTGCAAAATTTCATCTATGTTTGAGATTACTTTTTTTGCTCTAATGACTAGTGTTTTTTTGTTTTGCAAAAGATGTGAGATTTGTTTTGCAAACTCGTCTCCATAGGCTGATTGTGAGACGAAAACTTTCGTAAACCCAAGTTTTAAGATTTCACTTTTTGTTGCCTCACCGATAGCAAAAATTTCCAAATTTCTCCACTCATGAAAAAATTTAGCCACACTCTTAACGCCATTTTTAGAACTAAATATGATGGCTTGATATTTGCTAAAATTTGGCTTTTTAAACTTTAAAAATCTAATCTCACTTAAGCTTTCATGAATGATATTTTCATGAAAGTAAGGAGTTTGGCTGTAAAGATATATCATGACGCTTAAAGTTTAGTGAAACCGCAAAAGCAGTTCCACTAATTTTATTCCCATTCGATGGTGGAAGGCGGCTTAGATGAGATGTCATAAACGACACGATTTATACCATCGACTTCGTTGATAATCCTGCGTGAAATATTTTCCAAAATATTATGAGGAATATGAGCAAAAGTCGCTGTCATGCCGTCAGTTGCTTCTACTATTCGAACACAAACTGTATTGTCATAAGTGCGATTATCACCCATAACTCCAACACTTTTGACATTTAAAAGCACAGCAAATGCTTGCCAAGTTTTATCATAATATCCACTTGAATGCAACTCTTCAAGTAAAATCGTATCAGCTTTTCTTAAAAGATTTAAGCTTTTCTTCTTCACGCTTCCCATGATGCGAATCGCAAGTCCTGGTCCTGGAAACGGGTGGCGAGAGATCATCTCTTTTGGTAGTCCTAGCTCAAGTCCAAGTTTTCTAACTTCATCTTTAAAAATTTCTCTTAAAGGCTCGATTAATTTTAAATTCATCTTTTCAGGAAGTCCACCGACATTATGATGACTTTTGATGGTCTTTGATGGACCTTTGACGCTTACTGATTCGATGACATCAGTATATAAAGTGCCTTGTGCTAAATACTTAATGTCGTCATGTTTTTTGGCTTCTTGTTCAAAAACTTCTATGAAGGTATTGCCGATTATTTTTCGTTTTTGTTCAGGGTCTTTAACGCCTTTTAAACGACTTAAAAATAATTTTCTTGCGTCAATTGTGATGAGATTTATGCCAAGTCTATTTTTAAAAGCGTCTTCTACTTGTACTCTTTCATTTGCTCTTAAAAGCCCGTTATCGACAAAGACAAGTATCAAATTTTCTTTGATGGCCTCAGCTAAAAGAGCTGCTACTACCGAGCTATCTACCCCGCCACTGACGGCACAAAGTACTTTATCGTTTTTAACTTTTTTTCGTATTTTTATAATTTGTTCTTTTGCAAATGAACCCATGTTCCAAATGCTTTCGCAACCGCAAATGTATTTTGCAAAATTTTTAAGTATTTGCGAACCAAATTCACTATGATGGACTTCAGGGTGAAATTGAAAAGCGTAGATTTTTTTGCTTTCGTTAGCTATGGCCGCGTAAGGAGAGTTGTCGCTATATGCGATTTGTCTAAAGCCTTTTGGAAGTTTTTCTACTCTGTCTGCGTGGCTCATCCATACGATTTGACCATCATTTGTACCATTAAAAAGCTCATGAGTGTTTTGAAAATTTAATTTTGCCTTACCATACTCTTTTTCGTTTGCCATGACAACACTTCCGCCAAAATTTTGCGTGATGAGTTGCATTCCATAACAAATGCCAAGTATTGGCAGTTTAAGTTCGTAAATTTTTTCGTCTATTTTGTAAGCATCTTTTACATAAACCGACGCAGGTCCTCCACTTAAGATGATACCTTTTGGTTTTAATTTTTTAATTTTTTTAAGCGAAATATTAAAAGGAAATATTTCTGCATAAACTCCATTTTCTCTAAGTTTTCTAGCTATCAATTGTGTATATTGAGAGCCAAAATCTAGTATTAATATCTGTAAATTTTTCATTAAAATAATCCTAAAGCTTCAAATTGTACATACCAAATGCCTAAAGATACCAAATATCCAACTAAAATCGTCCAAGAATATCTCATGTGAGCACCAAAAGTATAAACACCTTTAAGTTTGCCCATTACTCCAACTCCAGCAGCGGATCCAAAACTTATCAAGCTACCGCCAATTCCCGCAGTTAAAGTTACAAGCAACCATTGGTCAAGTCCCATTTGTGGATTTGCTTTTAAGACCGCACTCATGACAGGGACATTATCAACTATCGCAGACAAAAATCCAACTCCTATATTGACTATGGTTGCACCAAAAGAGTCATAAAGTGCTACAGCATAATTTAAAAATCCCAAAAAGTGCAATCCACCAACAGCAGCTAAAATACCGAAGAAAAATAAAAGAGTATCATTTTCTATCTTGCTCATGTTTTCAAATACATCAAAAGCGTCAGCATCTTCATGAGTACCTTTTTTGATCTTTCTTTTAAACTGATAAGAGTATAATTTTAAAAGTGCCAAACCAAACATCATGCCCCACATAGCAGGAAGATGGAAAAGTTGATGGCTCATAACGGCACAAAAGATTGTAAAAATTCCAAGTATTATGACACCTTTACCGCCTTTTTTGATGGTCACTTTTGCTTCATTTTGTGCATCAAATTCAGGACAGCCCTTAGGAACGCTTAACGATAGTAAATACCCAGTGATCGCCCAACCAACTATAGAGGCGGGAAACAGAGCTATAAAATCCATAAAAGCACCCTTGCCAGCAGCCCAAGCCATGAGCGTTGTTATATCCCCAAAAGGACTCCACGCTCCACCTGCATTTGCTGCTACTACTATGTTTATGGCACCTGGAATTAAAAAGTTTTTATTTTCTTTATCTATGGTAAGCAAAACCGTTGAAAGGATTAAAGCTGTTGTTAGATTATCAGCGACAGGACTTAGGAAAAATGCTATCGTTCCTGTGAGCCAAAAAAGTTTTTTATACGAATATCCTCTCGAGACTAGTTGGTATTTTAAAGCACTAAAAACATCTCGTTCGATGAGAGTTTCTATGTAGGTCATAGCAACCATCAAGAAAAATATAATACTTGCAATTTCGATTATGAGGTGATTTACCTCATTTTGTAAGCCGTGCATATCTATATGATTTGCGGACATATAAAAGCCAATCAAGATAAATATAAATGTACCTATAAATAATGCAGGCTTGGCCTTATTTATATGAAAAACCTCTTCAGCGGCTATGAAAAAATAGCCTATTACAAAGATGATTAAGCTGATTATGCCAACCCAAGTCATGCTCAAATCCAAGCTAGATGCCGAGCCGTCGTTAGCAAAACACAGACCCAACAAGGAAACTAGCGTCAATAATATTTTCATTTTTACTCCTAATTTTTTAATATCGTGATATTTTATCAAATTAAACTGAAAATAAGTAAAAATTAACTTATATTATAATATTTTTTATGAGCTTAATTTATTTTATGTTATAATTGCTACTGCTTTAATATGACCCTTTGTTGGGTTTTATTTGGTTTTACAAATTTAGGGTCGGTTTTGTAACCGCAGCCATTTAAATAACAAACAAACGCACTAAGGCATAAGGTATGAAAAAAGCAAGTTTTATAGTCAATCATCTCCGCTCATCTCCTAAGTTTAAAAATTTACAAAAAGAGCAGAGTTTAAAAAAACTACTCCTTTTTTTGCCAAAAAGTTTTACTAATGGCATACAATACATGTATCATAAAAATAATACTATATTTTTTGCCCTTAAACATCAAGTCTATCTGTTTGAGTTTAAAAGTTTGCAACGAAGCGATAAGTATAGAAAAAATTTTATAAAAACCAAATTAAACGAGCTTATAAATATAGATAGTTCTTGTAAATGTATCAAAGCAGATAATATAAAAGCTTTTTTAGCTCCTAAGGTTGAAAAGCAAGAACAAAACTTGAGTTCTCTTCCTCTTTATATCGAACGCTCACAAGCAAAATTTAAAAATCAAGCAAACAATGTGAAACTGCACAAAATATTTGAAGAGATAAGGCAAATAATTTGCTCAAAAATAGCATAAAATCTTTGCCAAATTCTCCAGGAATTTATCAATTTTTTGATAAAGATGATAAACTTTTATATGTAGGAAAGGCGAAAAATCTCAAAAATAGAGTAAAAAGCTATTTTAGATTTACTCCATCTTTAGCCCCATCTTCGCTTTTAAGTTTGCGAATTAAAAACATGATAGCTCAAGCGGTGAGTTTAAATTATATCAAAGTGCAAAGCGAACATGACGCTTTTATTTTGGAAAATTCTCTCATAAAACAGCTTAAGCCAAAATATAATATTTTGCTTAGAGATGATAAGACATATCCATATATCATGATAGATCTTAGCGAAGATTTTCCTAGATTTGAGATCACAAGAAAGGTAAGAAAAGGGGCAAATATCAAATATTTTGGTCCTTATAGCAGTGGTGCAAAAGAGCTTTTAGCAGGAATTTACCAAAGTTTTCCTTTGGTTCAAAAAAAAAGTTGTGCAAAAGGTAAAAAGGCGTGTTTGTTTCATCAAATCGGTCGTTGTCTTGCCCCATGTGAGGGCAAAATAACAAAACAAAACTACTCTTTTTTGGTTAAAAATGCCTTAAGTTTAATCTATAATCAAACTCCGCTTTTAAAAAAATTAGACGAAAAAATGCAATATTATTCAGGCAATTTAAACTTTGAAGAAGCCGCTAATGTTAGAGATATGATAGCAAAGATAAAAAAATGTAACCCGCAAAACAATATAGACTTAGCAAGGATGGAGGATTTTGATCTTTTAGCCATCTATGAAGAGCAAAAAAGTGCTTGTGTCATGAGATTGTTTATAAGACAAGGAAAGGTGGTTTCAAATTCGCATTTACTAACTTATTCAAATAATGGATTTGATATTGAGTCTTTATTTAAGCAGAGTTTGTTGTCTTTTTATAAACAAGATACGCCTATGCCTATAAATACGCTTTATTTATCTCATGACATAGAAGATATCAAAGAGCTTGAGGAATTATTGGGTAAAAGATTTGACAAAAAAATCTATATAAAATGCCCTAAAAAAGGGGATAAATTGTCTTTGGTAAAACTTGCTTTAAATAATGCTAAAGAGATGATAAAAAGACAAAACTGCAATAAATACTTTAATATTTTAGATGAACTTAGCTCATTTTTTGATTTCGCACAAACTATTCGTAATATTGAAGTGTTTGATAATTCTCATCTTAGCACAACAGCAAGTGTAGGGGCTATGATAAGTTGGCAAAATGATACCTTCAATAAATCACAATATCGTCAATTTCATTTGCAAAGCAAAGATGAATATTCGCAAATGCGTGAGCTTTTAAGTAAAAGAGTCCATAGATTTGATAAGCTCGAACCACCCGATTTGTGGTTAATTGATGGTGGAAAAGTTTTGCTTGATTTAGCTTTAGACATAGTGGCTAGTCTAGGAGTAAATATCGAAGTTTTAGCTATTTCAAAAGAAAAAATTGATTTTAAAGCAAATAGGGCGAAGGGTAGAGCTAGAGATGTTATTCATGATAAGAATCGAAGTTATTATCTAAATACAAGTGATGTAAAATTGCAATTTTTACAAAAGTTAAGGGATGAGGCTCATAGATTTGCCATATCATTTCATAGAAAAACTAAGCTCAAAGAAGATAAAAGTAGTTCTCATTTGCAAAAAATTGGTTTGAGTGAGGCAAAAATCAAAAAATTGTTATTGTATTTTGGTACATTTCAAGCTATCAAAGAGGCAAATTTAGATGAAATTGCGAGTGTTATTGGAAAAAATGAAGCTAAAAAACTTTTTTAATCTTCATCAAAGATAGGTTTAATCAAAATTTAGTTAAAATATGGGGTTTAATTTAAAAAGGATTGTTGTGATTTTATACAATAGTAAGAACAATTTTATAGGAATTGGCAAAGAAGAGCTAAGTTTTTTGGGCTATAGCGATATTTCTGAATTAAAAACTTATGTAAATGATGTGGCTGATCTTTTTGTGCAAAAGTCTGGATATGTACATAAATTTAAAAATTTTTCATGGATAGATTATGTACTTCACAGCGGAGCTTCTACAAAAACTGCGATTGTAAGATTGAAAAATGGAAGTGAGATAGAGGTAAAATTGGACATAAAAGAGCTTATGTTGTGTGAGCCAAAAGATGATGAAGAGATGTATTATCAAGTCGAACTTAAAAGAGCTATTGATAATCTAAAAATTAGTAATCTTGCAAATTCTACTGATGTAAAAGATGAAGTGATGGATTTTAATCTCTCAGTTGGAAGTGAAACTTTTGAGTCAAAGAAAATAAATTCTACAAATTTAAAATCTAATCCAAATCAATTAAATGAAGAAATAATAGAGGTTAAAGCAAAAAAAAACAGACCCATCGATCAATCACAACTTCATGACAAACAGAGTAATCAAGCAGATTTGAAAGATGATGATTTTTTAAAAGAGCATGCTTTACCAACCACAAAGCAAGCATATGCATATGAAAAAAATATCAAAGAGGTTTCAGCAGAGCTTGGTCTTAGCGAAGAGAAGATAAAAGATTTTATCGAACAATTTTTTGAATACATAAAAGATGAAAATAAAAGACTTGAGAGCTATATTTTAAATAAAGATTTATACAATATAACAAGTATAATTTATCCTATAAAAGGGTTGAGTGATATTTTTAAATTTAACTCTGTAAGTCAAGTTTTTGTAGATTTTTTAAATTCAGATAGAAGTGATTTAGAGGGTTTTTGGAAAAACTATAATCTACAATTACAAAAAATTCAAGATAATAAAGGGGAATAAACCATGAATACAAAAAGTATAATAAGGATATCTAAATGAAGTCGTCTATGAAAACTACAAGTGCTTTAAAGATGATTAGTCAGTTGCCATTGACTATTTTATTTTTAATCTCTTCTTATATTCTTTATATATCTTATGCTAACTATACAAAAGTTGTGCATATGGAAAATCAATTAGCAAGAGTAAAAACACTAGGTAACTTGTCTGTAAATTTAGCAGCAGAGCGTGGATTGAGTGCTGTTTTTTTAGGAAGTAAGGGTAAGGTTGCAAAAGAGATTCTTTTAAACAAACATAAAACAACCGATGAGGCTATTGCAAAGTTTGAAAAGTTGTATAAGCAGACAAAAGATACTACTATTGAGCTGAAAAATACGCATGAAATGATAGGAGACATAGCGAAAACAAGAGCGAATGTACTTGATTTGAGTGGCGATTTTTATAAGATATTTTTTGGTTATTATAGTGTTATAAATAAATATATTTCATTAGAATTGAGTAAAATTAACGAAAGTGCTACTACGATTGAGATCGAGAGTTTAGCAAATAACCTCATAGCTATATATTCAGACATTGAATATGTGGGTCAAGAGAGAGGTTTTGTCTCAAAACTTATCTCTGCTCGTGAACCAGTTGCGGATAGTGATGTTGAGATTTGGAATGATATTACAGCTTTAACAAATACATTCAATGTTAAATCTTTGCATAGGGGTAATGCTAAAACTAAAACTAAAAATATTTTACGATCTAAAATAACTAAGAATATCTTAAGAGAGGTAAATGTTGCCAAGGCTGATATTATCAAGCTCTCATCTACGGGAAAATTTAACATCAAACCAACTGTTTGGTTTTCGATCATGACAGATAAGATTTCTTATCAAAGAAAGATAGCTAATGCCATAGAAAAAGATCTTAGACATAAACTAGAATTAAACTATAATAATACTGTTACTGCTTTGGTTGTGGCGGCGATTATTTGGATAGCTTCTTTGATATTGTTATATGTAGGTTTTAAAATGTCGATTAGAATGAGTAAGAACATAATCGAACTAGAAGGATTGTTTAGAAAGGTCGATGATATAGCAGGAACGGGCGAGGAAGTGGATTTGCAAACTACCGAAGGTACTGCAAAAGCATATACCATGATCAATCAAGCCATGGAAAATATACAAACTGAAAGAGAAAAGGCACTTGAGGCAAATGCTGCTAAGAGTATATTTTTGGCAAATATGTCTCATGAGATTAGAACTCCACTAAATGGTATCATTGGCTTTACAGAATTGCTTAAAAATACAGATTTAGACGGAGAGAAGTTAGAGTTTGTTGAGGTTATAGAGAGCAGTTCTGAAAACTTATTGGCTATTATAAATAATATCTTAGACTTATCTAAAATAGAAAGCAGTAAAATCGAACTTGAAGAACTTACATTTAATCCTATTAAAGAGTTTGAAAATGCAGTTGAGGTTTATGGACCCAAAGCAGCCACTAAAAATGTAAGATTGAACTTTTTTATCGACCCTGCTTTAACTCAAAACCTCAAAGGTGATATTACAAAGGTTAAAGAAGTTTTAATAAACTTACTTAGTAATGCGGTTAAATTTACTAGTGATAATGGTCGAATTGAAGTCATTGCTAGAATGGTAGAAAACGAGGGTGGATATACGCAGATATATTTTAGCGTAGAAGATACGGGTATTGGCATTAGTAAAGATAGACTTGATGATGTTTTTGATGCTTTTAATCAAGCAGATTCTACAATTACTAGAAAATATGGAGGAACAGGCTTAGGTCTTACCATTTCATCTCAATTTATTGAAATGATGGGCGGTAGATTGGAAGTTGAAAGTGAGGAAGGAAAGGGAAGTAAATTTTTCTTTACCTTGCAATTTGAAAACAGCGAGTCAAACAATATAGAATACAAAAATGCTTATGTTTGCTATAATGCTTTAATTCATGTACCTGCAAATATGTATGATAAGAATACAAAAGGTTTCGTACAAGATTATTTGCAATATTTTGGATCACAAGTCTCAAGTTACAGCTCCCTTGATGAGTTAAAGGTGAGTTTGCAGGGCAATATCGTAAATCTTTTAGTTTTAGATTTTGATTTGTTAACCGAAAAAGAGTTAAGCGAATACAGGGCTCTTAAAATCCCTATAATTCTTGTCATGAAGTCTTTATATCAAAATAGGGCTGAAGAGTTTAGAACTGAGTTTATATCTCCTATATTTGAGCCAGTAAATATCACTAAACTGACAAAAGCGTTAGATCAAAACAAAGGTAAGCTAAATGCTATAAATTCTTCTTTTGACACTAATGTAGAGCCTGTGATCATCAAGCCAGTTGAACATGTTGTGCCGACTCAAAATACGACATTGCAACCAAATGTAGAGGCAAAAACTGAAAATGATAGCTCATCTATATCAAATCAAGAGCCACAACAAATTCAAACTGATTCAAGTCCGACAATGGAGTCTGTAAATGCGAAACAAACACCTGTAGCACGACAAGATACTATGTTAAATTCAACACCAGATACTAATGTAATGATAGAAAATGATGCTCCTAAAAAATCAGTATTTGGAACTAAATTTAATGCAAATATTTTAGTCGCTGAAGATAATGATATCAATCAAAAATTAGTTACGAGAATATTAGCTGACATAGGACTTACTGTATCAACAGCACCAAATGGACTTATGGCTTTTCAAAAAAGACAAACTGAAAAATATGATTTGATATTTATGGATATAGCTATGCCTATCATGGACGGCGTTGAGGCAACTCACAATATACTTCAGTATGAAAAAGAAAATAGCCTTCCGCATGTCCCTATAGTAGCACTAACAGCAAATGCTCTAAAAGGAGACAGGGAGAGATTTATGAGTGAAGGGCTTGATGAGTACATAACAAAGCCAGTTAAAAAAGATAGTATTTTAAATATTTTAAATAAATTTTTGCAAGATAAGATTATTGAAGATATAGATACCGATAGCGAAGTACAACCTTCAGTAAAAGAAAATACTATGGATTCTGGATTGATCGAAACTCAATTGCCACAAGAACAAGAAGTTGTACCGCAAGTTATTCAAAAAAATATTCCTCATAAAGATATATTAGTGTATAAAAAAAGTATTATAGAGACTAAAATTTTTCATAGTGTTTTAGAGCAATTCAATAGCAGTATAGACACAAGCAATAGCATGAGTGATTTTAAAAATAAACTTGAATCAACCCATTATAGTTTGATTATATTTGACTATGAAATACCGCATATAGATATCAATGAAGTATCAAGATTGATAAAAGATTCGGAAGCTAAACATGAAAATGGTCATATATCTACTGTTATGTTTGCGGATTCGACTCAAATTATTTCAGTAAAAGAGAAGTCTTTATTTAGTAAGGTTGTGCAAAAGTTGATCAATAGAACTGAACTTGATATTTTAGTAAAAGAGTATCTTTAAAATAGATAAAAAGAGGTTATAATGAAAATAAAATTAAAAATTCTTGCCGTAGATGATGATTTTATTAATTTAAAATTATTAAAATCTGTGCTAAAAAAATATGATGGAGTCGAGACTGTATTGGAAGCAAAGGATGGACTAGAAGCTATAACTATCTTAAAGGACAATCCCGATACCCATATAATTTTACTTGATATAAAAATGCCTATCATGGATGGTATGGATTTTTTAGACCATATTAAAGTGCAACCTCAATTGAAACATATTCCTGTCATCATTCTGACAACCGATGAGACTAAAAGAGTAGAGGTTTTAAACAATGGAGCTTATGATTTTTTATCAAAGCCGATTAGACAGAATTTGCTTTTTGATAAGCTTGATAAGGTTGTTGATTTTCTTCAAAATAGTTAAGCCATCCTATCAAAGATGGCTTTATTTATTTAACCTCCATTAAAACAAATGATAACTAAATATCATAAATTATAATCCTGAGATTTTTTAATGCATTATTTATACTAATTTAGGTAAAATTTCAAATATCCGCAAAGAAGCCTTTTGTATTGATAATTTTATCAGAAAAGATGATTATAATTTAGATGATTTATGTGGAAGGAGGCAGTTATGAAATTTGTAGCTTTGGTAGCGATCATAAAAGAAGAGCTTGAAGAACAGGCGGTTGATATTGCAAAAAAGGCAGGTGCTGGTGGTGTTACTATAGTTAAAGGTAGTGCTATGGGGCTAAAAGAGAAAAAGATATTTTTTGGTTTGACGCTAGAGGAAAATGTAAGTTTACTCTTTTTTATCTTGCCTCGTAAATTGACTATGAAAATTTATAAGACTTTGATTAAGGATTTGAAATTAGACAAACAAGAGGAGAGTGGTGGTTTGGTTTTTACTCTGCCTATTTCTCATGTCGGGGGCATAGATGTAGATGAAATTGAGCTTTTTGAAGATGAAATAAGGGATATTTTATAAAGGATCGAAAATGTTAGTAAAAGATATTATGGTTAAAAAAGAAAATATAATCAGCATAGAACCACTTGCAAATATAAGAGAGGCTTTAAATCTCATGAGAGCAAATCATGTGAAGTCTTTAGTTGTAGAAAGAGCTAACTCTCATGATGCTTATGGTTTGCTTACATTTAAAAATATTTTGTATTCTATCGTAGCAAATGATGGTGATATTGATTTGCTAAGGGCGTATGATATTTATACAAAACCAACCATTCAGCTTTCAGGTGAGCTAGATGTCAAATATGCTGCTCAAATGATGATGCAAAATTCCATCAAACGAATTTTGGTAATTGATAATAATGAGCTTCAAGGCATGCTAACAATGACAGATATTTTAGGTGTTGTTATGGATAATTTAGATGCTGGAGCTTGATATTTGTGAGTATTGACCATAAAAGACAGACCAATATAACAAGGGCTATTATTGAGCTTTTGATATTGCTTTTAGAATATGGGGCAGAGAGTATTTTAATAGAGCGATCAGCTTCGAGATTAGCTAAGGCTTTAGGGCTTAGTTCTATTGAAATTTCGATGATTCCATCAGCTATCGTTTTGACAACAATTTGCGATGGACATTGTGTAAGTACGACTAGAAGAGCCAATAAAAAGGGCATAAATATGTCCATAGTCTCATATATTCAAAAGATTATTTTGGAAGTTGAACAAAAAGGGTTAAAAGAAGATTTTATTTCTTACGCCATAAGCAGGGCAAATCCTCAGCGATATAATAAATTTTTAGTTGTATTCATGGTGGGACTCTCTTGTATGTCCTTTGCTTACTTGCAAGATGGCGATTTAAATACGATTTTAGTTACTTTTTGTGCCTCTTTTGTGGCAATGTTGGTAAAATTTGAAATAGATAAAAGAAATTTTTTGCATTCATTTAGTTTTGGCGTTTCGGCTTTTGTGGCTACTATTGTGGCTAGTGTGGCTTTATATGTGAGTAAAACTCCTCATATTGCTCTAGCTTCAAGTATATTGTTTTTATTTCCAGGTTTTCCGTTTATAAATTCTTTATTAGACAGCTTAAAGGGATATTTGAGTATGGGGTGGGGCAGGTGGCTTTTTGCATCACTCATGACACTTAGTACTACTATAGGTATTATTTTAGCAACTTCATTTTTGGGTATAAAAAGTTGGTGATATGAGTTTGGTTTTTGATTTTGTTCTAAACGCATTTTTTGCAGGCATAGCATCGCTTGGTTTTGCTATGGTTTTTAATGTGCCAAAAAAGACTTTACTATATTGTGCTTTTGGCGGTAGTATAGTGCTTAGCAGTAGAAATTTTTTTGTTTTATATGGGCTTAGTTTGGAGATTTCGGCATTTTTTGCATCGGCTATTATTGGTATTATTTCACTTTATTGGTCAAAAAAACATAAAATATCCAGACCAACCTACACGGTTGCTTCCATTGTGCCGATTATCCCAGGTACTTTTGCTATAAAATCCATGACAGCACTGATTAGTTTGGACACAAATGGTGTAAGCATAGAGCTTTTAAATGAATTTATACAAAATACTCTAAAAACATTTTCTATCTTAGGAGCTATCAGTTTTGGTATAGCTTTGCCGTCAATATATTTTCACAGAATAAATACAAGATAATTAAGTGTTACGGCTTAACTAACTCTTTTTATCTTATCCTTGTTTAGTTCAAAATATTTTGAATTTATGGATTTTATTTTACTTTTTATCTCCTCTTTGCTTAGTTTTTTGTACTCATGAATGTTTTTGTCTTTAAGTATATGTTCGGCTAATGTAGATATTTTTAAGCCTTGATTTGATTTATCTTTGCCAAGTAAAATCATATCGATACACTTTAAAAATTTTGGATAGTTAAATTTTCTCACAAAAGCACCGCTATCTCGAATCTCCACATCAAAAACTGGTAATTTTTTGATGAGTTTTGATAGCGTCGCACTCCCATAACTTCGGCAGTCAAAGTCTGATTTGACGCTATTTATATATTTGCCTACAGAGGCGAGATTTGCCCAGCCGTCGTTGTCGTCATTTTCGGCTATGGCTTTGTAGATGAGATTTAAAATCGGCTTATCGATTTCAATGATGTCCTCGTCATCTTCTGTTAAGTGCTGAATATTTTTCTCTTTTTTAACTTCGATTAAGTTTTCTATGTAGATAAATTTATCACACGCACTAATAAATGATGAAGAAGTGTTTCTTTTGCCAAAACCATATGCCAAACGCCCACTTTCTCGTATGCGTGAGACCAATGGAGTAAAATCGCTATCGCTTGAAACGATGCAAAAACCATCTAAATTTCCAGCATAAAGCAAATCCATAGCATCAATTACAAGCTTCATGTCAGTGGCATCTTTACCTTTTATGTAAGCAAATTGTTGCACAGGAGTTATGGCAAAGGGCAGAAGCTTATCTTGCCAATTTTTTAAGCTATCAACGCCCCAGTCCCCGTAAATTCGCTTCACGCTAGCAGTACCATATTTTGCAATCTCTTCTAAAATCACCTCAATATTTGCATGAGAGGTATTATCAGCGTCAATTAAAACCGCAAATTTTTTAATCTTTTCCATGAAAAATCCTTTTGCGGTATTTTAGCATAAAATGTTTAATGCTTAATCTCTCACGCAAAAAGCGACGATTTTTCTAACCTGTGGTGCCACTAAAAGTACAGCAAAAAAAGCAACCATAAAAGCTTTGTAAAAAGCCTCAAACCAAATACTTGAAAAATTTTTGACTAAACCAATATTGATAAAAGTGATAGCACCTGACATAATGACACTCATAAATAAGCTCATAAAAAATGCAAAAAGTAAAAATTCGTATTTTTTGCTTATCATATATTGTCCTTTAACCAGCTATCATGAAGCCATTTTTGAGTTGTTCGAGAAAATTTTAAAAAATTCCAAATCACATCTCGTTCGTATGTCATTATCTCTTTATTGTCATTTACAATTACCCAAAAATACTTTTTGTCATTTAAGTTTTGACATTTGACTTTAAGTCCAGAAATGGTGATTTGTTTCCCATTTTTGATAAGAATTTCATCATGAGGCTTAATCCAAAGGATTTCATAATTATTAAGTAAATTGTGGGCGTATTTTTTTAAAAAATCTAAAGCTATCTTTTTTGCCTCTTCTTTACTAAGATATGTTTTATCTTTTTTCTCATATTTTGCTAACATTTTAGTTAGACCTATGAGATTATTATTTGAATCATAAATAAAACTTATATGTTCACCTTTAAAATCAGGTTTATTTGTTCTAGTAAATCTACGCAAAATTATCTCTTTATCATCCCATTTGCCATTGTACGCATGGTCATACATAAAACCTTTTTCTAAAAACTGCTCCACTAATTGCTCCTTTGCAAAAATTGTACTAAAAATAAGCAAAATGGATATAAAATATCTCATTTTTTTATCCATTTTTTGTAACTAAATGAATTTTATAATAACTAAACTTAAATAATTATAAATAAGTTACAATTTATATATTTTATCTCTCATGAAGCGTAACTAAGATATAATGTATTTAAATGATTTGAGGAGAAAAAATGTCAATCCAAGATGAGTATTATAACTTTTTGCAAAGCGTAAAAGTGGGTATTCATGAAGCCTCATCTATCACAAAAGTTCCAGCTAGAAAGATACGATATTGGCAAGAAAAGGGCTACATAACATCACTTAGTATTGAGAATTCATCAAGGCAGTATGATTTGATAAATCTTAAAAAAATAGTCCTAATCCAAGAGATGATAGAAGAGGGCTATACACTTGAAGCCTCTGCAAAAAAAGTACAAAATAGAATAGAAAAACTAAATGACATGATGGATTTGATAGTTCCTAAAAAATCTTAACTAAGCAGTGATGCCTTATACTCATTTGGCGTTAAGGCAATGTATTTTTTAAAGGTGCTTATAAAATGACTTTGGTCAAAAAAGCCCAACATAAGGGCGATTTGCGAACTGCTATACTCTTGATACAAAAGTTTTTTAGCCTGATTTATCTTACAATTTAAAAGATATTTATGCACGCTTATGTGTACCTCTTTTTTAAACATCCTGCTTAGGTAAAATTTCGACACATCAACATTTCTAGCAATCTCATCTAAAGTAAGATTTTCAGCACAATTGCTTTGCATAAAATCCTTTACTTTGTTTATTTTATCTGTATCTGGTTTGATGAGTATTTTTGGGGATTTGTGGCAGTATTTTTTGAAAAGTTTTATAAAAAAACTCTCTAAAAGCTCTTCTTTTTCAAGATAAAAAACCCTCCTATCTAGCAAGGTTTTATTTAGCCTTAAAAACTCATCAAAAAGCCCTTTATCTTCGCAGTGAGCATCTTTAAAACTCACAAATCCATCTACATTATCAAACAATGTCTTTTGAATTTGCTCACACCAATCAGCATCCACATAAATCATGTAATAAGTCCGTGCATCTTCGCTTGAAGGATTGCAACAATGAAGGGCATTTGGCTCGATGATAGAGAGTTGATTTGGCAAAAGAATATACTCTTTTTCTTCACATATATAAGAAATTTCACCCTCTTCCACAGCGCCAATAGATAGGCTTTCATGAAAATGCTTTTCATAATGGCGTTTTGAATTTGTACAATATTTAGCCTCCACAAAGGGTAAATCATCGCTTTTAAAATAATCCCAAGAGAAAAGTTTTTTATCATTTTTTAACATGTGAAATTTTAGCAATATTTTCCTATATTTAACATTTAAAAGTCGCTATAATCACTTTAAAAAAAGGAAATTTATGACTTTTTCGATAATTTTTTCTATGATTTCACTCTCTTTTGCTATGAGTATATCTCCAGGACCTGTAAATATCCTCATAATCTCTTCAAGCATAAATCACGGCTTTAAAAAAACTTTTGCTTTTATTTCAGGTGCGACCATTGGTTTTGCTTTATTGCTTAGCTTTACTGCATTAGGATTTGTCTCTTTTTTGGCAAAATATCCACTTTTTTTGCAAAGTTTATCTATCTTAGGTTCACTTTACATCATCTATCTAGGTTATAAAATAGCTTCTTCAGATGCGAAACTAAATATCGAAACAAATAACAAAAATACCTTAAAATTTTATCAAGGATTTTTACTCCAATGGCTAAATCCAAAGGCTTGGATGGCCAGTATCGCAGGGGTTTGTATGTATTCAAATTCAAGCAAGATGATTTTTATTTTTATTGTGATTTACTTTTTTGTTTGCTACATATGTCTTTGTTGTTGGGGATATTTGGGCAAAAAATTGCAAATTATCCTAAATACAAATAAGAGGTTAAAGATTTTCAATGTCCTCATGGGAGCAGTTTTGATAATAACAGCATGTTGTTTTCTCATAAATTCACTTACCTAAGCCCCTCAATTTTGCTTTAGTGCTTAGCAAAAGCAACTTTTGACCTCTTATAAAATTTCTCAAAAAGCTCTCATGTAAGATTTGTTTTTGCTTGTAAAAACCTTTTCATTACAAATATAGTTTTTACCACACTTCTTGTCTTTGAAGTCGTCTTATGGTGAAGCGGTTTGGGTTTAGTTCGTCAAGTAGGTTTTTTTCAAGTGGTATGGGTAGGTTTTCGAGCATAGCTTCTATGATGTTTGCTCCTAAAACAGCACTTACTAGACCTCTTGAGCCGTGGGCTGTAGAGATGTAGAGATTTTGTTCGTAAAAGGCGTTTTTGAAAAATTCAGGTCTGTGTTTTTTCCAAGGCAAGGCTTTGTATTCGCTTTTGAAAAAATCCACATCGCCAATGGCACCTATGAGAGGAAATCTATCAGAACTTGAACATCTAAATGAAACTCTGCCATCAAGTTTTTGGCTATCAAATTTTAAATCTCCTAAAAACTCTTTTACATTTGCCAAATTTTGCTCATGATCGCTTATTCTTACTTCTAAACATTCATCGTCTTTAAAATAGGTCGCTCCTATGACTTGTTTGTCGCCGATAAATGGGCATACATAGCCTTTGGCACAAAGTGGCTTGTTTGTATCTATGGCTTTTGGCAAAAATGTAACTTGACCGCGAATTTTTTGTAAGCCCCATGAGTGATTGGGCAAAAATTTTTCGCTTTCAAAACCTAAAGTTACGATCAAAACAGGGGAGTGAAAAGTTTGTTTGTTGGTTTTTACAAGGTAGTTTTCGTCCTCTTTTTTGATGTTTTGCACTTCATGATCGCCATAAAATTTGATATTTTCATAAGCATTTACCAAATCTTCACAAGCACGAAATGGCTGTAAAAATCCGCCCTCATGAATTTCAAAATATTTACCTATCTCATCGCTTTTGCAAGAGAAAATTTGACTTTGCTTCTCTTGCCAAGCACTCCAGCGTTTTTGATGAGTTTTATCGTAAGCGTAGTGTTTAAGGCCATAAAATTCACCGATGCCAAGCTCTTTATAAAAATTTACAGCTTGTAAAAATGCCCTTTCATACATTTGCCCTAAGGCAATTTCAGGTAAGGTGATAAGTGGCGTTACAGCTCCGCAATAATTCCCACTTCCGCCAAGTCCTGCGTTTTTGTTTTGATCGATTATCTCAACTTCCCAACCTCGTTTTGCAAGTTTATAAGCTATCACACTTCCTGCTATGCCAGCTCCTAAAATGAGGGCTTTTTTTTCATTTTTGTTTGGTTTTGGAGGGGCAAACCAAGGTTTTTTAAAGCTTAGAGTTTGTTGTTGCAAACTTGCTTTTAGCATGTGTTTTTTCTTTTTATGACCCGTTGCTTTTTCCCACTTAAAGCCAACTTTACTTAAATTTTGTCTTAACGAGTTAGCTACACTAAAAGTTGCCAAAGTAGCGTTTTTATCGCTTAGATTTTTGATGATATTTAGCGTTTGTTTATCCCACATGTCAGGATTTTTTGACGGGCTAAAACCATCTAAAAACCAAGCATTTATTTTGCAAGTAAGTTGCGAAAAAACCTCCTTTATGTCGCCAAAACACAGCATGAGCTTAATATTTTCAAAACTTAAAAAATGAATACCTTTGCTAAGTGGAGGGTATTTTTCATGAAGCATTGTTGCATATTTTTTCAAGGATGGAAAAAATGAGTGAGCCTTTTTTAAGTCGTTTAACTCCAAAGGTGAAATTTCACATGTGATAAAATATAAATCTTTTGGTCTATTTTTACATTCATGATATAATTTAAGCGTATTTAAAAAATTTAGCCCCGTTCCAAAACCGCTTTCGCCTATGACAAAAACTTCTTTATTTTCCCATGCTAAGGGCAAGTTATTGCCTTGTAAAAATACATGAGAACTCTCTTCAAGTCCGCCGTGAATACTAAAATATCCTTCATCAAATTCTTGTGAGACTGGAACTTCATTGTTCCAAATTAGACTAGCTTGTTTCATTTAGTTATTGTTTATAAAATACGAATCAATGCCATTAGCTATACCTGTAGCTAAGAGATTTTGATAATTTTTTTGTGCCAACCTTTTACCTTCAATTGGGTTTGTTATGTAACCAATCTCAACTAAGGCTGCTGGCATTTGTGCTCCAACAAGCACCCAAAAAGGCGCTTCTCTTACTCCGTCGTCTATGACTTTATATTTTTTTTGTATAGAGTTTAACATGGCTTGTTGAATATCAAGGGCTAGTTTGTTTGAAGCGACGATTTTTTTGTGATTTAAAAAATTTAAAAGGGTTTGTTTTGAAAAATAATCCATCTCAGCGATGTCCGATTTGTTTTCAAGTGCTGCTACTCTTTTCGAACGCTTTGAACGAGCAGGGGAGAGAAAAAAGGTTTCAACTCCGTGCATACTTTTGTACTTTGCCCTGTTTGGTGCTGCGTTTGCGTGAATAGAGATGAAAAGATCTGCTAATTTTTTGTTTGCCATTTTGGTTCGACTTCTTAGCTGGATAAATTTATCTCTTGTTCTTGTAAAGTATAATTTATAGCCTCTTGATTTTAATTCTTTGCCTAATTTTAAGGCAACTTGCAAGGCTATTTTTTTCTCACTTAAGCCATGCGCCCCTTGTGCTCCACCATCTTTACCACCATGACCTGCGTCAATTACTATGATTTTATTTGTTGGTTTATATCTGCTAGTTTTTATGATTTTTTTTAGCATTGTTGATGTTTTTTTGGGTTTTTGCCTTGGTTTAATTTGTGTTTTAGGTGCTATATCTTCATCGACTATGTTGATGAAAAAATCCTCTTTTGTAAAATTTAATTTTAATCTTTTATCGCTATTAAATACTATTCTAACCACTTTTTTATTGTATTGATTGATTTGTATTTTTACATTTTTTAGGTGATATATTTTGGCTTTGCTTGTCAATATACAATCAATATCATAAACAAATTTGTAGTAGTATTTTCCATTTTTTTTGCCTCTTAACAAGAAATATTTTATCTTAACTTCATCTGTGTTTTTGTTGAATTCGAGCGAAAGTCCAGTATTTGATGGCTTTACTTTTAGGATTTTTGGGATTTGGTTATCATCTTGAAATAGTGAGCTTACATTTGGTTTTGGTTTGATGTATTGTTTTGGTTTATATATTTTTATACGACCTTGTTTTTTTGGTGATTTAGTACTTTTATTTTTTAATATTTTAATTTTTGAGCCTTTTTTACCAGCCATTTTAACCAAGGTATTTAACTCTTTTTGATAAGCTTTTGAACTTAATCCTAGTGCCGAAGAGCTTATGAGTAGGCGTTGTAGGGTTTTGATTTTTAGCATGATATCATTATTTATAATAGATTTTATGTAGATGTTTTTTAGACTATGATGGTATTTTAGCATTTGGCTTTCGTTTAGGTTTTTATAAACCCTATCGAACTTTTGTAAATGTTTTTCATACTTGTCTTGTGCTTGTAATAAATTTATACAACATAATAAAATGATGAATAGTTTAACAATCTTCCCCATGAACCAACTTTTCTAATAATTTTTTTACACTAATAATTTCATTTAGCTTATAGCCATTTGTGCCTGTAAAAAATAGTCCTGTATCAGCCTTGCCCAAAAAAGCATCTGATAATCTATCGGCAATACAATATCCTACTACTTTAGCTTCAACTCCTCGCTTACAAGGTCCTACACAATTACTTACACATTTTATAAGAGGGGCTTTTTTTCTTTTTACCATTTCATGAAGTTTAGTTAAAACTCCTCTTGCAGGATATCCGACGGGAGATTTAAAAAGTGAAATATCCTCTTGTTTTGCATTTATTAAAATCTGCTTGAAATTATCATGAGCATCACATTCATGAGTGCCTATAAATCTCGTTCCTAATTGCACTCCATCAGCTCCTATCATGACCATCTGTTTTATATCTTCATGATTCCATATTCCTCCTGCTGCTATGAGTGGAAAATCGCCCCAACTTGCTATCTCTTCTTTAATCGGCTTTATGAGATTTTCTAGTTGAAATTCTTCTAATAAGCACTGCTCATACGTAAAACCTTGATGTCCTCCGCTTTTTGGACCTTCGACGATAACTGCGTCTGGAAGTTTATTGTATCTACTTGTCCAACGCTTACAAATTATTTTAAGAGCTTTTGCTGAAGATACGATAGGTACTAAAGATACATTGGGAAAATTTTTTGTAAATTCAGGCATATTTGTTGGAAGTCCAGCCCCTGTAATGATGATGTCAAAACCTATCTTGCATGCATCTTGTAATACTCTAGTGTAATCATTTATAGCATATAAAATATTTACCCCAATAGGTTTATCTTTACATATTTTTTTAGCATTTTCAAAAATAGCCTTTAAGCCATCATAAGAGTAAAAATTTTGTTCACTAAAGGGACGCGAATTGATATTTTTTTTAGAATATTTATTGTTTTGATAATAGCCTGTGCCAACCGCACTAATAACCCCTAAGCCACCCTCTTTACTTACATTTCCAGCTAACTTATCCCAGCTTATCCCAACTCCCATTCCACCTTGAATGATGGGTATATTTATGGTGTGTTTGCCTATTTTTAGGGGTTTTAATTCCATTAATTTACCTTTAATTTTATAAATTTTCTTTTACCAACTTGCAGTATAAATTCGCCACTTTCAAACTTATACTGCTCATCTGCTAACTTCTCTCCATCAATCTTAACTGCACCTTGTTTTATATCTCTTCTTGCTTGTGAAGTCGAGCTTTCAAGTCCAGCATCGACCAAAGCCTTTGCTATCCAGATGCCATTTTCACACTCATGTGTTTTGATATCATTTGGTACATTTCCTTTTGCATGAACGCTTGCAAACTCAACTTGTGCTTCTTTTGCTTTAGTTTCGTCATGATAACGGGCTGTGATTTCAAGAGCTAAATCCTCTTTTGCTTTTTTAGGATGATAAGCTCCATTTTCTACGTCAGTTTTTAATTTTTCAATCTCATCAAGAGTTTTTGAGCTTAATAGTTCATAATACCGCCACATAAGCTCATCACTGATACTTAAAATTTTGCCAAACATGTCTTTTGGAGTATCAGTTACACCTATATAATTGCCTAAAGATTTACTCATTTTATTGACTCCATCAAGCCCTTCTAAAAGTGGCATCATAAAAACTGCTTGTTCTTTTTTGCAGTTGTATGCTCGTTGTAAATATCTACCCATAAGCAAGTTAAATTTTTGGTCAGTTCCGCCCATTTCGATATCACAATCCATAGCAACACTATCGTATCCTTGCAAAAGTGGATATAAAAATTCACTTATGGAGATAGGAGTTTGGCTTTTGTATCGTTTGTCAAAATCTTCACGCTCAAGCATTCTTGCTACATTAAAAGTGGTAGTAAGTTCCACAAGCCCTAAAGTTCCAAGTTCGTTTAGCCAGGTTGAATTAAACATGATTTCGGTTTTTTTAGGGTCAAGTATTTTAAAAACTTGGCTCTGATATGTCTTAGCATTTTTTTCAACGGTTTGTTTATCTAGCTTTTTTCTGGTGGCATTTTTGCCTGTAGGATCACCTATCATGCCTGTAAAATCGCCTATTAAAAATTGTACATAAGCTCCATATTTTTGCATGGTTGCCATTTTTTGAAGTACGACGGTGTGTCCTAAATGCAAATCAGGAGCAGTTGGGTCCATGCCGATTTTTACTTTATAAGTTTTGCCGTTTTCTAAATAATCTTTTACTAAACTTTCAAGTCTTTGTTCGTCGATTATCTCAACACTTCCTCGTTTTATCTCTTGCATTGCTTTTTTTAGCATTTGTTTCCTTTTTTTACTGATAGGCATCATTTAAAGATGCAAAATCTATTAGTTTATATTTATCTTTTATTTTTCTTTTGATTTGTTTTGGATCTGCTTTTTCGAGAAGTTCTATTATTAGTTTAAAATAATCAGCCTCTCCTTCTTCAAATTTACCAAGCTCTATGCTAACTAAATTTACCTCCATTTTAGCTAAAAAAAACAAAAATGAAGCTAAAGAACCGCGATTATTTTCTATACTAACTATCATTTTGTATTTATGTAAAGTATTTCTTGACCATCTTACATATGTCATTTCGGCATTGTCATTGACTAGATTGATAGCGTTTGAACATAGTTTGTGATGAACAATTATGCTATTTCCTTTTTTTATAGCTAAAATATCATCTTCTTTTTTGGGGTGGCAACAATAATCAAACTCTACGCTATCAATTTTATAATTTGAATAAGTTATAATATTTTCAAATCTTTGTCGTCTTAGGCGATATCTATCTATTTTCAATAATGGAAACAAAACTTTATCAGGTTTAGGGTACTTTTTAAGTGTATTTACACAATCTTTTAAGTACTCAATCTCGTAGACAGATTTTGCTATATTTTTATTTAAATTTTCAATTGAGAGCCAATATGATAATTTTCTTTTACTGACATTAAATATGGTCGCTATGATATTATAAGCACTTTTAATGTCGATCTCTCTTAATTTTTGGCGACAATTTTGATTGATTATGTTGCGTGCTTTTGGAGTTTTGACTAAATTTGCCCAGCTACACCTTGGCATGTTTTCATCGCTTGTGATGATTTCAACTATGTCTCCATTTTTGAGTTCTGTTACCAATGGCACTTTTATTCGATTTACATATGCTGATGTTGCTTTTAGTCCTATTTGTGTGTGGATTTCATAAGCATAATCAAGCACAATCGAGCCTTTTAAAAGCGTGAAAGTATCACCCTTTGGAGAAAAAACCGTAATATCTTCACTATATAGATTGCCTTTAGCATATTCGTAAAACTCTTCTATGTTGCCTTCGATTTCATTTTGTTTTTGTAGTGAGTTTGGATTTAAGTTATTTAGCCAGTTTAAACTTGGGTTTAAACCGCTTGATTTGTATTTCCAATGTGCTGCTACTCCTAACTCTGCGGTATTGTGCATATCATGAGTTCTAATTTGTGCTTCTATGATGGCGGTATTGTCAAAAAGCGTGGTGTGTATGGTTTGGTAACCATTTTCTTTTGGTATGGCTACATAATCTTTAAATCTCACTAGTAAAGGATTGAAATGCTGATGAAGTACGCCTAAGACTTTGTAGCAATCTAATGGCTCATGGACGATAATTCTAATAGCAACTAAATCTAACACTTCTTCTATACTTATGCCTTTTCGTTGCATTTTTAAGTAGATAGAGTAGTAGTGTTTTATCCGACTATGAATGGTAAAAGAGCCATCAATAAAGCCATTTTTTAACATTAAAATTTTTGTTTTATCAATGAAGTGATTAAGCTTTAGTCTAAGTTGTTGATTGTGTTCTTTGAGATATTTATCTATTTTATTATATTGTGTTGGTAAAACATGTTTAAAACTCAAATCTTCTAAAATATTTTTCACAGATGACATACCAAGTCTGTGTGCTATGGGGGCATAAACGAGTAAAGTCTCTTCGCTAATTCGTTTTCGTTTTGACTCTTTTAATGCTTGAATGGTTAAAAGATTATGAAGTCTGTCGCAAAGTTTTATGACTAAAACTCTCATGTCGCTAATTGATGCTATTAGCATTTTATGAAAGCTTAATGCTGATTTTACCAAGCTTTCATTAGAACTTGAGGGCAACAGCTCATCTTGACGAATTTCCATTATTTTGGTTAGACCTTCGACCAAAACTGCTACTTCATCGCCAAAATTTATTTGTACCTCTTCTATGGTATTATGAGTGTCTTCGACTACATCATGAAGCAATGCTGCTACAATCATGACATCATTGCCACCTAAATATGCTACTAATGATGATACCAAAATAGGATGAACCACATAAGGCTCACCGCTTTTTCTAAACTGACCATCATGACTTTTGATGGTAAAGTCTAAAGCTTTTTGTATTTTGCTTGTTGGTTGTGTCAGGGTAAATAAAAAATCTATAGCACTATTTATGTCATGACAATTATTCATGAGCTCAATATGTTTTTCAATCAAAGGATTTAGTCCTTGTCAGTTAAAGATTCTAATCCTATTTTGCCTTCTGCTACTTCTAAAATGGCAATATCTGCGACTTTTATGTCATTTGTATTGACATTTATGAGTGGTTTTGCACCTGATGAGAGTTCGTCTGCTCTTTTTGAGACTACTAAAGAGAGTTTGTATCTGTCTCCGTCTAATCTTTTTAAGGCTTTTGCTACTATTTGTTCTGTTCTCACTATATCTCCTTTAACTTCTAACGATTGAGCACTCATTTGTGCTACCTTGTAGTATATTTAAAATACTATTTTGTTTAAACATATTACAGACTACTATTGGCAAGTCATTATCTTTTGCTAAGGCTATCGCAGTATCATCCATAACTTTAATGTGATCATGTAAAGCTCTATCATAACTTAAAACACTTAGCTTTTGTGCATCGCTAAATTTTTCTGGGTCTTTATCATATACGCCATCAACTTTTGTTGCTTTTATGATCATGTCTGCTTCTATCTCTATGGCTCTTAGAGTTGCTGCTGTATCGGTTGTGAAAAAAGGATTTCCTGTTCCAGCTGCGAAAATGACAACCCTACCTTTTTCTAAATGCCTTTGTGCTCTTCTTACTATAAATGTTTCACAAAATGCTTCCATTTTGATAGCACTTTGAACCCTAACATCTACACCTTTGGACTCAAGAGCTTCTTGCATAGCAATAGAATTTATAACCGTTGAGAGCATGCCCATGTGATCTCCACTTGTTCTTTTTATAAGTCCATCTTTAGCTGCACTTACGCCTCGTATGATATTTCCTCCACCTATGACTATGCCGACTTGTACGCCAAAATCGACTATGGATTTAATCTCAGAAGAGATGAAGCGTAAAATATTTGTATCTATGCCAAAACTATTTTCACCTGCCAATGCTTCACCTGAAAATTTGATTAAAATTCGTTTATATTCATGTTCCATTAATATCCTTTAATTTATTGCTTATATAAAATCTTGTATTATATTTAAATTTTACTTAGAAAGTGTTTTAAGAAAGAAAATTTTTAAGTGTTCATGAGGATTAGTCCTCATGAACGAATGATTAAAATAGATTTAAAATGCCTTTTACTAAATCTTTTTTATCGTTTGGAATATGCTTATCTAGTGCTTTTAGTGCCTTTTTTTGGAGATAGTTCGAACTCGTTATTTTAATTTGAGGCGAATTTGCCTCTCCTGAAATTTTACCATTTATATCAGTTTTTTGAAACTGAAATTTAAAATTTGCATTTGTTTTTTTGTTTGCCATATAATACATTCCATCTGGAATATAAAGGCTAGTATTTGGACCTTTCATGTCAAGAAAATAACTAGCTTTATCTTTATTTATAACTCCTTTTAGTAAAGTATTGTCATAAATCTCTTTTGTCATGTCGTATGTAGTAAAAGTTTTAACTACATTTGTGAGTTGATTTGGTAGCATATGGCCTTTATCTAAGATAAGCTTATATTGTCCTTGTTGTGTATTTGTGTTGTATAAAAAATCAAAATCTCCTTTTGAATCAAATATCTCTTTAAATCCTAAGAGTTTGCTAAGTCCTATAGCAGATATGGATGTTGCTTTCGTGGTTAGTATGCCCTTATCAAATACACTTAAGCTTTGACCTCCTAATATAGGGGCGTTTGCTGTGATTTTTAGGTTTTTATTTTTCATTTGCACTATGCCATCGGCGTTAAATTCACCATGAAGTACTTGTTTGGTTATGAAGGCTAAATTTTTCAAATCTGCAACTTTGATGGCGTATTTGCTATCTAAGATTTGATTGTTTATATCGTAAGTTCCATTAAAATTTGGCAAACTTGCAAGGCTAGAGTTTATAATATTTGAAAAAGAGGCAAAACTATTTTTTACATCTATGTTGCTTTTCATACTCAAAGGTATGCTTTTTGGATAGGATATATCATTTTTAGCTAGTTGCTTAAGTCCATTGCCTAGCAAAAAACCATCTTTAAGATTGAGTTCAAACTTGCCATTTACTGCTTTTGAAGTAACATTTAAAAAATCTGCCTTTGCTTGTAAATTTCCTTTTATAAACTCTGGTTGATTTAGTTTAAATGCAATTTTTTGCATTAAAATATCTTGCAAGTCTAAATTTAAATTGTCGTCTTTAAATGTGGCTTTCATGTTGCCACCAAAACTTTTTGTGTCCAAATCAAACTCTATCTTATCTCCATTTTTACTTACAAATGCCTTAGCGTCAAAGTCTCCTCTTAAGCCAAAGTTTATAAGATTTCCCAAAGGAGTTAAGTTTTTTGCAGAAACGACTAAATTGCTTGAAAAATTTTGAGAATTTAGATCAAATGCACTCTGTTTAGCTAAAACATTCACAATGGATGACTTTAAGTCGGTGTCAGCTAAAATTTTTTCATCGCTTAGTTTGATATTTGAAAGTATATTAAAATTTGTTACAGGTGGAAAATTTACATCAAATTTTTTTCTTAAAAGCGTACCAACAAGTTCTCCGTTGGTGATATTTGCCCAAATTGTGCCATTTTTACTTTTTTTGCTGAGGTTTTGGAGATCTGCTTTTAGATTGAGTTTGCCATAGGCAAGAGCACTTTCTCCAAGCATTGCTAGTATTTTTTTAAGCTGAAAATCCTTAGCTTGTGCATTTAAAGTATCATTTTTATATATTGCTTGTAGATTTCCATCAAAAATTTGGCTTTTTGCAGTCGCTATGACATCTTTACCATTTTTTTGTATGTCGCCTTGCAATTTAACATCGCCAAACAATCTTTTTTTCGTCAAAAATTCTAACTTGCTAAGGTCTGGCAAAGTAAGTTCATAATCGCTATGTACATTTAAATTTTTTATGTCTAATTGTGTTTTTTTAGTACTTAAAGTTGCCAAAGAAGAGACTATATTACTAGTCAGATTTAAGTTATTTCCATTTTGTTTGCCATTTATTTGTGCTACAAATTTAACACCTGCTGGAAGTGAAAAATTAAAATCTCTTCGAATAAGTTTTTCATTAACTAAGCTCTCATGAATTAAAATATTGGCATCTCCGTTGATAGAATTATTTGTATTTTTAATATTTGATACAATGTCTAGCTTGCCGTCAATATAAGCAGGTTTTGCAATAACACCTAAAAGTTCGGCTATCTCAAGACCCTTTGCGTCTATAACACCATCAAGAGGGATTTTATTTGCTATATGAACATTATATGAAAGATTAGAACTAAAAGCTTGACCGCTTCCTTTAAGCCTAAAATCATCAATATTTCCTACAGCTTTACCTAGAAGTTCAAGTTTTTTTTCTATAATAATGTTTGGTGTTTTTAAATTGTTCGCCATGATATGATAATCAAGATCAAATGATTGTGAAAATATCTTAAACCCGCCATTGGCTATCAGGCTTGCTTTGTTTGGTATACTAGCTTGTAAGACGAGCTTATTTGTGCTTAAGCTAAATTTTTCAATTTGTATATTTTGACCTATTTTTTTTGATATCAAATCTTGTAAATATGGTTTTAACAGATTGTTTCCTGTTTGTGTAAAGGCTATGATGTATAAGCCACCAACGACTAAGAATATAAAAATAAGCATTGTTATACTAATTTTACGCATATTTTTCCTTTATTTTATATTTTCAACTCATAAAACTTGAGTGAATTAGACTAAAGTTTTATAAATTTTTTTTAAAAACTATTGACTTATTAGTAATTTTGTTGTATGATTTTATCACTCTTTTGAATAGAGTGCTAAAAAAATAACAAAATTACTAAGGAGAAAAAATGAATTTTCAACCATTAGGTCAAAGGGTTTTAGTGCAAAGAGTTGAAGAACAAACTACAACTGCTAGTGGCATTATTATACCTGATAATGCTAAAGAAAAACCTTTAAACGGAAAAATTTGTGCAATAAGCAAGGAAGTCGAAAAAGAAGGACTTTTAAGTATAGGCGATAAAGTCTTGTTTGGTAAGTACTCAGGGACAGAAGTGAATTTAGAAAACAAAGAGTATTTAGTGTTAAATCTTGAAGATGTTTTAGGCGTAATAAAATAAAAAAGGAATAAAAATGGCAAAAGAGATAATATTTTCAGACAATGCAAGAAATGAGTTATACGAAGGTGTTAAAAAATTAACTGATGCAGTTAAGGTTACAATGGGACCACGAGGAAGAAATGTGCTTATCCAAAAATCTTTTGGAGCTCCTAGTATTACAAAAGATGGTGTTTCAGTGGCTAAGGAAATTGAACTAGCAAAAACAATAGAAAATATGGGTGCTCAACTTGTTAAAGAAGTAGCAAGCAAAACTGCTGATGAGGCAGGTGATGGTACTACAACGGCGACTGTTTTGGCTCATGCAGTATTTAAAGAAGGATTAAGAAATATCACAGCTGGAGCAAATCCAATCGAGGTAAAAAGAGGTATGGATAAAGCTGCTGAGGCAATCATAACAGAACTTAAAGCCATGAGTAGAGAAGTAAAGGATAAAACTGAAATAGCTCAAGTAGCTACAATTTCAGCAAATTCAGATGCAAAAGTAGGTGAGCTTATAGCGGAAGCTATGGAAAAAGTAGGTAAAGATGGTGTTATCACAGTCGAAGAAGCAAAAGGGATCAATGACGAACTAGATGTTGTTGAGGGAATGCAATTTGACAGAGGTTATTTAAGCCCATATTTTGTAACTGATAGTGAAAAAATGCAAGCAGTTTTAGAAAATCCTTATATACTTTTGTTTGACAAAAAAGTTTCAAATCTTAAAGATTTACTTCCAATACTTGAAGAAATTCAAAAAACAGCAAGACCACTTCTTATCATTGCTGAAGACATCGAGGGCGAAGCACTTGCAACTTTAGTTGTAAATAAACTTAGAGGCGTATTAAATATCTCAGCAGTAAAAGCTCCTGGTTTTGGTGATAGAAGAAAAGCAATGCTTGAAGATATAGCTATTTTAACAGGTGGTGAAGTTATCAGTGAAGAGTTAGGAAGAACACTTGAAAGTGCTACAGTAGCAGATCTTGGACAAGCTTCAAGCGTTGTAATCGACAAAGACAATACAACTATAGTAAGTGGTGCTGGTTCAAAAGAGGCAATTGATGCTAGAATTTCTCAAATAAAAGCTCAAATCTCTGAAACTTCTAGTGATTATGACAAAGAAAAACTTCAAGAAAGACTTGCTAAATTAAGTGGTGGAGTTGCAGTTATCAAAGTCGGAGCTGCTACTGAGACTGAAATGAAAGAGAAAAAAGATAGAGTTGATGACGCATTAAGTGCCACAAAAGCAGCCGTAGAAGAGGGCATTGTAATAGGTGGTGGAGCAGCATTTTTAAGAGCAAATGCAAAAGTTAAACTAAATCTTTGCGGAGATGAGGCTATAGGGGCTGACATCGTAAGTAGAGCTTTAAAAGCACCTTTACGACAAATCGCTAAAAATGCAGGTTTTGATGAGGGTGTTGTTGTAAATAATGTTGAGAGCAAAAACGACGATACTTATGGCTTTAATGCTGCTAGCGGAGAATATGTAGATATGTATAAAGCTGGAATAATAGATCCTGTAAAAGTAAGTAGGATTGCACTTCAAAACGCAGTTTCAGTTTCAAGCCTACTTCTTACAACAGAAGCTACAATTAGCGACATAAAAGAAGACAAAGCACCAGCTATGCCAGACATGGGTGGCATGGGCGGAATGGGAGGCATGGGCGGAATGATGTGAGAGCCGTAATAAACGCAAACTGCTTTGCGTTTATAGGCTCGGAACCAAGGGCGATGTGCGTCAGCACCGCCTGCGGAGAACTTAATGTAAAAAAGGTAAAACATCAAAGTAAGCCCAAACAAGCAAAAATATGCGTCTTTCTCAAAGAGTGCTACAGCACAAGAGGCTCGACACCAAGCTCATGTAGCACCGAGTGTGGAGTGCATTAAATGTTTTACATACGCAAACCTCCAATCCTCCAAACAATCAAAAGGACATGATGAGTTCATGTCCTTTTGACATCTTTAACATAAACCCAATATCTTTCTTTTAAACTAAAATATTGCCTTGTTTTGTTATAATAATATAATCAACAAAGTGTTTTTTAAAAGGTAGATAATGAGTAATGTAAAAAAACTTGAGCTTACTTGGTACGGTAAAGATAAAAAGTATAAAATAGAACCACGAATACTTATAGAAGACGCAACAAAATCAAACTGCACTAACGACCCAAATACTCCAAATATGCTAATACATGGAGATAATCTTTTGGCATTAAAAGCTTTAGAGGCTAAATATAAAGGAGCGGTAAAGTGCATCTATATAGACCCACCTTACAATACAGGCTCAGCTTTTACTCATTATGATGATAATTTAGAACACTCCACATGGCTAAGCCTTATGAAGCCTCGTCTTGAGATTTTGCGAAATTTGTTAAGTGAAGATGGTAGCATTTGGATAAGTATAGATGCGGACGAAAGTCATTATTTAAAGGTATTGTGCGATGAAGTTTTTGGACGAGTAAATTTTGTAGATGAAGTTATATGGCAACGCTCATATTCGCCTATAAACCTCAAAAAGACACTTTCTCGCTCTCATGATACTATTTTGATTTATGCAAAAAACAAACAAATAGACTTTTCTTTTAATAAATTATCAAGAAGTCAAGAAGCGAACGATAGATATAAAAATCCTGATAATGACCCACGAGGTGCTTGGATGTCTAGTGATTTGTCAGTTGGACCTGCAGTTGAACATAATATATATCCTATCACAAATCCTCAAGGTGATAACATTTATCCCCCTAGTGGTCGTTCTTGGGTTTTTTCAAAAGAACGTTTAGAAGAGCTAATGGTAGATAATCGTATTTATTTTCCAAAAAATGGCAATAGTGTGCCACGTTATAAACGCTTTTTAAGCGAGGTTAAAGACGGCGTAACGCCCATGACGCTTTGGACATATCAAGAGGTAGGACACACTCAAGATGCAAAACGAGAAGTAAAAGCTTTTAACTCACAAGATGTTTTTGATACTCCAAAACCTGAACGCCTGATAGAACGCATTTTAACCTTAGCTACTAATGAAGGAGATTTGGTGCTTGATAGCTTTTTAGGAAGTGGAACAACTGCTGCAGTTGCTCATAAAATGAAACGCCGTTATATCGGTATCGAAATGGGAGAGCATGCTTATACGCATTGTAAAGTAAGGCTCGATCGTGTCATCGATGGAAGCGATCAAGGGGGAATAAATAATAAAAAAGATGACTATGTTTATGAAAATGAAGATATAGACACATCAAAATTTAGCGTGGATGAGGGAAGAGAGTTTTTAAAACTTCTTAGGAAAGCCCAAAAAACATGTGAGATTGATAAACAAACAAGTAAAGAGTTAAAAAAAATTTTTAAAACCAAAAAAGTAAGCTTTGCAAACTTACATGGCAATGGCGGGGGGGGGGTCATATAAATTTTATGAGTTAGCTCCTAGCCTTATAAATATAGATAGTTTTGGGCTTGAAATCATAAATCCAGACTATAATGCTGATATGTTAGCCTCTGCTGTCGCACTTTTAGAGGGTTTTACTTATGCTCCAAATGATAAGCTTTTTTGGAAACAAGCGTATGGAAGTGAAAATACCTACCTTTTTGTAAGCCCAACTCACATTGATAGCATAGTTTTGCAAACCATAAAAGAGACCATGAATAAAAACGAACACCTTGTGATAGCATGTAAAAGTTATGATGAGCAAACACAAAAGATGTATGCAAATATAAAAGTCAAAAAGATTCCACAAATACTCTTAAATAGATGTGAATTTGACAAAAATGATTATGCTCTAAATATAATAAACCCTCCAAAAATAGATGATTTGGAGGATGAAGATGAATAGTATTTATAGTGAATATGATGTAGAGTATATAAGCACTGTGATGAATCTAAGGATACCACAAAAGAGATCCTTACAAATACTTCATGAAGTACTAACTTCTTTAAAACAAAAAGGACTTTTTAAAAAAGGCTTAGATTTACAAAGCTCATTAGAAGATATAAAAAGCAAACATAAAATGTGTCAAGACTTTGAAAGAGATTTTATATCTTTAGCATTTTCTTTGGCAACTGGAGCTGGAAAGTCAAAGCTTATGGGGGCTTTTATAGCATATCTTTACACTAATCATGATATAAAAAACTTTTTTATACTAGCACCTAATACAACTATTTTTAAGCAGCTAAGAGATGCACTTGTAAACTCAAATAGCCAAAAATATCTTTTCTCGGGTCTTGGATGTTTTGTCCATTCACCCGAAGTAGTAAGTGAAGAAGATTATCGCCATAGAAGAATAGATAGCAGTGGAACTGGTGTTAGGATATTTATTTATAATATAGATAAGATAAATAAGCAAAAAGCCAAAATGAGACAGCTTAATGAAAACTTAGGAAAGAGTTTTTATGATTTTTTATCCGATATAGATGATTTAGTCATGCTAATGGATGAAAGTCATCATTATAGAGCTGACGCTGGAATGAAAGCAATAGATTCTATAAAGCCTCTTTTAGGGCTTGAGCTTACCGCAACACCTTTTGTAAATATTAAAAACAAACAAGTTAGTTTTAAAAATCTTGTCTATATCTACTCACTTGCTGAGGCTATCAAAGATGGATATACAAGAACTCCTTATGCTATGACAAGGGCAAATGTAAGTAGTTTTGAGTTTGGAGATGAAAAGATAGACAAACTCATGCTTCAAGATGGTATTAGCTATCATGAGCAAACTAAACAAATACTACAAGAGTATTCCCAAAACGAACAAGTAAAGTTAGTTAAACCTTTTGTTTTAGTGGTTTGCAAAGATACAGATCATGCCCAAAATATAGCAAACTACATAAGTTCAACTAGCTTTTTTGATGGTATTTATAAGGACAAATATCTTTTAATTCATTCTAAAAAAACAAACTCCGATGCAAATGAAGATGAAAAACTTTTAAAGGACATCGAAAGTACTCAAAGTCCTATAGAGATAGTCATACATGTAAATATGCTAAAAGAGGGTTGGGATGTAAATAATCTTTATACCATCATACCACTTAGAACGGCAACATCAAAGATATTAAGAGAGCAAATGGTTGGACGAGGTTTAAGACTTCCGTATGCAAAAAGAGTTGGAAATAAGAGAATAGATAGCGTCATGCTAACAGCTCATTATAATTTTGATAGGCTTATCGAAGACGCACAAGATAAAAATAGCATCTTTAACAAAGAGCAATTAATCGAATTAAAAGATGAGATAGAAAAAACGAAAGTAGTTTTTACTAGTCCAATGCTTGCTATATTTGACGATGAGCAAATAAGTATCAGCAATGCTTACGAGGAAACAAAACTAAGTAAAACGCAAGAGCATGATAAATTTTTATCTCATGCAAATAAAAGCATTGGCAAAATCATACTTAAAACCATAAGAGAAAGTGATGTAAAAAATAGCAAAAAAGATATGGATTTGATTGCTAAAGAGGTTATTGAGGGATTTAAACAGCATGAAGATTTTGCAAAAATTTATGAAAAAAATGAAGATCCACTGAAAAAATGGACTATAAAAACTATTTTAAAAGAGTATATTTCAACAAGTGAAAAATTTATACCTATTCCACGCTTAAAAACTACTCAAACTGGTATAAGTGAATATATTTTTGAAGATTTTACTCTTGATGTAAGTGAGCTTACGCATACTCCTATAGAAAATGAGCTTATCATTAAAAGTCTATCTGACCCTGCATTTAGACAAACTTTACAAACAAGCCCTATAAGTCTTGATGATTTTAAACCACAAGTTGAAATAGCTATGCTTTTAAGGCAAAAAGCGGAGATAGATTATGAAAAATGCTCATCTTTGGTTCAAAAACTCATCTTGAGAGCCTTATCACATTACGAAAGCAAACATGGTAAAAATGGTATGAAAAATATTGTTTTTATGAATAAAGATAGTATAGTAGAAAATATCTATAAGCAGATGATGAGTAAGGAGCATTTTAAAGTTCAAAACGGACTTATCAAAGAAGAGGTTATATCTTTAAGTGGTAAAAATCTTGAAACGGCTTGTAGGCCTGAAGCTAAACAAGATATTTTTGAGAAATTTGATACATCGATAGAGGGAACTAAGGCTATTACAAAAGTATTATTTACTAGCATTAAAAAAGGGGTGTTTGCATCAGCTAAGTTTGATAGTAAGCCAGAATTACTCTTAGCAAGAATACTTGAAAGCGATGATTGTGTTTTAAAGTGGTTAAGACCTGCACCAAAAGAGTTTAACATCACTTATAATGGGGGCAAAAATTATGAGCCTGATTTTGTAGTGGAGACTAAAGAGCATTATGTATTAGTCGAAGTAAAGCGTCATGATATGCTTGATGATGGTGATGTTTTAGCTAAAAGTGAACGCTCTATGGAGTACTGCAAGGTTGCTAGTGATTACTGCAAGGCAAATGGATATAAAGAGTGGATATATGTTTTAATTCCAGATGATAAAATACAAGCAAACTCAACTTTTGAAAGATTAGCTAAAGATTATCATCTTGAAAAGATATGATTTAACAAAGTATACAAAGCTCATTAAAGACATCTTTGTTGTTTTTAAACTTAAGTGCTTTATGGCTAGACTTATCTAGCATACCACAAACATGAAAACTATATGACACAATGTTGATACACGCAAAATATGGTGCTATATTTTGTCTTGAAAAATAATATTTTGCTTGATGCTGCCTCATCGTTTATAAACATTTGCTATAATTACACTTTAAAAAATCAAAAAAAGTTTTAATCATGAACAACATAACAATATATGGCGCAAAAGAGCATAATTTAAAAAATATTAATCTACAAATACCAAAAAATAAGCTTGTAGTTTTTACAGGTCTTTCAGGAAGTGGCAAAAGCACACTTGCTTTTGATACTCTTTATGCGGAGGGGCAAAGGAGGTATTTGGAGAGTTTGAGTTCTTATGCGAGGCAGTTTTTAGACAAGGTTGGTAAGCCAAATGTGGATAAGATAGAAGGGCTTACTCCAGCTATCGCAATTGACCAAAAAACCACCTCAAAAAATCCTCGCTCAACTGTTGGAACTATAACTGAAATTTATGATTATCTAAGGCTTTTATATGCTAGAGTTGGCAAACAGCATTGTCATCTTTGTCATAAACCTATATCAAAAATGTCCGCAAGTGATATTATAAATGAGATTTTAAAACTTCCAGATGGCACAAAATTTGTCATACTAGCCCCACTTGTGCGAGAAAAAAAAGGAAGCTTTGCGGATATGATAGAAAGCTTAAGGCATAAAGGTTTTATAAGGGCGATGATCGATGGAGTTATGGTTAGACTTGATGAAGAGATTGAGCTTAGCAAAACAAAAAAACACTCCATAAAAGTAGTGGTAGATAGAGTCATCGCGAAAAAAGAAAACAAAGAGCGAATCGCAAGCGATGTGGAAAAAGCCTTACATGAAAGCTTTGGCGAAGTCGAGATCGATATATTAAATCATGAAGATATGCAGCTTCCTAACTCTCATATACATTTTAGCGAACATTTGGCTTGTTTTGATTGTAAGATCAGTTTTGAACCTCTTGAGCCTTTGAGTTTTTCTTTTAACTCCCCAAAGGGTGCATGTGGAGTTTGCGATGGACTTGGTATACGATATAGTCTTGACAATTCTAAGATAATCGATGAAAATTTAAGCATTTCAAAAGGTGCGATTAAGATTATGTATGGATACAATAAAAGCTATTATTTTAAGTTTTTAACCGCCTTTTGTGAGGCTGAGGGTATCAACATGAGCATACCTTTTCATGAATTACAAAGCCATCAAAAAAAAGCCATACTTCATGGAAGTAGTACTGAAGTAAATTTTTTATGGAAACGACACAAACTCAAGCGAAAATTTGACGGGGTTATAAAAATCGCTTATGATATGCTAAAAGATAGCAAAGATTTAAACGAATATACAAGTGAGAAAAAATGCGACAAATGTGGCGGTCACAGGCTAAATCTTCCATCATTATCTGTTCATGTGGCTAACAAAAATATAGGCAATATTTTAGATTTACCAATTGAGCAAAGTTTAGCTTTTTTTGACGATAAAAATAATTTTTCTTACCTAAACGCACAAGATAAAAAAATCTCAAAACCGATTTTAAAAGAGGTAAAAGAGAGGCTGTATTTTTTAAACAATGTAGGACTTGGATACTTAAGTTTAGGGCGAGATGCAAGGACTATTAGTGGAGGAGAAGCTCAAAGGATACGAATTGCCTCGCAAATCGGAAGTGGGCTAACGGGAGTTATGTATGTACTTGATGAGCCTAGTATTGGGCTTCATGAAAGGGATACTTTAAAGCTTATAAAAACCTTGCAAAATCTAAAAGATAAAGGCAATACTTTAATCGTAGTTGAACATGATAAAGAGACCATAGAAGCGGCGGATTTTATAGTCGATATTGGTCCATACGCTGGAAAACATGGGGGTAAAATCGTATTTAGTGGAGATTTAAATAAACTTAAAAATTCAAAAACTCTAACAGCAAAATATCTAAGTGGCGAAAAAACCATAAGCTATGCTCATGAACGCAAACAAAAAAATTGGATAACACTTAAAAATGTAAATATAAATAATATCAAAAATCTAAGTGTTAAAATCCCCCTTTCAAACCTCGTAGGCATCACAGGTGTTAGTGGAAGTGGTAAAAGCTCACTCATACTTCAAACCCTACTTCCAGTAGCAAAAGAAGAGTTAAATAATGCCAAAAAAGTACAAAAAGTAGTAGGGGCAACTTGCGAAGGACTTGAACAACTTGATAAAGTCATCTATCTTGACCAAAGTCCAATCGGTCGTACCCCTAGAAGCAATCCCGCAACTTACACAGGACTTATGGACGAGATAAGAAACCTTTTTTCTCAAACTAAAGAGGCAAAAATACGAGGCTACAAGATAGGAAGATTTTCATTTAATGTCAAAGGCGGAAGGTGTGAAAAATGTCAAGGCGAAGGGGAGATTAAAATCGAAATGCACTTTTTACCTGATGTCATGGTTGTGTGTGATACATGTAATGGAAAAAGATACAATACTCAAACCTTAGAAATAACCTATAAAGGTGCAACCATATCTGATGTGTTAAACATGAGCGTAGATGATGCACTAACTTTTTTTAAAGCCATTCCAAAAATGCAACAAAAACTAAAGACCCTTCAAGATGTGGGACTTGGCTACATCACTTTAGGGCAAAATGCCGTAACTTTAAGCGGTGGAGAAGCTCAAAGGATAAAACTAGCCAAAGAATTAAGCAGAAGCGATACGGGAAAGACTTTGTATATCTTAGACGAACCAACCACGGGGCTACATTTTGCTGATGTGGATAGGCTTGTAAAAGTGCTTCATCATTTAACTGAGCTTGGAAATTCGGTACTTACAATAGAGCATAATTTAGATGTAATTAAAAATTGCGATTATGTTATCGATATGGGGCCAGAAGGTGGTGATAAAGGTGGAGAGATCATAGCTACAGGAACTCCAGAGCAGTTAGCCAAAAATTATAAAAAAACAAAAAGCTATACAGCAGAGTTTTTAGCAAAAGAGTTAAGATAGTTACTCGCTCTTAACTCCATTTTTACCATTTGTTTTTACAAAATATAAAGCATCATCAGCTCTTTTCATGAGATCTTCTAAAGTTTCATTTTGTCTAAACTCAGACACGCCAAAGCTACAAGTTACGCTTTTTTGTGTGCCAAAATCAAATTCCACAATCTTCTTTCGTATATGTTTGGCTAAAATTTCCGCTTTACTCATGTCAGTTTGTGGCAAGAGTATCAAAAACTCTTCCCCGCCCCATCTTCCAAAATAATCTATTTTTCTGATATTTTTCAAAACTAGTGACGATATTTTTACTAGCACATCATCGCCTACTTTGTGTCCTAAAACATCATTTATCTGCTTAAAATCATCTATGTCAAAAAATATAACCGAAAAAGGTTTTTTATATCTTTTGCCAAACTCTATCTCTCTTTGGCATAAATTTTCTATTTTTCTGCGATTGTATATGTTTGTCAAAGCATCGACATTTGCGATCTTTTGGAGCTTTAACTCTACATTTTTTCTTCGTTTTATCTCATAGCTTAGCTTAATCGTTATAGCTATAAATACAGCAAGAACTACCAATATAGGTAAAAGAACCTTATAAATCCACGAATAATCAACATTTTTATCATGTAAAACATAATAATATTTTGAGTTTATATCTTCTCTGTCTTCTTCTGTGATAGAGCTTGTCGCCCTATTTATGAGGTCTATAAGCATTTTATTTTCTTTATTTATAGCAAATCTAAACTCATGTTTTACATCAAAAACACCTGTAATTTTTAAAAAACTATATATTTTTTTATGAATTTTATAAGATAGTCTTGGAAGTTTTAAAGCAACTCCAAATACTTTTTTGTCTTTAACCATTTGTGCAGCCTCATTTGTGCTATTTGCTGGTACAAATATTATATTTGGATACTTTTCCACTAAAGCTTGATAGGTCGATAAATTTTTATAAATAGCGACTTTTTTGCCTTCTAATTTTGACAAGTCATTGATATAATCTTGCCCTTTTAAGGTACCTAACGCCATAGGAATACTAAATATAACCTTTGTTTTTTGTAAAAATTTATCATTATCTAGTCTCGAATAGGCATATTTGATGGAATTTTTATCTTCTTTGATGATTTTGATGGCATCTTTACTATGTAAAACCTCTTTTATCGTATAGTTTAGATTTTTCAATTTCTCATTTATAAGCTTCCAATACTCTATCTCTATACCCACAACTTCCCCATTTTTTGCTTTAAAAGCAAAGGGTTTAAATTGATTATTTGATAAAAGTTTTATAACATTTGAGTTTAAATAAGCTTTCTCTTTTTGATTTAAAGATACCATATGATTTAAATCAAATATAAAATCATTACCACTGCTATTGTTTAAATCCTTATCCAAAGGTAAAACTGTGAGCAATCGCTTGATCTCTTTTATTTTTTGAGACTGAATTTTGCCTAATAAATTATTTTTATATCCAGAAAGTTCTTTTAAAACCTTACCTTCATAAATCAAAGCATCAAGGGTTTTGTTTTGAGTGTTGTACTTTTCATATATCAACTTTGCACTCTCTTTGATATGCTCAAAAGCATACTCCCAGCCTTTTAGCGAAGCTTCTTTAAATCTTCTAATCTTTAAGGGATCTTTTGTCGCTAACTTCTTTGAGGCAAATAAAATACCATCATAAAAAGAGAGATCATAGCTATTTGGATTATGGATAGTGTATTTTACGCCAATTTTATCTAAAATATATGGCTCATTTGATAAAAATCCTATCATTACATCGGTTTTATTATTTACCAAATCACCCACCCTAAAAGAATATTTTGTCTTCCCTGTATGTTTAAAATCCGACCTATTAGAAACCACCATAGCATTCATGCCAATGGATAGTTTTTTATCTAAAGATAAAATATTCAGCTTATCTTTTAACTTTTTAACATCATCATTGGTATTTGTTGATATTAAAACCATAGGCGAATTTTGAAGAAAAGCGGAAACCAAAGTGATATTTTTATTTTCAAATGCATCTAATACAATAGATGAATTGCTAATTCCAAAATCACTTTTTAGCCCTATAACATCTTTTAAGACATCTATATTTTCGCTATATTCTTTAATATCAACATCAAATCCAGCCTCTTTATAAAAGCCCTTTTCCTTTGCCATATAATATCCAGCAAACTGAAACTGATGTAGCCAATTTAACTGCAAAGAAACCTTTTCATTTGCACATAACAAATTAAAATTTAAGATAATTAATAATAGTAGTCCAATCTTCTTCATGAGTAAAATTATACAATACAAAACTTAAATAAATACCCAAAAAATCGTTTTTTTTTTTTTTGTTATTTTGAAGTTAATTTTTCAAATTAACTCTAAGATTTTAAGCTATCGTTTGATAAATATTAAAGTAAAATTTTAATTAGAACATAATTAAATATTTGTTATCATTACTATTAATATTTTACTTATTTACAAAGGAGAGTCCATGCAAAAACAATGGAATGGATTTAAGAGTGGGGAGTGGAGCAATTGTGTAAATGTGCGAGATTTTATCCAAAAAAACTATACTCTTTATGAGGGTAATGAGGAGTTTTTAACAAAGCCTACAGATGCCACAAATAAGCTATGGAATATGGTTTTAGAACTTACTAAAAAAGAGAAAGAAGCTGGTGGAGTAATCGATATGGATACTAGTGTAATTTCGACGATAGACTCTCATGGAGCTGGATATTTGAACAAAGATTTAGAGACAATTGTAGGCTTTCAAACAGACAAACCATTTAAACGCTCACTTCAGCCAAATGGCGGTATTAGAATGGCAGTAAGTGCAGCAAAAGCTTATGGATATGAGATCGATCCAAACATTGTCGAATTTTACACAAAATACAGAAAAACTCACAACGCTGGTGTATTTGATGTATATACAGCAGAGATGCGAAAATGCAGAAGCAATCACATCATAACAGGACTTCCTGACGCATATGGGCGGGGTAGGATTATAGGTGATTATAGAAGAGCTGCACTTTATGGAATTGATTATTTAGTAGAAGATAAAATCAAGCAAAAAAAGCAACTTTTCAAACAGATGACTGACGAAAACATAAGACTTAGTGAAGAGCTTTCAGAACAAATCAGAGCTTTAGGAGAGCTTAAAGTCATGGCAAACTCTTATGGTTTTGACATCTCAAAACCAGCAAGCAATGTAAAAGAAGCGATCCAGTGGATGTATCTTGCATATTTAGCAGCTATAAAAGAGCAAAATGGTGCTGCCATGAGCCTTGGAAGAACCTCAACATTTATCGATATTTACGCACAAAGAGACTTAGAAAATGGCGTATTTACTGAAGAGCAAATTCAAGAATTTATCGATCATTTCATCATGAAGCTTAGACTTGTAAAATTTGCAAGAACACCTGAGTACAATCAAATCTTCGCAGGAGACCCGACTTGGGTTACAGAATCAATAGCTGGAGTTGGTATAAACGGAAAACCGCTAGTGACTAAAACAAGCTTTAGATATCTACACACTTTAAGTAACTTAGGGCCAGCACCAGAGCCAAACTTAACAGTGCTTTGGTCTGTGCAATTGCCGATAAATTTCAAAAGATATTGTGCAAAAATGTCCATAGAATCTTCAGCGATTCAGTACGAAAATGATGACATCATGAGAGAAAGACTTGGTGATGATTATGCTATCGCTTGCTGCGTTTCGCCCATGAGAGTAGGAAAAGAGATGCAATTTTTCGGGGCTCGTGCAAACTTGGCAAAAACCTTGCTTTATGCTATTAACGGCGGAGTTGATGAGCTTACAAAAGTTCAAGTTGCACCAAAATATAGACCTTACACAAAAGACATTTTAGAATTTGATGATATTTACGAAAAATTTGATGACATGATGAAATGGCTTGCGGAAGTTTATGTAAATACGCTAAACATCATTCACTACATGCACGATAAATACTCTTACGAGCGAATTCAAATGGCATTTTATGACAGAGATGTCAAACGCTATTTTGCCACAGGAATTGCGGGACTTTCAGTCGTTGCAGACTCACTTTCTGCGATCAAATACGCAAAAGTTAAGGCGATTAGAGATGAAAATGGCATTGCGGTTGATTATGAGATCGAAGGTGATTATCCAAAATATGGAAATGATGATGATAGAGTTGATTTGATCGCAAAAGATGTAGTCGAGAGATTTATGAGTTATGTCATGAAGACAAAAACTTACAGAAATGGCGTACCAACTCAATCAATCCTAACAATCACATCAAATGTCGTTTATGGCAAAAATACAGGTAGCACACCTGATGGAAGAAAACACGGCATTCCGCTAGCACCTGGAGCAAATCCAATGCACGGACGAGATAGTAAAGGTGCGGTTGCTTCACTTCTTTCAGTCTCCAAGCTTCCTTACGAATACGCAAGAGACGGCATTTCAAATACATTTACTGTTATCCCAAGTGCTTTGGGTAAAGATGATAAAGTGTTTGCAGGTGATTTGGACATAGATTTAGGAAATCTAAGCGAAGAAGATTTAGTATGATTGATGATATTGACGCCATAGTAGATATGATTGATTCAAATATGGCTAAAGGGGTAGGACATATAAATTTAACAAGTGATGAGAAACAAGAGGAGTTACTTAAAGTTGTAACAGCGGAACAATGTGGCATAAACACACCTTGCCAAATTCCAAATTTTAAAAATATTCAAGATAAGGAGTCATGATGACACAAAACACAAAACAGATCGATAGTTTAGTAAATATGCTAGACGGATATGCACAAAACGGCGGACAACACTTAAACATAAATGTATTACACAAAGATATGCTTCTTGATGCTCAAAAGCACCCAGAAAAATATCCTCAACTTACCATTAGAGTTTCAGGATATGCTGTAAATTTTGTAAAACTTACAAAAGAGCAACAAGACGATGTTATAAACAGAACATTCCACCAATCAATGTAATGGCAATTGGCAGGATTCATTCACTTGAAACTTTCGGGACCCTTGATGGTCCCGGAACTAGGTATGTAATATTTTTACAAGGTTGCCCTTTAAGGTGTTTGTATTGTCACAATCCTGACACTTGGAATTTTAAAGAGGGGTATAATCTTAGTGTTGATGAAATCATGGAAGGCTACGAACATAAAAAAGCCTTTTATGCCGATGGTGGCATCACATGTACGGGCGGAGAAGCTTTGATGCAAATAGAGTTTGTAACTGAACTTTTTTATGAAGCCAAAAAACGAAACATACACACCACACTTGATACAAGTGGATATGGCTTTAAACGAAACAAAAAAACTCTCAAAAAATTTGACGAACTTTTAAAATATACAGATTTGGTACTTCTTGACATCAAACATATCGACAAAAAGCTTCATGAAGAACTAACAGGAGTAAAAAATAAGACTATTTTGGACTTTGCTTTATACTTACATGAAAAAAATATTCCCGTATGGATACGCCATGTAGTCGTATATGGCTACACTTACAATTCAAAATACCTAAAACAATTGGGCGAATTTTTAGCACCTTTAAGTAATATTAAAGCCCTTGATATTCTTCCTTATCATTCTCTAGGCGTAGTAAAATACAAACAAATGGGCTTAAAATACCCCCTGCTTGATACAAAAGAAGTAAGCGAACAAGACGCTATAAAAGCGAAAAATACGATCTTAAAAGCACTAAAAGAGACAAGACTTGCTTTAAATGACAAATAAACCCCGCGATATGCAAGAAAATCTCGAATATTAGGTTTATCAGTGGAAAATAGGCTTAAACTAGCCTATCTACCATTTGCTTAACACCATTTTGTGATATTTTTTTGCAAAGATTTGAGGATATAAAGCTCAAATCCACACTTTTGAAAATATCAAATATCTCTTTTTCATCTACATTTTGTTGCAAACTAAGAAAAGCTAAGTTTTCATCGCTTAAATTTTTAGCATTGTAGTATTGATGATTTGAAGCAGCATAAGGGTATGGTATGAAAAAAGTAGGCAAACCAGTAGCGACTAGCTCCCAAAGAGTACTAGCTCCTGCTCTTGAGATGGCAAAATCAGCCATCTTCATTTTTTCATGAAGCGTATCGCTAAAATCAAACACATCTGCATCAATGCCATTTTGCTTGTAAAATTCTTGTAACTCTTTTAGCTCATGTTTTCCGCATTGATGAATGATTTTTATATGGTTTTGGTTTAAATTTATAGCCATCTGTTTGGCTAAATTATTTATGAAACTAGCCCCGCCACTTCCACCTAAAAAAATGATGGTCTTTAACTTTTCTCGTATGCGAAAATTTTCAAAAAAAATATCTCTTACAGGATATGATAAAGAAAAAGTGGCATTTTCATACGAGCCAAAAACTTCTTTAGCAAATGGTTTCATGAGCTTATTTAGCCTTCCCATTTTGGCATTTTGTTCATGAATAAAAAGAGGCTTAAAAGATAATATACTAGCGATGGAAGCAGGAGCTGAAGAGTAGCCACCTACACTAAAAACTTTTGAAATATTATGTTGTTTAAAAATCTTGTTACAAAACAAACTTTGCTTTAAAATCTCTTTTAAGGCTGATATTTTAGCAAATCCTTTCTTGTCTACAACACCACTTGTTTGTAAAAAATATTTATGCTCAAATCCTTCATGGGTACCAAACCAAGCCTCATCTTGACCTTTTTTAGAGCCTATAAATATAGGCTTTATGCCTCTTTTATTTAACTCTTCGCAAACAGCTTTTGCTATGGCTAAATGCCCACCTGTGCCTCCGCCTGTGATCGCTATCATATCTTTGCTCTTTTACTTACCATTAAAACCATGCCAAGACCTACACTTAAAGCCAACAAAGAACTTCCTCCATAGCTCAAAAACGGCACCGCTATACCTTTAATCGGCGTTAAAGAAGTGATGCCATAAGCATTCATTAAAAATGAAAATGAGATAAGTAATCCCACACCTAAGCTAAAAAGAGAATAGACTTTGTTTTCATTTCTACTTGCAATTTTGAAGATGCGAAATACGACACAATAAACCAAAATCGTAACAACAAAAAGCCCCACAACTCCTATCTCTTCGCTAATACCAGAAAGCACAAAGTCTGTATGAACCTCACTTAAAAAACCAAGCTTAAAACTACCTTGCCCTAAGCCCTCACCAAATAAACCGCCGTGTTTGATGGCATTTAAAGAGTGAGATATTTGGTAGCCCTCACTGACATTTTCTATGCGTAATGAAGACGCTATGCTTTCGGGCAAAATGCTCAAAACCATATCTTGAATGCCACCCCACCAATTTTTTATCCTAAGTATTCTATGTTCAGATGTAACAATGGCTATTAAAGCTACAATGATGGAACTAAGAATACCAAGTGAGAAAAATTTTACACTCGTTCCTGCAAAAAATGCCATGACAGCTAAAGTAAGGGCTAAAACCACAACTTGCCCTAAATCGTTTTGCATGATGGCTATAAGATAAATGACTAGCATAAAAACGCCTACATAAGGCATGATAAGTTTAAGCTCATGACTTAAAGGCTTTTGGTGTTCGTCAAGTCGTCTTTCAAAACTCCAAGCCAAAAAATAGACAAAACCGATCTTGAAAAATTCCACAGGTGCCAATGAAAAGCCTGGCAATCTTATCCACCTTTTTGCCCCGCCTGATTCTGTTACAAATGAAGATGGTAAATAGTGCATAGCTCCCATGACAACCATGCATGACAAAAATAAAAAAAAGCCGATCAAAGGCATAGCCTTATCTGGATTTAATTGTGATAAAACCCACATAATGAGTATCGAAGCGACGGCAACTATAAGCTGATGCGAAAAAAAATGTAATTCGTGGTAGTTATAATAAAGCACGGTAAAAACAGAAAGCGAAAGCGAAAATACTACTCCTATGCTTATAAGACTAACACTAAGATAAAAAAGCACTTTATCAGTCGCCAAGAAAACTCCTATTTTTTTATAAAAAAAGATTGTATCAAAATTGCACTAAATAGTTGCTAAATATGATTTAAAATCCATATGATAATTTGCATTTAAAAGATGAAGTTTTTTTGGATTTGAGCAATATTGATTATTTTCAGCTTTGCTTAACTTTTCTCTCCCATTCATAAGCACTTTTGCAAATTAATTTCAAATCATCATATTTAGGTGTCCAATTCATGAGTGATTTTATTTTGTTATTATTTGATATTAGCAAGGCTGGATCGCCTGCTCTTCTTGGGGCGATTTGTACTTCAAAATCAACTTCAGTTGTCTCTTTTACGCTTTTAATAACCTCTTTTACTGAGTAGCCCTTGCCATATCCTACATTGAAAACATTGCTTTCATTTTTTTGCAAATACTCTATGGCTTTGATATGGGCATCGGCTAAATCATCTACATGAATATAATCCCTAACACCAGTTCCATCGATCGTTTTAAAATCATCTCCAAAAATATACATTTTGTCTCTTTTGCCACTTGCACACTCACTTGCTATTTTGATGAGGTGGGTTGCATTTGGAAAAGATTGTCCTATGCGTGGATTTAGCTTTTCATCTTCTTCGTAAATGTCAGCACCCGCGACATTAAAATATCTAAAAATGACATATTTAAAACTTTCATGAGCCTTTGCTGTGTCTTTGATGATGTTTTCGCTCATGAGCTTACTTTGACCATAGGGGTTGATGGGGCTTGTGTTAAACTCTTCATTTATGCCGTTTTGAGGTATGCTTTCAGGTTCTCCATAAACGGCTGCGGTGGAAGAAAATATAAATTTTTTCACACCATTTTCGACCGCACATTTTATCAAATTTGTAGTATTTATGGTATTGTTTAAGTAGTATTTCAAAGGATTTTGCACACTTTCAGGCACGACAATGGAAGCCGCAAAGTGAATAATCGTATCAAATTTACCGCTTTTTAGCACCTCACTAACCTTGTCAAACTCGTTTAAATCAAGCTTGATAAATTTAAAATCTCTTATGCTTTTTAAGGTTTGTAAAGTTTTTTCATTTCCTGTACTAAGATTGTCTAAAATGGTGATGTTATTTTTGCTAAATTCTAAAAGTTGTTTTGCGACATGACTGCCTATGTAACCAGCTCCGCCTGTTATTAAGATGTTCATGATAAGATTCCTTAAATTATATAAAAATTGATGCTATCTAAATTTCACTTAATAATAAGTAAAAAATGATAAAATAAAAAAATAAGGAGAAAGCTTTCATGAGTAGTTTTATTTTGATTATTTTGGGCATCAGTATTGGATTTGTTTCTGGTTTTTTTGGCATTGGCGGTGGTGGTATCATCGTGCCTATTTTGATGTTTTTAGGCTACAATGTAAAAGAGGCTATAGGTATTTCGGTTATGCAGATGGTATTTTCTTCGTTGATGGGCTCGTTTATCTATTATAAAAATAACTCTTTAAATTTATCTCATGGGCTATATTTGGGTATAGGTGGCGTATTGGGAGGATTTGGTAGTGGATTTTTGCTAAAAATTTTACCTGAAATTGTGATTATTTTTGCTTTTTGTTTAATACTTTGTTTTGCTATTTATCGCTTTTTTAAGACTCCAGCTATCAATCATGAGCAAAAACAAGTTTCATCTTTTTATTATTTTTTGATTGGTTTTTTTGTGGGCTTGATTGCCATTAGTTTGGGCATTGGCGGGGCGATATTTTTAGTGCCTATTTTAGTTGGTTTTTTGTATGTCGAGCTTAAAAAAGCAGTTTGTATGGGCTTGTTTTTTGTGGTATTTTCTTCGATTTCTGGATTTGTCAGTCAGAGTTTGCAAGGTTTGATAAATTATAAAATCGGTCTTATTATCGGCATAGCATCTTTGTTAGGAGCGTATATCGGGGCTAAATCTTCTCATGTTTTAAATAAAAATATACAAAAAAGAATGCTTTTAGTTTTATATATTGTGATGTTTTTGCTTGTTTTAAATCAACTCATACAAAAAATATGAATTTTTATACAAGTTTTAGCTGATTTAAATATTTTTTTTGCTAAATTTATCTCATGAAAACTTTAAATTTAAATTCATTTTATGATGTTATCATCGTCGGTTCAGGTCCTGCGGGATTAGGTGCTGCTTTTAAGTTGGCTCAAAATTCTAAAAAGTCTATTTTATTGATCGAGAAAAAAAGCATAAGTTCAGGCGGACTTAGAAATGATTGTAAGCAAAACTATACTTACCCTGTCGGTTTTCCGTTTGAACACTGGAGCAAAGAGGAGGCTACAAAGCTACTCGAAGAGGTAAAAACTCATCTTAAGCCAAATATGGAAGAGAGAATTAATGTCGAAAAATACACAAAACGAGCAAAAAAATTAGGAGTAGAAATTTTAGCAATCGACCAAGCTCATGTCGGTACAGATAAATCAGGCGAACTCATAAAAGGACTTATAGAGCAACTTGAAAATTTGGGCGTTAGCGTAGCTTTAAAAACTGAAGTAAAAGAGCTTAAATCTGATAAAAAAGAGCTTATTTTAGCAAGTGGAGAAAATATCGCTTTTGATAATATTATCTTAGCACCAGGAAGAGCTGATTATGATTGGATGCAAGAGCAGATGGATATTTTAGGTGTTGGATATACGGATAATATTGTTGATATTGGCATTAGGGTTGAAACGAGAGAAGAAAATTATCCCATTGTGAAAGATTATTATGACCCAAAAATTTTATTTCCAAATAAAGTGAGAACTTTTTGTACAAATTCGGGTTGTGCTCATATCGTAAAAGAGAAGTATAAGGGTTATTATTCGGTCAATGGACATTCGCTTTCTCGTGAAAAAGAAGCAAACAAGCTTGTTAATTTTGCTATGTTAAAAACCATCAGATTGACCGAACCTGTAGTAAGCGGTCAGCAGTTTGGAAAAATTTTAGGCGAAATGGTTATGCAACTTTCAGGTGGAAGTGTCATCATGCAAAGGGTTGGCGATTTTAGACTTGGTTCAAGAAGCAAAAAAGAGACTTTTAACGATGATCCATATGATTTTAAACCGACGCTAAAAAGTGCAGTTGCAGCTGATTTATCACTTAGTATGCCAGCAAAAATCTTGCGTGATATTTGGAGTGCTTTGAAAAAACTTGACTCCATAGTACCAGGAGTTTTACATCCTTCTACTATACTTTACTATCCAGAAATCAAAACATACTCAAATAAGCCAAAATTTATAGATAAAAATTTTTGTGTTAAACAGGGGTATTATATCATAGGTGATGGAGCAGGAACAAGCAGGGGCATCACCGCTGCATGGGCTTCAGGCATAAAAGCCGCACAAGGCATCATCGATAGATAAAATGTCACAAATTTGTGACATTTTATCTCATTATATAATTCCATAGGTATTGAAAAATGGCGACCCCTAGAGGATTTGAACCTCTGTTTTTACCATGAAAGGGTAAAGTCCTGAGCCACTAGACGAAAGGGTCGTTTTGATGCTTCATGAAAAGCTCATGAGATAAGAAATTTACTGAAAATTTTTAAATAAATTTAAAAAATAATGATTTTTTGATTATTGAAAGTTTCCCATGTCAGCTCTCCATTTACAAATGGTGACCCGTGTTGGATTCGAACCAACGGCCACCTCCTTAAAAGGGAGATGCTCTACCGGCTGAGCTAACGAGTCGATAAAAATGGCGCGGCGGACGGGACTTGAACCCGCGACCCCCGGCGTGACAGGCCGGTATTCTAACCAACTAAACTACCGCCGCACCAAAATAAATGGTGGTCGCTATAAGACTCGAACTTATGACATCCACCTTGTAAGGGTGGCGCTCTACCAACTGAGCTAAGCGACCGATTGTTGAAAACTGACAGCCAAAAAACAGACAAACTCTGTCTCTCACACTCCGCTTTCAAAATGGTGACCCGTGTTGGATTCGAACCAACGGCCACCTCCTTAAAAGGGAGATGCTCTACCGGCTGAGCTAACGAGTCATTTTTCTTAAAAAAGAGATGAAATTATAGGAAAAAAAAACCTTTTTGTCAAGGTTTTTTTTATATTTTTTTTAAAAAAACTTCATATTTGATGCAAAAATACGTTTCAAAACATCGTTAAAATCGTATTTTGCTATAAAATTAATTTTTATAAAAATATATCCTTTTGCATGTCAAATAATAATCTCAAACAGCTATATGCACTTTGATTTTGTATGTATTGCCTATCTCCATTTAGCTGTAACCTCTCTACTAAAAACTTGCCATTATCGTCAGCTACACCAAAAAATATCGTCCCTACGGGCTTTTCTTCGCTACCTCCATCAGGACCTGCTATGCCCGAAATGGCTATGCAAATATTTGCAAGTGATGCTTTTAAGCCACCATCTAACATCTGCATAACAACCGCTTCACTAACGGCTCCGTGTTTTTGTAAAGCAGAATCATCAACGCCAAGCCATGAGGATTTTATCTCATTTGAATAGCTAACTAAGCTACCATTAAATACTTGCGATGAGCCAGCAATCTTTGTGATATTAGAAGCGATTAGTCCGCCAGTACAACTTTCTGCTACACTTATTGTTTTATCATGTTTATTTAAGCAATTTACCAAATATTCAAAAGGGTTATCGCCAATAAAGATTTTGCCTTTAAAGGTTTGTAAGGCATTTTGTTCAAAAGATAAAAGATTTTCTTTGCTTTTAGCGACGGCTTCTATTTTGATCCAGCCTTGAACGATTTGTGTTGAAGTAGTCGTAATTTCAAACTCATTTTTAATGCTAGTCATGAGCAATTCGCAACTATCTTCATCGATGCCGATTAGATTTAAGCTAGATTTAAATTCATGATTTGAAAATAAAATATTTGGCAATTTATCGTTCTCTTTAACATATAAAACATTGATTTTGCAATTTTCTAAGCTTAATAAGTATGAATTTTTATCATAATCTGTAACTTTTGATGGTATTAAAATGTCATTTTTCAAGCTTAGAGTGTCTTCGCTTAGCGTTGATAAAATCTTATTTACAAGAGTAAAACTATCTTTATGTGAATATATATTAACAACATCATGATCTTTTATGAGTTGTTCTAATAAAAAAGGCAAATTAGCATTAGATTTTTGAGTAAAGAACAGATTTGATATTTGCAAGAAGTATTGTTTATAGTGCCTAAAAATGTATTTAAGCAAAATTTTATTTACTCTTAATTCTTGACCTACTATTAAAAGTGCATCTTTCATGAATTGATCCTGTCAGTATTTTTCGTATAATTATAGCATAAATGCGACTTAAAGAAATATTTTGATACAATACTTTTCAAATTTTTAAGGAGATTCATGAGAAATCAGCCAAAATATAATTTTTTAAAAAATACGACTTATGCATTAAAAGGATTGAAAGAATTATTTAACACAGAGACCTCTTTTAAATTAGAATTTTTGATTGTTTTGATTTTGTTGCCTATTATTTTCATCTTGCCACTAAATTTGACGCAAAAACTTTTAATGTTTATCTCGCTTTTTTTGATGCCTTTATGTGAAGCCATAAATAGTGCTATCGAAAGAGTTGTAGATCTAATCACAAGCGATCATCACCCTTTGGCAGGACAGGCAAAAGATATAGGAAGTACAGTAGTGTTTTTAAGTATTTGTATTTTTGTTTGTACTTGGGGGGCGATACTTTTAAATTTAATGCTAAATTAATCAAAAAAGCCAAATAGAAATTTGGCTTTAAAAAATTATTTCTTTAAAAGATTTACGATTTCATTTTCAAAAGGAAATCTTAACTTATCGTCATCGTTTTTTGAAAAAATAACTTTTCCATCGACTTCAACGATAAAATCACCACTAGAACCAGTTTGTAAAAATATATCAGCCTCTTTAAAGGAACTTTTAATCTCCTCTTCCACACGGGAAGCTTCAGGTAGATAGTTTCACATATTACAATAAGTAATAACAACTTTCAAAATTACTCCTTATTTAAAATTAATTTTAGCTTTACTATATCAATTTTTTGCTTAATTTACAAGATGATATATTTTTGTCATGAGGGTTTGCAGTTTATTTATTTTAAACATAATAAAATGATATCTTAAGCAAACTTTTGCTAAAATTCAAATTTTGAATATTAGCAGTAGAGGTTTCATGAAGGACGAAGAGTTGGATTTGCAAATCTTAAGAAACATAGATGATTTTAAAACTCAAAAAAGCCTAGCTCATGAGATAGGTGTGAGTGTTGGAAAAGTAAATTATGTATTAAAGGCATTGATGGAAAAAGGGCTTATAAAAGCTGAAAATTTCTTTGCCAATAAAAATAAAAACCAATACAAGTATCTTTTAACCAAAAAAGGTTTGCAAGAAAAAATCGCACTAACTGAAAAATTTATAGAGCGAAAAAAATGCGAATATGAAGAGCTTCAAAGAGAGTTAGAAAATATGAGAGATTTGTCATGAGATTGTCTTTAAGATATATAAATACTATTAAAAAATATTTTTATCAATTTTTTAAAGAAGGAGATATTTATCTTTTCGGAAGCAGGGTAGATGATAGCAAAAAAGGTGGAGATATAGATTTGTATTTAGTATTGAAAAATCACAAAAATTTGTTTGAAAAGAAGATAAAATTTTTATCCCGCATAAAAAGGGAGTTAGGTGAGCAAAAAATAGATGTGGTTTTTAATGTGGATAATGCAAGATTGATAGAAAGGGAAGCTTTAGAGTGGGGAATAAAACTTTAGTTTATAGACAAAAAGTAAAAGATAATTTAAAAGAAAGCTTGAAGCATTTATGTAGGATTGAAGATGCTTTTAGTATTCTTGAAAAAAAATATTTATTTCCTATAGATAAGGAAGTGCATAAGAAAGTATTGAGTTGTATGCAAGACATTGCTTTTTGCGATCAGGTTATTTACAGGTTTTCTAAGCTTCAAGATTGCATGGGGGCTAAACTTTTCAAATCTGTGCTTTTATATCAAGGTGAAAATATAAATAAACCTTTTTTGGATATTTTAAATCAACTAGAAGCTATGGATATCATAAATGTTGATAAGTGGTTTGAGTTAAGAGACCTTAGGAATGAAATAGCTCATGATTATGAAGATAGTGATGAGATATGCATAAATATTTTAAACTCGATTTATAAATTAAAAAAAGATTTGAAAGTTGTATTAAATTCGGTCAAAAATTTGGTGCAAAAAGAACAAAAATGAAATATAGCAGAAATTTTTACGAAATAAAATCAAACGAAGAGATTTTTGAAAAGATAAAAGAAGAAAAAAAAGAAGTAGGTTACTACTCTTTGCCTTATGTAGATGTTCATGAGGTCTTAGACTATGCTAAAAATGTAAAACAAAATCACATAGCTATCATAGGCATTGGCGGAAGTTCTTTGGGTGCTTATGCTATACATAAATTTTTAAAACCTAAAAAAACTTCAAACAAAAAACTTCATTTTTTTGAATCCACCGACCCGCTTGATGTAAAACTTAGACTTTCTAAACTTGATTTGGCTGATACTTTATTTTTAATCATATCAAAATCTGGCACAACCATAGAGACTATTTCAATATTTAAATATTTTTCATCCTTGGTTAAGATGGATAAAAATAATTGTGTAATCATAAGCGAAAATGATAGTCCTTTGAGCGAGTATGCCAAAGCTAATAATATGAAAACATTTGATGTGCCTAAAAATGTGGGTGGAAGATTTTCCGTTTTTTCACATGTAGGCTTAGTGCCACTTGCTTTGACGGGTGTTGATATTGAGGCTTTACTTGATGGGTGCAAAGAAGTAAATGAGAGTTTTTTTAATCAAGGCGAATATTATAGATTGGTCTTTAAAAAAGCAAGATTTTTGATAGAAAATAAAAATAAATTTAATATAAATGTGGTTTTTTCATACTCATCCATTTTAGAAGCCTTTAATAAATGGTATGTGCAACTTTGGGGCGAGAGTCTAGGAAAAATAAACATAAATAACACAAAACAAGGCTTAACGCCTATCGGTATTGTTGGTCCTGTGGATCAGCACTCATTTTTACAACTTATAAACGAGGGAAAACGAGACAAAACCGTAACTTTTATAAAAGTACAAAACTTAGAAGATGATATACAAATACCAAGCTGCGATATAGACAAATTTGTGAAGCTAAAATATGTAAATGGCATAAGATTTCAAGACCTAATCTCATACCAATGCGATGCAACCATGCAGTCCATAAAAGAGCTAGGCGATATACCTTATGATCTGATAGAAATAGAAAAAGTAGATGAAAAAAGTATAGCAAAATTGATGTATTTTTATGAGCTACTTACTTCCGTTGTGGGTAAATTTATGCAAATAAATGCGTACGATCAACCTGGAGTTGAGAGAGGTAAGGTTATCTTAAAGGAAGGATTTAAAAAATAATGTTAGAACAAAATAAAAAGTACAAAGTAGCTATAGCCGGAACAGGATATGTAGGACTATCAAATGGAATCTTATTAGCTCAGAATAATGAAGTAATAGCTTTAGATATAATCCCAGAAAAAGTAGAACTCTTAAATAAAAAAATATCCCCAATAGAAGATAAAGAAATAGAAGAATACTTACAAACTAAAAAATTAAACTTTAAGGCAACCCTAGATAAAAAAGAAGCATATACAAATGCAGATTTTGTTATAATCTCAACCCCAACAGATTATGACCCACAAACAAATTATTTTAATACTAAATCAATAGAATATGTTATAAAAGATGTGCTAGAAATAAATCCAAATACAATTATGGTTATAAAATCAACAGTTCCAGTTGGATATACAAAAAAAATAAATGAGCAATTTAATACTGATAATATCATCTTCTCACCAGAGTTTTTGCGAGAAGGTAAAGCACTACATGATAACTTATATCCAAGTCGTATAATAGTAGGAGAACAAAGTGAACGAGCAAAAACTTTTGCAAATCTTTTAGCTGGGGGTGCTATAAAAAAAGATATTCCTATTCTTTTTACAAATTCAACAGAAGCTGAAGCTGTAAAACTTTTTTCAAATACTTACCTTGCTATGAGAGTAGCATATTTTAATGAACTAGACTCTTATGCTCAAACTCATAATCTTAATACAAAACAAATAATTGAAGGTGTAGGACTAGATCCCCGAATTGGAACTCATTATAATAACCCAAGTTTTGGATATGGAGGTTATTGCTTACCAAAAGATACAAAACAACTTCTAGCAAACTATAAAGATGTACCATCAAATATAATAGAAGCAATAGTAAATGCAAATTCTACAAGAAAAGATTTTATAGCTGATTCTATTTTAGCTAAAAATCCAAATGTAGTAGGCATTTATAGGCTTGTCATGAAAAGCGGAAGCGATAATTTTAGATCTAGTGCTATTCAAGGCATCATGAAACGAATAAAAGCAAAAGGCATAGAAGTGGTTGTTTATGAACCAAATCTAAAAGAGGATGAGTTTTTTCACTCTAAAGTTATAAAAAATTTAGATGAATTTAAAAAGATTTCAGATGTAATAGTGGCAAATAGAAGAGAAGAAAATTTAAATGATGTACAAGAAAAAATATATACTAGAGATATATTTAATAGTGATAGTTGAGAAATAATATAAATGACACTTTTTAAACTAATTTCAACTATAGATGATATTCATAAAACATTTCAATTTAAAGCATTACATAGTGTAAGTATTAATCTTACATTGAGAAATTTTGTTATAGGGTATTATATAGTAGAGTATGAACAAAATGGTGAAGATAGAGCAGATTATGGAAGTAAATTAATAGAAAGTATGGCCAAAAAACTATCTCATATCAAAGGAATGTCCTCTACATCTTTAAAACTTATGAGACAGTTTTATCTTACTTATCCGCAAATAAGTCAATCACTGACTGACCAATTTAGACTAGAAAATAAGATAAGTCAATCAGTGACTGACCTATCTTTGACAGTTCCTATAGATAAGCTTTTAAAAACTTGTAGTTTTACACATTTTATAGAACTTATTAAAATAGATGATGAACTTAAAAGAATATTTTATGAAGCTGAAACTATAAAAGGTAATTGGAGCGTAAGGGAACTAAAAAGACAAATAGAATCACTTTTATATGAAAGAGTTGGCTTATCAATTGATAAAAAAACTTTACTACAGACATTAGAGGATAAAAAAGAAGTATTTGATCCAAATTTGATCATAAAAGAACCATATATACTTGAATTTACTGGACTTGATACAAAAGAAAGGTATAATGAAAGTGATTTAGAAAAGGCACTTCTTGATAATATAGAAGATTTCTTACTTGAACTTGGTACAGGATTTTGTTTTGAAGCAAGACAAAAAAGAATATCTATAGACAATGAACATGATAGAATAGATTTAGTTTTTTATCATAGAATACTTAAATGTCATGTTTTAGTTGATTTAAAGGTAAGAGCTTTTAGTCATGCAGATGTTGGACAGATGAATTTTTATCTTAATTATTATAAAAACGAGATTTCAATGCAAGATGATAATCCTCCAATAGGTATCATCCTTTGTACTGAAAAAAATGATGTAAAAGTAAGATATGCAACAGCAGGATTAGATGAAAATCTTTTTGTATCAAAATATAAAATTGTATTACCTAGTATCAATGAGTTAGAAAATTTAATTAAAGAAGATTTAGCGGAGAATTATAAATGAAAATACTAGTAACAGGAACAGCAGGATTTATAGGTTTTCATCTAGCAAAAAAACTCCTTGATAGGGGGGATGAAGTAGTAGGATTAGATAATATCAATGACTATTATGATATAAACCTAAAATATGCAAGATTAAATGAACTAGGAATAAATAAAGAAGAGATAAAAGAAAATACCTTAGTTTCTTCTTCTGTTTATCCAAAACATAAGTTTATAAAACTTGATTTATCAAATACAGAAAATATAAATAAACTTTTTGAAAAGGAAAAATTTGATGCAGTTTGTAATCTTGCAGCTCAAGCAGGTGTTAGATACTCACTAGAAAATCCACATGCCTATATAGATAGTAATGTAAAAGGATTTATGAATACACTTGAAGCATGTAGGCACAATGGTGTGAAAAATCTTTTCTTTGCATCTAGTTCTTCTGTGTATGGTCTAAATAAGGCACAACCATTTAAAACAAGTGATCATACAGATCACCCAGTTTCGCTATATGCAGCCACAAAAAAATCAAATGAAATGATGGCTCATACTTATTCTCATCTTTATGGAATTTGTGTAACGGGGCTTAGATTTTTCACCGTTTATGGACCTTGGGGAAGACCAGATATGGCACCTATGCTTTTTGCAGATGCCATTTTAAATGATAGAGCAATAAACGTGTTTAACCATGGAGATATGAGTAGAGATTTTACTTATATAAATGACATAGTAGATGGCATAATAAAAGTTATAGATAATCCAGCATCTTCAAATGATAAATTTGATAAAGCTAATCCAAATCCATCTATATCAACTGCTCCTTATAGAATATATAATATAGGGAATAATGCACCAGTTTCTTTGATGGAATTTATAGAAACTTTAGAAAAAATAATAGGAATAGATGCTAAAAAGAATTTTTTGCCTATGCAAGATGGAGATGTTGAATCAACTTATGCAGATACTAGTGATTTGATAAGAGATTTTGATTATAAACCTGATACAAAACTTAGTGATGGGATTGGTGAGTGTGTTAGGTGGTATAGGGGATTTTATGGAGAAGTTAAATGATAAACATAATTTTATGTGGAGGAAGCGGAACAAGACTTTGGCCAATAAGCAGAACTCTTATGCCAAAGCAATTTGTAAAAATATTTAATGATAAATCTTTATTTCAGTTAACAGTTCAAAGAAATATGAAATTTTGTGAAACTTCATTTATAGTTTCCAATGTAGAACAATATTTTCTAGCATTAGATCAAATAGAAGAATTAAATCAAATTAACAATAAGTATCTTCTTGAGCCCTTAGCAAAAAATACAGCGCCAGCTATTGCTTTAGCTTGTTTGTCATTAGATTATGATAAATTAGTTCTCGTGACTCCCTCAGACCATCTAATAAAAAATGAAATAGAATATGAAAAAGTTCTACTAAAAGCTAAAAAAGAAGCTTTAAAAAATAATCTTGTAACATTTGGCATACAACCAACATTTCCTGAAATAGGATTTGGTTATATCGAAAGTGCCAATATATACGATGTAAAAGCTTTTCATGAAAAACCAGACTTTGATACAGCCAAAAAATACATTGAGCTAGGTAATTATTATTGGAACAGTGGTATGTTTATGTTTAAAGCAGGAGTATTTTTGGAAGAACTTCAAAAATATTCACCAGAAATTTTCGAAGCCTCAAAACGAGCTTTTCAAAAAGCTAACAAAAATGATATCATTAGAATTAAACATGAGGATATGCAAAATATTCCTGAAGATAGTATAGATTATGCTGTGATGGAAAAATCCAATATCGTAAAAGTAATACCTTCTAGTATAGATTGGTCTGATGTTGGAAGTTTTGATTCGCTATACCATGAGTTGGCAAAGGATGAGAACAATAATACCTTAAATCCTAATCATATTTCTATAAATAGTAAAAATAATTTAATATATGGATGTGAGCGAAGAATAGCGACTATAGACATAGAAGATTTAATCATAGTTGATACTGGAGATGTGCTTTTGATTTCAAAAAAAGGAAGTTCCCAAAAAGTAAAACAAATAGTGCAGAAACTCAAAAACTTTCATAATATTCATTCAACAAGTCATAGACCTTGGGGGACATACACGATATTGGAAGAGGCAAAAAACTATAAAATAAAAAGGATTGTGGTAAAACCAGGCAAAAGATTATCTTTACAAAAACATTTTCATAGAAATGAACATTGGATAGTAGTCTCTGGAACTGCAACGGTAACAGTTGGAGATAGGGTTGAATATATAAGACCAAATGAAAGTACCTATATAAAAATGGGCGAAGTTCATAGGCTTGAAAATGAAGGAAAAATACCAGTAGTTTTAATAGAAGCACAAGTAGGAGAATATACTGGTGAAGATGATATTGTAAGATTGCAAGATGATTTTGAGAAAAATTAAAAAGGAAAATAATGGAGAATAAAAAAGTAGCACTAATAACGGGAATAACAGGACAAGATGGAAGTTATCTAGCAGAGTTTTTACTGAAAAAGGGATATGTAGTGCATGGGATAAAAAGAAGATCATCACTTTTTAATACGGATAGAATAGATCACATTTATCAAGACCCACATGTAGAAAATAGAAATCTTATTTTGCATTATGGAGACATGACTGATTCTATGAATTTAACAAGAATCATACAAGAAACTAAACCTGATGAGATATATAATTTAGCCGCCATGAGCCATGTTCATGTAAGTTTTGAGACACCTGAATATGTGGCAAATGCAGATGGTACAGGAACCTTAAGAATCCTTGAAGCTGTAAGACTTTTAGGTCTTGAAAAGAAAACAAAAATATATCAAGCTTCCACTAGTGAGTTATACGGAAAAGTTCAAGAGACTCCTCAAAGCGAAACCACTCCTTTTTATCCAAGAAGCCCTTATGCTGTTGCAAAAATGTATGCGTATTGGATAACGGTAAACTATAGAGAAGCTTATGGTTTATTTGCCTGCAATGGAATCCTGTTCAATCATGAAAGTCCAGTTAGAGGTGAAACATTTGTGACAAGAAAAATAACTCGTGCGGCTTCAAAAATAGCTCTAAATCTTCAAGATAAATTATATCTTGGCAATCTTGATGCAAAAAGGGACTGGGGGCATGCAAAAGATTATGTGAAAATGATGTGGATGATACTTCAAGCTGAAAAACCAGAGGATTGGGTTATTGCAACAGGACAAACCACAACGGTAAGAGATTTTGTAAAGTTTGCTTTTGCATATGTTGGAATACATTTAAGATTTGAAGGCAAGGGCATAGATGAAGTAGGAATAATAGATGGCTTTGATGAGCAAAAAACAAAAGAATCAAATATAGAATTATCTCATCTTAAACTAGATCAAGTTGTGGTTTGTGTAGATTCAAGATATTTTAGGCCAACTGAAGTTGATTTTCTTTTAGGAAGTCCTACAAAAGCAGAAAAAAAATTAGGATGGAATAGAGAATATAATCTGCAAGATTTGGTAAATAATATGATGGAAAACGATATTAAACTCATGAAAAAAGATACATACCTTAGAGATGGTGGGTATCAGATTATGAGTTATTTTGAATAGAAAGCAGTTTGGTGTGAATAAAAACTCAAAAATATATATAGCAGGGCATAGAGGACTAGTAGGTTCTGCTATTGTTAAAAGTCTTAAAAATAAAGGATATATAAATTTAATATATAAAACACATGAAGAATTGGACTTAACAAATCAAAAAGCGGTTGAAGATTTTTTTGATATAGAAAAACCAGAATATGTAATACTTGCAGCTGCAAAAGTTGGTGGCATAATGGCAAATAATACCTATAGAGCAGATTTTATATATGAAAACTTAGCTATCCAAAATAATGTAATTCATCAAAGTTATATACATAAAGTAAAAAAACTTTTGTTTTTAGGCAGTACTTGTATTTACCCAAAAAATGCTCCTCAACCCATGAGCGAAGATAGTCTTTTGACTAGCGAACTAGAACATACAAACGAACCTTATGCTATAGCTAAAATAGCAGGTATAAAAATGTGTGAAGCCTACAATCTTCAATATGGTACAAATTTCATCTCCGTCATGCCAACAAACTTATACGGACCAAACGATAACTTTGATTTGGAAAATTCTCATGTGCTTCCAGCACTTATAAAAAAAATATACTTAGCAAAACTTCTAAGCGAAAATAAACATGATGAAGTCATAAAAGATTTAAATGTTTCTAGTATAGAAGAGGCTAAGAATTATCTTTCAAGATTTGGGGTAGATGAAAATCAAGTAGAAATTTGGGGGAGCGGAAAACCAAGAAGAGAATTTTTATATTCAGAAGATATGGCGGATGCTTGTGTGTTTTTGCTTGAAAATAGAGATTTTCAAGATACTTTTAAAACTTCAGACAAAGAAGTAAAAAATACGCACATAAATATAGGAACTGGCATAGATATATCTATAAAAGAACTTGCGGCTTTGATTAAAGAAATCATAGGATTTAAAGGCAAGTTGGTATTTAATACCGATAAACCAGATGGAACAATGGTTAAACTAACCGACCCTTCAAAGTTGCATTCTTTAGGATGGAAACATAAAGTTGAACTTGAAGATGGTATTAAGGCTATATTTGAGTGGTATAAGAATATATTAAGTGAATTTAATAGCAGGAGTAAAATATGTATTGTATAGTAGTTGTTGGGGCAGAGGAATTTATGGATGCAGCAAGTACTGAACTAATAAGTAAAGGTATGGCAAAAATTTTGGATGGTGTTTTTGTGGTTAATTCTATAAATAATTTTGATACAATTTCAAAAGGATTAAAAAGTTTAGAAGCATATAAAAAACAGCAATCTAAAAATTCTATATATAAAACAACGAGTTTAATTAAAATATAAATAATGTTAAAAACAATAAAAAATTTCCAAAATCATCAAGGCTTTATGAAATATTTCAAAAATACTTCATGGCTTTTTTTTGAAAAAATGTTTAGAATGCTTATTAGTCTTTTTGTAGGGATTTGGGTTGCAAGATATTTAGGACCAGAACAATTTGGACTTTTTTCTTACGCTCAAAGCTTTGTAGGACTTTTTGCTACAATATCAACTTTAGGATTAGATGGAATAGTAGTCAGAGAATTTTTGAATAATAAAAAAAATGAATATGAATTAATTGGAACAACATTTTTTCTTAAACTATTGGGTGCTATGTTAGTTCTATTTATTTTATCTGTAGCTATAAATTTTACATCAAACGATATAAATACTAATATTCTTGTATTTATTATTGCGTCATCGATGATATTTCAATCTTTTAATGTTGTTGATTTCTATTTTCAATCAAAAGTCTTATCCAAATATGTAGTTTATGCAAATGTTATTTCTCTTTTTATTAGCAGTTTAATAAAAATTGTACTTATTGTAAATAATGCCCCACTTATATTCTTTGCTTGGATTATATTGTTTGATAGTGTTATTTTGGCTTTTGGCTATATAGCCTTTTATGTTAAAATAAATTCTATGGCTTTCATAAAAAAAATAAAATTCAGTAAAGCTTTAGCCGTCTCTTTATTAAAAGATTCTTGGCCTTTAATATTAAGTGGCATAGCTATATCATTCTACATGAAGATAGATCAGATTATGATAAAAGAAATGCTAGATAGTAATTCAGTCGGACAATATGCAGCAGCGATTAGATTAAGTGAAGCTTGGTACTTTATTCCTATGGTCATTTGCTCCTCTTTGTTTCCTGCTATTATAAATGCAAAAAATACTAATAAAGAACTATATTACAACAGGCTTCAGAAATTATATGACTTTATGGTTCTTTTATCGCTTTTAATTATTGTACCAACATTGTTTCTTTCTAATTATATTATAGAATTACTTTATGGACATGCATATTTACAAAGTGGGAAGGTTTTAGCCTTGCATATTGTAGGAAGTGTTTTTGTATTTTTAGGGGTTGCAAGTGGTAAATGGTTTATAGCTGAAAATTTACAAAAATATTCATTTTATAGAACATTTACAGGAAGTATTGTTAATATAATACTGAATTATATTTTAATTCCTCTATATGGCATATATGGTGCAGCGATTGCTACAATTATATCTCAATTTATAGCTTCTTATTTATTTAACGCAACAAGTAAGAGGCTTAGGTATACTTTTGTTTTACAAACAAATGCCATATTGTTGCCAGTTAGAAAATTAGGAATAAAATTTGAATAAGAATATATTTAAAAAACTTAACTATGTTCTCATATGCTCTATAATATTTTTAGCGAATAGACTAGGTTTATCAAAATATGTAATTTTGATAAACTTTTACATAGTGTTATTTTATAATTTTAAAGCTTATTAAGTAGGATAAAAATGAAGTCAAAAGAAAGAAAAAAGATATTAGTTACTGGTGGAGCAGGCTTTATTGGAAGCCATCTCTGTGAAAGATTGGCACAAAATTTAGATAATGAAGTTTATTCTTTGGATAACTATTTTACAGGTAGTGTTGAAAATCATATTTCTAATGTAACATATATCAAAGGAAATACGAAAGATATAAATACTTTAATTAACTTTACGCCTAGTATAGTTTATCACTTGGGAGAATATAGTAGAGTTGAACAAAGTTTTTATGATATACAAAAAGTTATAGAATATAATAAAATAGGAATATTTGAAGTATTGGAATTTGTAAGAAAGCATAAGTGCAAATTACTTTATGCTGGTAGTTCAACAAAGTATGGAGATAACGGAGAAAATGCAAATGCAAGCCCTTATGCTTGGAGCAAATCATCAAATACACAAATTGTAAAAAACTATGGAAAATGGTTTGGAATAGACTATGTTATAACATATTTTTATAATGTATATGGACCTAGAGAAATTCAAACTGGCAAATATGCCACTCTAATAGCGTTATTTAAAGAAAAAATGAAAAATAATGAAACTTTAACAATTGTAAGTCCGGGAACGCAAATAAGAAATTTCACTCATGTTGATGATACTATAGACGCCCTTTTACTTGTAGGAGAAAAAGGGCACGGTGATGAGTATGGTATAGGAAATCCCCAAGGCTACACCATACTTGAAATCGCAAGCATGTACGGAGGAAAGATTGAGATGATTCCCGAAAGAAAAGGAAATAGATTGATAGCAAGTGTAGTGGCTGATAAAGTGAAAGATCTTGGCTGGGAAGCAAAGAGAGATATAAAAGATTATATAGAAGAAATGAAAAAAAATAAATGGAGAGATTAATTAATGAATAAAAAATTTATACCAATAAAACCTTTAGAAACAGCAGTTTTATTTTTAGTTTTTAACAGACTAGATACAACGAAACAAGTTTTTAATGCCATAAGAGAAGCGAAGCCACCAAGTATTTATATAGCATCCGATGGTCCAAGAAAGTTTAAAAATAAAGAACAAGAGAAAGTAAATTCTGTAAGAGAATATATTTTAAATCATATTGATTGGGAATGTGAAGTAAAAACTCTTTTTAGGGATGAAAATTTAGGCTGCAAGATAGCTGTAAGTAGTGCTATAAATTGGTTTTTTGAAAATGAAGAAATGGGAATAATCCTAGAAGATGATTGTTTGCCATCTCAAAGTTTTTTTTGGTTTTGTGAAGAAATGCTAATCAAATATAAAAATGATACGAGAATATGGCACATAGGAGGAACTAATCCAATAGACAAAGAATTGACATCTAATAGTTATTATATTTCAAAATATAATAGAATTTGGGGGTGGGCTACTTGGAGGCGAGCCTGGATGAATTATGATGTAACTATTAATTTTTGGCCAAATATTAAACAAAGTAAAATTTTATTTGACTTATTGACAAAAAAAGAAGCATTATTGTTTGAAAAAACTTTTGATCAAGTCTATAAAGGAACTATAGATACTTGGGATTATCAATGGTTTTTAATAAGACTTTTGAATGGTAAGGCAATCATTCCTAATACAAATTTAGTGTCTAATTTGGGTTTTAGAGAGGATGCAACACATACTGTCGATAAAGATAGTGCATTATCAAATTTGCCACAAGGAGAAATGACTTTTCCCTTAATTCATCCTCAGTTTTTAATAGATAATACTAAAAAAGATACAATTTGGAGTCAAATTTTAACCCATAGGATTTCGCTATTAACCAGAGTTATAAGGAAATTAAAAAAATGAAAATAGGCATTTTAACATTTCACAATGGCTATAACTATGGTGCATTTGCACAAGCATTTGCTTTACAAAAATATCTACTAGACTTAAATGGGCAAGATAATGTTGAAATCATAAACTATAAAAATTTAGTTTTTACACTAAGAGAGTATAAATATTTCTTATTAAAAAAATCTATAACAGAGATAATATATAATTTGAAAAAAATTTTTAAATTTAAAAGCGAACAAAAACTTCTTTCAAAAACAAAAAGAATTTATTTTGATTCAAGCTTATATAAGTATAAATTTGATGTAGTTTTTTTTGGGAGCGACTCTATTTGGAACTACACTAATGAGTTTGCACCAAATGATTTGGTTTATTTTGGCAAAAACATTAATAGCAATATAAAAGCTTCATATGCTGCAAGTTTTGGACCAGATAAATTTGAAGATGGTTATCCAAAAAAAATTGAAAAACTAATAAATGAATTTAATTATTTAGGCGCAAGAGACAACAATACTAAAAGCTTCGTATCAAATTTTTTAGAAAAGGATAAAAATGTTAGCATTGTACTAGACCCTACTTTTTTGATTGATTTTAGAAAATATTCCAAAAAACCAAAATTGAATAATTATATCTTGATATATTGCATTGAATTAAATAAAAATCAAATTGATACCCTAAAGAAATTATCCTATAGAACTGGTAAAAAATTAGTCAGCGTTGGTTATACTTTAGATTGGTGTGATATATCCTTTCCTAACATATCACCATTTGAATGGATTGGATATATTGAGCAAGCAGATTTCGTATTTACCTCTATGTATCATGGAACTCTACTTTCATGCCAATTAAATAAAAATTTTGCAACATTTGTTACAAAATATAGAAAAAATAAAATAGTAGATATCTTGAATAGATTAAATTTAGCAGAAAGAATAATTGAAGATAATGATATGGAATATATTGAAAAGGTGTATAGTAAAGCAATAGAGTATGATGCAGTAAATAAAAAAATACAACTGGAATTAAATTTTTCTAAAAAATATATTAAAAATATCTTGGAGGACTTGGATGATGAAGAAAATCATTAAAGCACTTATTCCAATAAACATAAGAATAAAAATTTGGAAATTTATTCACTTTTTCAATTTGTTAAAATTATATATATTTGATTTGATTCATTATGTTAAATATTCATCTACATTTTTTAATTTGGATTCAAATTTGTTCGCAGTAGAGTCTAGAATAACTTCTTTATATCACACTATTGAAAAAGGATTAAGTTTTGACAATATAAAATACAATTTTGGATATGATAATATAAAAGAACTAGATTATTTATTGGAAATTTTACTAAAACATAATCTCAGCAATAAAGACTCTGTTGCCTTTGAATCTGCAATGGCTGCACTTTATGAATATAAAATGTTGCATAACAATAATAATATTACCATGGATATAGATATAGCTAATATTATAAAGAAGTATGAGACTTATATGAAACATGAATATTCAAGTACATATAATGTTTCAAATGATATATTAGAAAATATAAAAGAACTAAATTTTCAAGATTTTTCAAATTCAAGACATAGCGTTCGAAGTTTTTCGGATAAAAAAGTAAATATAAATGACATTATTGATGCAATAAAAATTTCTATAAATGCACCATCTGTATGCAATAGGCAAACTAGTAAATGCTATATTGTCGAAGATGAAGAGATTAAAATTGATGTTCTTGAAATGCAAAGAGGAAATAAAGGCTTTTCTAACATTGATAAATTAATTGTAATTACATCTCTAACAAATTCATTTTATGGTATCAATGAAAGATTTCAAGGATTTATTGATAGTGGTATTTATGCAATGAATTTAATATATAGTTTGCATTTTAAAGGCATTGCCACTTGTCCTTTGTGCTGGTGTCATTCTATAGCAGAAACTAATCATATAAAATTAAAATTAAAAATACCAAATTCCGAAAGAATTATAGGTATTGTGGCAATAGGTAAATATAAAACTCAATACACCGCAACGGCTTCTAGTAAAAATTCAATTGATAAGTACTATAAGATAATCGCAAAGGATAAAGCATGATTAAAATTTTAATTGTATTTGGAACTAGACCAGAAGCTATCAAAATGGCTCCTTTAATTAAAGAATTTAAAAAAAATAAAAAATTTAATTTAAAAGTTTGCGTGACGGGACAACATAGAGAAATGCTTGACCAAGTTCTTGAAATATTTGAAATACAATCTGATTACGATTTGGATATCATGAAAACCGGTCAAGATTTATACGATATAACATCGAAAGTTCTATTGGGTTTAAAGGGGATACTGCTAGAATTCAAGCCAAATATGGTATTGGTTCATGGAGATACAACAACCACAATGACTGCAAGCCTTGCAGCTTTTTATCAAAAAATTAAAGTAGGTCATATCGAGGCCGGATTAAGAACAAACAATATATATTCTCCGTTTCCAGAAGAAGTCAATAGACAACTTGTTGGGTCAATAGCCACCTATCATTTTGCACCAACAATAGCTTCTAAAAATAATCTGCTAAAGGAAAATAAAAAAGAAGAGAATATAATAGTATCAGGAAACACTGTAATCGATGCGTTGTTTTTAGCTTTAGAAAAAATAGAAAACAATAAAAAACTCAAAGAAAAAATAGAAAATACTATATCTTTAAAATACAATTTAAATAAAAATAGAAAAATTATACTTGTAACATGCCATAGAAGAGAAAATTTTGGACAAGGTTTTGTAAATATTTGCGAGGCTTTAAGAAAAATAGCTACAAGTAATCCTAATATTGATATTGTATTCCCAGTGCATTTAAATCCAAATGTGCAAAAACCAGTAAAACAAATATTAACAAATATTTTAAATGTATATCTCATAGAACCACTTTCTTATGAAAATTTTATATACCTTATGAGTAAATCATATCTCATTATAACAGACAGTGGAGGGATACAGGAAGAAGCACCTTCTTTAGGCAAACCTGTACTTGTAACTAGAGATACCACAGAGCGACCAGAAGCTGTCAAAGCGGGAACCGTAATATTAGTTGGCACAGATAAGTATGCTATTGTTAATGAAGCACAAAGTTTAATAGATAGCAGAGATAAATACGAGCTAATGAGCAAATTGCATAATCCATATGGAGATGGAGAGGCTTCTAGTAAAATTGTTAATAAGGTTTTAAAATGCTACATGTAACAATGCACTATTTTCCAATCAAAGGCGGACAAGAAGTCTATATAGAAGAATTGAATAAAATTTTAAAAAACCTATTTGATGACATTGAAGTTATACAGCCATCAAAATATAATATAGGCAACACGCCAGATAATGTTCATTTAACTCCAAGGCTGTCAATCGTGCCAAGATTTATTAAAGATATAGATTGGGTGTGGTTTAACATTATGGTAAAGTTATTTTACTCCAAGAAAATAAAAAACTCTGAACTAGTAATAACTCATTATCCTTTGCATTTTCCTGCTACTCGGGACAATAGTAAAAATATTATTGTATCACATGGTATAGATTGGGTTACGCCACCTAAAACATATGTAGATAGAATGAGAAGAAAATATGCTAAAAATATACTCGGCAAAGCAGTTATTGTTGCAAATGATACAGATTTTTTAAGGTTTATCGGATTAGATATCAATCCTTCTCAATTAGAATTTAATGAAATTTGTAAGAATGTTTGGTATATTCCTAACTGTGTTGATTGTGAATTTTACTATAAAAACACTTCAATCAAAAAAGAAAATATAATATTGGTACCTAGAAATATTAGGCATGCCAGAGGAATACATTTGGCAATAGAAATATTTAACGAAATATATAAAATTGATACTAAATATGAGATGTATATAACAGGTGGCCCATTAAGTGGAGCATATTATAATTATTGCATAAATTTAATTAAACAATACAATCTTGATTCTAAAATTTTATTTTTAGGAAGCAAAAATAAAATTGAACTGAGAGAATTATACTTCAAATCTATTTGTACTCTTATTCCTACCATATCTCAAGAAGGAACATCATTAAGTGCACTAGAGTCAATGGCAACAGGGACAATGACTTTTTCTACTAAAATAGGAGGTCTATTGGATCTTCCTACTGAAAAAATTTCAAATATTCCTAGTATTGCCGCAAAAGAGATTGTTGTAGCTATGAAAAATTACAAAGAAATATCACTGACTCAATACATTAAAACAGTTGACACTTTTAACATGGCAAATTGGAAAAAAGCTTGGAATAATGTTATTGAAAAAGTATTTTATGATGAGCAGTAGCGAATATATTCTAATAGCATACAATAATCCTTTTTTAATGATAAGCTGTATGCTTTTATCTTTTGGCATATATTATTGTTTGTTTAGAAGATATTTTTTATCTATTTTTGATCCATTGATTTATTCTTTATTTTTTTCTTCAATTGGGTTTTCAACGGTTGTCTTTATGTATCTAAACGCAAATATAAATACTTACTATTTCTTAGTATATATTTTTACGCAATTTGCTTTTTTTGCTGGTATTTTGTTGTTTAAGCCTATAAAGTTTTATACCAATACACATCAAGTAAGTTTTTTCAATAATACGTCTAGTATGTTAGTGATAAAATATTTTTATTTGTTATTTTCTTTGATTTTAATATTTTTTCAAATTTTGATTTATGCATATAAAGGAATTCCCATTTTGCTAGAATCTAGACTTAATGTGATTGGAGATGACTTATTGTTTAAAATATTCAATAGACTAAAAGATAGTATTTATATTCCGATAGTTTTACTAACATATTATTTTGTTTTTTCATCTAAATATAAAAAAAATAAACTTTATTCAAAAATAGTATTGGTTTTTTTTATTATTTCTTCAATATTAAATGGAGCAAAAGCCGCCTTTATATCCTTGCTTTTAATTTATTTTGTATTTGCATTATATATGACTAAAAACAATGAATATATTCATCTATGCAAACTTAAAAAATATACTTTAAGACTTTTTCTTTTTGCTATTATTGGAGCTATCATTGTAGTAAATTTTTCAGGCGATTCTAAAGATTCGATTAGCTTCATTATTTACAGAATACTAATCTCAGGTGATGCATACTTTATGAGTTTGCCAAATAATGTAATAGAAAATTTCGTTTCGACACAAAATTGGTTTACAAATTTATTTGCAAGTCCTCTTTATATGGCTGGATTGATTGATGAAAGTCAAATTCCAAAACCATTAGGTTTTTTAATTATGGAATATCATCATGGTATAAATTTATTTAAAGGTCCAAATCCTAGACATAATATTTTTGGATATGTATATATTGGTTATATTGGAGGTTTATTTTTTTCATTTATTATAGGAATGACTTTAGGATTTGTAAGAAATTATATCTATAAAATTTCACCAAATGGTCCAATAGGTTTAATTATATATGGCAGTTTATTTTTTGCTGTATTAAAATTAGAATCAGATTTTCATAGTGCTTTAGCATCATTGATTAATATTGTACCATTGTTTATAACACTTTTCATAGCAATTTTGCTAGCCTATAATGGAGGTAAAAAAAATGCTTCTAAGCATAATTATTCCTACTTATAATTCAGCTCATTTAATACAAGAATGTATAGAATCATTAATTGATAAACTTGATAAAGATTGTTGTGAAATTATTGTAGTAGATGGATTTTCAAATGACAATACAATAGAAATATTGAATAACTTTATAAATAAATATAAACAAATAAGATATATTAGTGAAAGAGATAAAGGTATTTATGATGCTATGAATAAAGGCATTCATTTAGCAAAGGGTGATTTTATTTATTTTATTGGTGCAGATGATAGATTTATGTCAAATTGTAATGAGCTTAGAATATATTTAAAAAACAAAGATATCATATACTACGGTAATGTTTTAATGGGTAATTTAGATTATGTATATGATGGTGAGTTTAATTCTAATAAAATTATACAAAAAAATATATGTCATCAATCGATATTTTATCCAACAAATATCTTAAGAACTAATCTATACAACTTAAAGTATAAGCTATTAAGTGATTATGAGTTAAACTTAAGATTATGGAAAAAATATAAATTTAAGCATATACCTCTAAATATAGCCTATTACAGCAATGATGGATTATCTACAAAAATTAAAGACAATATATTTAAAAAGGACTTTATATATCTAATATATAAATATTTAGGAATATTTTATGTTCTTAAAAAGATTCAGCTAACAATTATTAAAAGGATTATAAGTAAATGAAAAAAAGAATTAAGAATATTGCATTTTACTTTCCGCAATTTCATGTTATTGATGAAAATAATAAATGGTGGGGAGAATATTTCACAGATTGGAAACTTGTTAAAGAAGCTAAAAAGAACTGCGAATTGCACAATCAACCAAGGGTGCCTTTGGATAATAACTATTATGATTTATCTAAGAGTGAAACTATTGAATGGCAAGTAAATTTAGCAGAGAAATATAAGCTTGATGGTTTTAATTTTTATCATTATTGGTTTGATGGAAAATTAATTCTAGAAAAACCAATGGAATTATTTCTTGCAAATAAAAACCATAATTTAAAATATTGTATTACTTGGGCCAATGAAACTTGGACTAAGCAGTGGATAGGAAGTTCAGAGGTCTTAATCAACCAAAAACATATAAAAGATTTTAATATATGGGAGAACCATTTTGATTATTTGTTGAAATTCTTTAACGATAAAAGGTATATCAAAATTGATAATAAACCAATATTTTGTATATATCGTCCCGAATTAAATAAGCATATGATTGAATATATAGATTTTTTTAATAGGAGGGCAAAAGAAAATGGTTTCAATGGTGTATATTTTATAGGAATTAAATCGTATGAGTTAATTAATGAAAATAGTATTTATAAAAACTTTGATGCCAAACTCAAATTTCAGCCTAGATATTTATTTAATAACAAGTTTTTTCATAGAACTAGTAGTTTATCTCTTGTTGAAAAAATTGCTAGAACACTTCCAGAATTTTTGCAATTAAAAATTGGTAGAATAAAATTTTTACTAGAGAGATATAGAACAATAGATTATATTGATTTTTGGGAAGAGTTAATATCTCAAGCCAAGAAAGAAAATTCGGAAAAAATTTTTCAATCCATTATAGTAGATTGGGATAATACTGCTAGGTATAAAAAAAGATCTAAATTTTTTAAAAATGTTTCACCCTCAGTTTTTGAAAAATATTTGCTAAAATTAACCAAAATAGAGGAAGAGAAGAATAATGAGTTTATATTTATAAATGCATGGAATGAATGGTCAGAAGGAGCATATTTAGAACCAGATACTAAAAATAAGTATTCTTATTTAAAAGTTATTAAAAAAGTGAAAGGATTAAATGATGAAGCGAATTAATGCTTCCATAACTTTATATCACAATAAAAAAGAACAACTTATAAAAGCAATAAATAGCTTTTTAAATACCAAATTAAATGTAAAATTATATTTGATAGATAATTCTAAAAGCGATAATTTAAGAAAATTAAAAAGTATTGATAAAAGAATAGAGTATATTTTTAATAATGCAAATTTAGGTTATGGAAAAGCACATAATATAGCTATAAAAAAAAGTATAGAAGATAATGTACCTTATCATTTAGTTCTTAATCCCGATATTTATTTTAATGATGATGTATTAGAAAAACTTTTTGGGTATATGGAAAATAATAAAGAAGTAGGTAATATAATCCCGCAAGTTAAATATCCAGATGGAAATATACAGTATCTTTGTAAGCTACTTCCTACACCTGTAGATCTAATACTTAGAAGATTTATACCGAGTAAAAGTTGGAAAGAAAAAAGAAATCAAAAATATGAATTAAGATTTAGTGAGTATAATATGACTATGAATATACCAAGTCTTAGCGGGTGTTTTATGTTTCTTAGGACTTCAGTATTAGAAGACATTGGGCTTTTTGATGAAAATATATTTATGTATCTTGAAGATACTGATTTAAATAGAAGGATACATAGTAAATATAAAACAATTTTTTATCCAAAGGTTGAGATAGTTCATGAATATGCAAAAGAATCTTATGTAAATAAAAAACTACTTATGTATCATATTAAATCAGCAATATATTATTTTAATAAATGGGGTTGGTTTTTTGATAAAAAAAGAAATGAAATAAATGATAAATGTTTAAAAGAATTAAATTATAACAAAGGAGAAAAATAAATGAAAGGAATAATTCTAGCAGGGGGAAGTGGAACAAGACTATACCCAATTACAAAAGGTGTAAGCAAACAATTAGTACCAATTTATGATAAACCAATGATTTATTATCCATTGTCAGTTCTTATGTTAGCAGGAATAAAAGAAATACTTATTATCTCAACTCCTCATGATTTGCCAAGATTTAAGGAACTTTTAGGTGATGGAAGTGATTTAGGGATGAGATTTGAATATAAAGAACAACCAAGCCCTGATGGACTAGCACAAGCTTTTCTTTTAGGTGAAGAATTTTTAGATGGTGATGATGCTTGCCTAGTTTTGGGTGATAATATCTTCTATGGTCATGGTCTAACAAATC